>Ga0315268_10005343_pt1 | contig 13814 bp, 11 predicted proteins | sample C1_top_MG_FD_204535 | JGI IMG/M metagenome (GOLD analysis project Ga0315268, IMG submission 204535) | Sediment microbial communities from Yellowstone Lake, YNP, Wyoming, USA - C1_top | ecosystem: Environmental > Aquatic > Freshwater > Lake > Sediment | place: USA: Wyoming | collected 2017-08-01 | reverse complement strand
TACGGACTTGAACGCGGGTACAGCCTTATGATTGGCGGGGAGAAGGAAGTTGTCTCCTCGTTAGAGCCAATATTTCGTGCTCTGGCTCCTGGCTTCGAGAGCGCATCTCGCACGGTCGGGCGCACGGGCGAGCCGAGTTCAAGTGAAATGGGATACTTGCACTGTGGTCCTGTGGGAGCTGGCCACTACGTGAAGATGGTTCATAACGGAATTGAGTACGGGATGATGGCCGCCTTCGCCGAAGGATTGGGAATTTTCGAAGCCGCTAAGAATGCCTCTCCTGCCTATGACCTGGATATCCCGGAGATCACAGAGGTCTGGAGACGTGGGAGCGTGGTTGCATCCTGGCTTCTTGATCTGACCGCGCAAGCCCTGCAGGAGAACCCTTCACTGGGTGACTATTCCACCGAAGTCAGTGACAGCGGTGAGGGTCGATGGACGGTACAAGCTGCCATCGAAACGGGCGTACCGGCACCTGTATTGAGTGCGTCTTTGTTCTCCCGATTCGCTTCTCGGAACAATGATGCCTACTCAAACCGAGTGTTGAGTGCCATGAGATACAAGTTTGGTGGCCACAACGAGTCGCCAAAGAAGAAGTAAGCAATGCGCGCTGATGCACTAGTTCTCTTTGGGGGAACCGGGGACCTAGCAAGAAAGAAACTCTTCCCTGCGTTGTATGAAATGGAAGAGAGCAACGAACTCGAAATACCAGTCATTGCAGTCGCTTCCTCGAAATGGACACAAGTTGAATTTCGTGCCAACGCTGAAAAAGCTATCCGCGACCGAATAGTGAAAGTAGATGAGGCTGTTTTAAAGCGCCTATTGGACGAACTCCATTTGATCGTCGGAGATTATCGAAGCCCTGAAACTTTCGCTCTCATCCGTGACAGATTGGCAGATTTCAAACTACCTGTCATCTATTTGGCCATCTCACCTGACATGTTTGAACCCGTCACCCAGGGTTTGGCCGATGTCGGGATAACAAAGAATGCTCGGGTCGTCGTTGAAAAGCCCTTTGGACGCGATCTGCAAAGCGCCATCGAACTCAACGATTCGCTAAAGAAAATCCTTCCGGAAGATCAGATCTATCGAATCGATCACTATTTGGGCAAGGAGTCGGTCGAAGATCTCTTGGTCTTCCGCTTTGCCAATACGCTGTTCGAGCCGGTATGGAATCGCAACTACATCGAGAGCGTGCAGATCACGATGTCAGAGAACTTCGGCATCGAAGGTCGCGGCAAGTTCTACGATAGCGTCGGCGCAATTCGAGATGTGTTTCAGAACCATCTTCTTCAGGTTCTCACGATGTTGACTATGGAGCCGCCGATTGATCTCTCTTCCAAGTCAATGCAGGATGAAAAGATCAAGGTCTTATCGGCAGTGCGAAATTTGGATTGTGATGATGTAATAAGAGGGCAGTACGTCGGTTACCGCGTTGAAGATGGCGTGGCACCGGACTCCGACACTGAAACCTTTGTTGCCATCCGACTTTTTATCGACAATTGGCGATGGGCAGGGGTGCCATTTTATTTGCGTACAGGTAAAAAGATGGCGGCGACAACGATGGAAGCTGTCATCGAGTTCAAGCAACCTCCCCGATTGCTCTTCACCGATTCAGGTACCCCCAAACCCTTGCCGAATATCGTGCGTTTTCGCTTGGGGGAAAAAGACGGCGTTGACATGTCATTGCAGGCAAAGGCGCCTGGGGCAAACCTTGTGACCTACCCCGTGGACCTCACCGTTGAATTTGCCGCGGCCTTGGGTGAGCGCAAGCAAGCATACGAACGCTTGCTGGATGCAGCGTTGCAGGGTGATCACTCCAGGTTTACGCGCATTGATGCGGTCTTGCAGTCCTGGCAGGTCCTTGACCCGATTCTGAGAACTCCCACCAAGTTGCACCCTTATTTCGCTAATAGCTGGGGTCCTGATGAAGCGTTGGACTTGGTACCTGGAGGTTGGAATCCGGTTGGGTTGGATGTCAATCCCCGCTGAATTAGTGCGAAGCCAACCGTCGTACCGCGTATCGCCCCAAGAACTCCGCCTTCAAATCGGCAAAATTTCCATCAATCAACGCTTGGCGCATCTGATCGACTAAACGCAGTATGAAGCGTTCATTATGGATGGTCGCAAGCGTGGCGGCGAGGATTTCCTTGCTGCGGAAGAGATGGTGCAGGTAGGCGCGTGTGTAATTGGTGCAGGTGTAGCAATCGCAATTCTCATCGATTGGTTCGAAAGCGCGCCGATAGGGGGCATTGGAAATGTTGAATCTCCCATCCATCGTATACACCGAACTTGTGCGCGCTACCCGCGACGGCGTGACACAGTCAAAGGTATCGATGCCATTTTCAACGCCGGTGAAGAGATCCTCCGGTGCTCCTATTCCGAGAAGGTGCTTGGGCTTGCCTTCTGGCAATTCTTGATTGACCCAGGAAATGATGGTTCCCAAGGCCTGCTTATCCAGTGCCCCGCCAATTCCAAACCCATCAAAGGAGATTCCCGAAGAGGACATGCTTCCTAAATCTTTGGCGGCATCGCGTCGCAGGTCCTCGTACTGTGCTCCCTGAATAACTCCGAAAAGTGCTTGGTAGGGCTTGTCTTTTCGAATATCAGTGAGTCTTTTGTGTTCATCTAGACACCTCATAGCCCAGGCCGAGGTTCGGTCTATCGCACCCTCTTGGTATCTGCGGGTGTTATGCAGCGTGGTGCACTCATCGAATGCAAAAATTATGTCGGCACCGATTTGGTGCTGCACTTGCATGGAAATCTCGGGAGTGAATCGATGCATTGATCCGTCAATATGTGATTTGAATGTCACTCCATCATCATCGACATGCGCGAGGCGATCTTTCTTATGGGCTACGACGTCGTCTGCTCTAAATGTGGTTGCATCCATAGCGAGAACTTTCTTGAATCCAACACCAAGTGAGAGAACTTGGAAGCCACCGCTGTCGGTAAAAGTGGGGCCGGGCCAATTCATGAATTTGCTTAGCCCGCCAGCTTCATCTAAAACTTCTGCACCCGGCTGGAGGTACAAGTGATATGCATTGGCTAGAAGTGCTTGTGAACCAATGCTTTTCATGGCCTCTGGAAGGACTGATTTCACCGTCGCTTTGGTTCCAACGGGGACAAAGCAGGGCGTTTGAATTTCCCCATGCGGGGTTTTGATTGACCCTACCCGCGCCAAACCTTGGTGCGCGTGAGATATCTCAAAGGAGAAATCGCTCTTTTCCATCTCGGTATTGAACCATCTATCGCAAAAGGCATTTTCTCTGGGTTAAAGTGCCGCATGAGCCAATTTCTTCTGCGCGACGGGCGCACCCTGGATCTGCTGGACAATCATCACAAATCAGATGCGGCGGTGATTTTTCACCACGGAACACCGGGTAATTCGACCTCGTGGCGCGCTTGGATTGATGAACTAGCCGCAGGAGAAATGCGTGCCATTGCTGCTAGTCGGCCGGGCTACGCCCTTAGTGATCGCAATCCTGGCCGCCGAGTGGTCGATGTAGTTTCTGATCTTTCGCAAGTACTGGATGAATTCGAGATCAAGCGATTTGTTTCTATTGGCTGGTCAGGCGGTGGCCCACACGCGTTGGCGATGAGTCTTGATGAACGCTGCGCCGGTGTTATTACCTTGGCTGGAGTGGGCCAATACGGTCAGGCGGATTTGGATTTCCTTGATGGCATGGGGCCCGAGAACATCGAAGAATTCGGGATCGCTTTACGGGGGGAGGGTCCCTTAAGGGCTTGGATGAACTCCAACGCAGTCGGCATGCAGGCTGTAACCGGTGAAGGTTTGCGCGAAGCCTTTGGAGGATTGATCGGCAAGGCAGATAAGGAGGTACTAGCCGGAGATTTCGCCGATGATATGGCCTCTGAGATGCGGCGGGCGCTCGCTCATGGATTTGACGGGTGGATTGACGACGACTTGGCCTTCATTCGCACGTGGGGCTTTGATCTTGGTGCTATAAATATTCCCGTGCATCTTTGGCAAGGCGATGACGACTTCATGGTCCCGCATTCTCATTCACGTTGGTTGGCTTCGAAGATTCCTACGGCGCAACTGAACTTCATTCCGGAAAACGGCCATATTTCCCTTATTGTCAAGCATCGCAACCGAATCGTTACGCAACTGCAACAGTTGATTGGTAAATAAGGGCGCATGGAAGTGAGAAAAGCCTCAAATGGTACGAATGGGGTTTCCATTTGGTGAGATTTTGACTACCGTTCAGTACTAATTCGTGTCCACTCAACGGGGAGTGGCGCTTGGCGCGCGCAGAATGGAGCACGTTAGTGTCGCAGGCAGCCGTAGTTGAAGAGATCTTAATTGACGCGCCTATCCTCCAACGGACGCAACGCCAGATTGCTTGGATGAGATTTAAGCGGAACAAAATGGGTGTTATTTCGGCCTTTGCATCCGCATTCTTTATTATTGTGGCTTTCCTTGCCCCAGTTATTACTCGACTACTCGGGATCAGCAACACTAAGACGTATTCTGGGACCTTAAATCCCTATGCCATGCCCCAAGGGCCCTTGGGCGGCATTAGCTTGGCGCACCCCCTGGGCTTGGAACCAGGGGCTGGTCGTGACCTCCTTGCGTTGATTCTTTATGGCTCGCGACTCTCTTTTACCGTGGGGTTGCTTGCAGCAGTTGGCACAATTGGTTTTGGCATGTTAGTCGGGATTACTACGGGGTATTTTCGTGGCAAGGTGGACGCCATCATTGGGCGCATCTCTGATTTTCTTCTTGCATTTCCAATTGTCTTTATGATCATCGCGCTGAGCCTTCCGATGACCCAGCGCATCGAAAGCCTCGGAATTGCAAAAGACAATGCGGCACGCGTAATTGTGTTGGTTATTTTCTTTATATTTTTCGGGTGGCCATATTATTCGCGCATCTTCCGTTCGCAGACATTTAGTATGCGCGAACGAGATTTCGTAATGGCAGCTCAGGCAATGGGAGCCTCGAGTGGGCGCATCATTGTTAAGGAGTTGCTTCCTAATCTGTGGCCCACCGCAATCGTCTTCATGTCTTTGTCTCTACCGGGTTTCTTGGGGGCGGAGGCCGCGTACTCGTTCCTAGGCGTCGGAGTGCAGGCACCCGCTTCCGATTTTGGGCTGGTGTTGGCGGATTCGGTTAACTTCTGGCGCAGTGATCCTGCATATCTTTTTATTCCGTCAATCTATTTGGTGCTCATCGTTTTATCGCTCAATCTTTTCGGTGATGCAATTCGTGACGCTCTTGATCCTAAGGCGGCGCCGTCATGATGCATAGAGTAGATTTCCGTAGCATTACGGAAAGAAGTAATAAACATCAAGCACTGCGAAGTAGTTCGCGAACTTCGCAGCTTTTAGGCAAAGGTCCAATTCGCGGCCGCGAAATGGAATGAACTATCTACAAGGAGGACATATGTCCGGTTCAAAAATGGCTAGGCGCCATTTAAGCCGTCGCCTTATAGCTACGACCGCAGCTACTGCATTAATGGCTGCTGGTGCGCTAGTTGGCATGGCAAGTGGTGCAAGTGCCGCCAGCGTACAAACTGGTGGAACTTTGTACTTCATTACCAATCAAACGAGTTTTGATCACATGGATCCGTCCCGTGTCTACACGGGTCGTGACATTGCGTTCTTTAACTCATACCTCTACCGCAACTTGGTTTCTTATAAGCCGGTTAAGGGAACTGCAGGCTCATCTCTTGTTCCAGACCTTGCAACTAATACCGGCGTCCCAAGCAATAGCGCCAAGACATGGACGTTTACTTTGCGCTCAGGCATCACATGGGAAGACGGTTCGGCGGTTACCTGCGCGGACGTTAAGTACGGCGTATCCCGAGCCTTTGCGACCGATGTCATCACCGATGGTCCTCAGTATCTGGTGGGTGCTCTTAAGATTCCTCTAGCCAAAGATGGCAGTTCACAGTACAAAGGTCCATACAAGAAGACCGGTCAAGCTCTTTATGACAAGGCAGTTACTTGCAAGGGCAACACCATCACTTTCAACCTGAACCGCTCATTTGCTGACTTCAACTATGCACTTACCTACCCAGCAGCATCACCTGTAAAGAAGTCAAAGGACACCGGCGACAAGTACGACCTTCGTCCGTTCTCTGATGGTCCATACAAGATCGCCGCTTACAAGCAAGGCGACGAACTACACTTGGTTCGCAACACTGCTTGGAAGAAGTCCAGCGACACAGTGCGTACTCCATATCCAGATGACATTGTGGTTCGCTTCGGCTTGGCACAAGATGTTGCTGACCAGATCATGTTGGACAACAGCATTCCAAACACTGTTGACCTAGATGCTCTGCAGCCAACAAACCTACGTTCATTCTTTGCCGACTCATCAAAGGCTAGCCAACGACTCAACGTCTTTGACCCATACGTTCGCTATGCAGCGATGAACATTTCTGCTGGACACTTGGATTGCCTAGATATTCGCAAGGCCATCTTCTTCGCCTTTAACACACAGGCGTTGATTGACCTCTCAGGTGGATCAACCTTCTTTGGTCAACCAGGTGATAGCCCGGTTAAGCCAGTTCTTGGTCTCGACTATGCCCCCACAAAGGGCAATATTCACGACCCAGGTTGGAAGATCGGTGGCAACCCAGATAAGGCGAAGGCACTCCTTGCACAAGCCAAGACTGATTGCCCAGCTGCCTATGACAGGGCCACAAACCCTGATAAGGGCATTTTCTACGATCTACCAAATATCACTACGCAGCAGAAGGCTTCAGTCTTGATCCAAGCCGCCATGGCTGCAGCCGGGATCGTGATGAAGTTCAACTTCATTCCATCAGGTCAGTACTACTCCACAGTTCAGGACGTTACCAAGCAGGGAGATATCTCTCGCGCTGGATGGGGTGCTGACTGGGCAAATGCTTCGACGGTTATCTATCCTCTCTTTGTCAAAGAAGGTGGATTCGACCTGTCGCAGAACTGGAACGATCCTGCTTACGCATCCTTCAAGGCCAATGTGTTGAAGACTCTTAATATGACGAATCGCGCACAACAGGCTGCAAGTTGGAAGAAGTTGGCACAGTATGCGATGGATCAGTACTGGATCGTCGCACCGATCTTTAGCAAGGGCCAAGAAGTATGGGGCTCTAAGGTCGGCGGCGTTTACTTCTGGGAGCCACAAGGAACCTTTGGTTTCGGACAGCTCTACGTAAAGGCCTAAGGTACTGACAGTAAAAGTAAGAAGATAACTAGCGCGAGTTGAGGGTGGCACGTAAAACGGTCACCCTCAACTACGCCAAAACAATGAGTTTTCAGTTTAGATAGCGAAAGGGAGAAGATGCTGAAATTTCTTGCCAAGCGCATAAGTGCGACGGTGGTGGTGATCGCGCTAATTAGCATCTCCGTTTTCATGATTTTTGCGATACTTCCAATGGATCCGGCACGTCTTACGTGTGGCAAAGGATGTTCTACCGTAACGGTTGAAGCCAATCGACACCGGTTGGGGCTAGATGTCCCAGTTCAGGTTCAGTATGGTCGTTTTGTTAAGGGCCTCTACGCTGGGCGGACCTATGGTGAAGGGGCCGCAGAGTTTAGTTGCCCCGCGCCAGCCTTTGGTTACTCCTTCACTCGCCACGAGTGCGTTACCCAACTGATAGAAGAAGCATTTCCTGTGACATTTAGTTTGGCCATTGGTTCATTTGTACTATGGATGTTGCTAGGAGTCTCTTTTGGAATTATTGCCGCGAAGCACAAAGGGAAGTGGCAAGATAAAGCGGCAACAGGATTTGTAGTAGCAGGAATATCTTTGCCCGTATTTATCACGGCGCTTTTGACGCTGATCGCAGTTATAAAATTGAGGCTCGTAAATCCAATTGAGATGGGTCGATGGGTCTCGCCATTTAGTGATCCGTTTGGCTGGCTAAAGACCTTTATATTTCCATGGATAGTTCTGGCTCTTTTTTCTTCAGCCGCATATACGCGATTTACGCGCTCAAATGTTATTGAAACTTCTAGTGAAGATTACATTCGGACCGCGCGCGCAAAAGGTTTAAGTGAAAAAGTGATTTTGCGAAAACACACGTTGCGTGCAGCTCTGGCTCCGCTACTCACACTTGCCGGGCTAGATTTTGCCGTTCTTCTGGGCGGAGCGATCTTTACCGAGTCCATTTTCAACCTGCCTGGATTGGGTCGGCTTTCCCTCAAGGCAGTACAGATTGACTACGACTTGCCGGTGATTCTCGCAACGACCATGTTGGCGGCCACCTTCGTAGTGGTCATGAATTTGATTGTTGACATTCTCTATGCTTACATCGATCCAAGGGTGCGTGTTGGGTGAAACCTTTTCTAGAAGTTAAGAACCTTTCAGTTTCATTTCCCACCGAAGACGGTCTGGTCAAAGCCTCGAATGACATTTCTTTTTCTGTGTCGCGAGGCGAGACTCTTGCCGTTGTAGGTGAATCGGGTTCCGGTAAGTCGGTGACTTCCTTGGCAGTGATGGGCTTGCATAACCGCAAGAGCGCGATCATTACGGGGCAGGCGATTTTGAATTTGAATTCTGGACCAGTAGACACCATCTCAGCGCCAGAGGAAGTTGTTCGCAAACTTCGTGGCAAGTCGATGGCAATGATTTTCCAGGATCCAATGTCTGCGCTTCATCCGTACTACACAATCGGGGACCAGCTCTCCGAGGCCTGGAGGCTCTACAACGAGGGCTCTAAGGCCGCCGGCATCAAGCGTGCTACCGAGATGCTAGATCTTGTCGGAATTCCCGCCGCAGCAAAGCGAGTCCGCGAGTACCCTCATCAATTCTCGGGCGGAATGCGACAACGTGTAATGATCGCGATGGCTCTCATCAACAATCCGTCCCTTTTGATTGCGGACGAGCCGACGACCGCGCTTGACGTGACGGTGCAGTCACAGATTCTTCAACTCCTTCGCGATATGCAGAAGGAATTCAACATGGCAGTCATTCTCATAACCCATGATCTCGGGGTTGTTGCAGAGGTTGCTGACCGCGCCTGTGTCATGTATGCCGGCAAGATCGTGGAGCAGTCAAATATTGAGGAGATCTACTACAAACCGGATCATCCCTACACGATCGGACTTCTCAATTCGATTCCACGTCTGGATCAGATAGAAGGAAGGCGCCTGCAAGCAATTCCCGGTCAGCCGCCGTCATTGATCTCTCTTCCTGCTGGCTGTGCATTTCAGCCGCGGTGCACGTATTCACATCTGGTTCCAGGCAACTTGTGCAGAACTCAAGTTCCAGATTTGAACGAGAAGTTCGCCGGACATTTCTCTCGTTGCCATTTGACCGAAGCGCAATTAATAGAGGCGCGCAAATCCGTAGGAGGCCAACTGTGACCGAGCCAATCCTCAAACTCGAAGGCCTTAAGAAATACTTTGATAGCACCACCGGTGGAGCTTTTAGCAAGAAAAAAGTCGTGGTCAAAGCCGTTGATGGAGTGGACCTAGAAATTTTTCCTGGTGAAACAGTAGGACTTGTGGGCGAATCGGGATGTGGCAAAACAACGGTCGGCCGTACGATATTGAAGTTATATGAACCAAGTGAAGGAAAAATTATTTTCGAAGGTCAAGACATCACTGATTTGAGTCGTAAACAAATGAAGCCGTTGCGATCACAGATGCAGATGATTTTTCAAGACCCTTTCGCATCCCTTAATCCACGCCAGACTGTGGGCGCATTGGTTGGCGCAACCTTTGACATTCAAGGGATTACGCCTCCAGGCGGAGTGAAAAAAGAGGTGGAACGACTCATGGAGCGGGTGGGCCTTAACCCAGAGCACGTCAATCGCTATCCCCATGAGTTTTCAGGAGGACAGCGCCAGAGAATCGGTGTTGCCCGTGCGATTGCATTGAAACCCAAACTTATCGTCGCTGACGAGCCAGTCTCCGCTCTTGATGTTTCGATTCAGGCCCAGGTGGTCAACCTCTTGGATGACTTGCAGCAAGAATTTGATATGGCCTACCTTTTTGTAGCCCACGATCTTTCTGTAGTGCAGCACATTTCAGACCGAGTAGTTGTGATGTACCTTGGAAAGGTCATGGAAGAGGCTGACAAGAAGGATCTCTTCGCCAGCCCTCGCCATCCGTATACAAAGGCACTTTTATCCGCAGTTCCAGTGCCCGATCCAATTAAGGGTCGAGCACGCGAGCGCATTATTCTGCAAGGTGACCTCCCGAGTCCTGTGAATCCGCCGCCAGGTTGCGTATTCCATACACGATGCTGGAAGGTGCAGGACAAATGCCGCACCGAGGTACCTGAATTCCTCCAGATATCGGCGCGGCATCGGATTGCCTGCCACTTCCCTGAACCCGCCGCCTAGTCAACCTTTACGGTTTTAGCAGGTTCAGGTCCCAGATTTAAGCCAGTTTGCCGTCAATAGCAGCGGTTGAAGATCCCACCGTGATGTCAAAGTGAAGCGGTGCACCGCTCTTGGCATCGCAACCGATGGCGAATTTAAATGTCGCACTTGCACCGGCGGCAACAGGGTCAGTCGGGGCACCTGTCACACCATTGTCTCCGTCAAGGACGTCCGTGCATGTATTTGTCCCTGAACTTGCGGCAAGCGAGATGGTTGTTGGATCAATAGGTGCGGTTCCGCCATTTTTAAGGGTTACCTCAAATACGTTCGCTACCTGCCCTGGAAGGTAGTTGGAAGCAAAGTTTCCAGGGGTAAATGAAGCAGGAGTAGATATTGTCAGAGATACGCCCCCACTGAGTGCGATTGGGGAACCAAATCCACCACTGGTGGACGGGGCTGTTGTTGTAACGAGGGATTCTTTGGATGAACTTGAGGCGCTGTCGGTTTTCTTGTTGCCGCAACCGGTCAGCACTAAGGCACCCACCACTAATACTGCTGTCAGGCTCTTTTTCACGAAAGTTCCTCTCGATTCTATTTGGGCGCTGCGATGTCGGGAGCGCTTGAATGGATAAATCCTAACAGCGCTCCTTGTGAAGGTTCTGCGAAGACCTACCAGATGCTTACGCGATCTTTAGGATCTAGATATAGCCCATCACTGCTTGTGACCCCAAAAGCTGCGTAAAACGCCGCCATATTCCTCACTACCTGGTTGGTTCTGAATTCATCGGGGGAGTGCGGATCGGTTGCTATCTGGCGGCGCAGAGCCTCCGGTCGCATCATGCTCCGCCAGGACTGAGCCCATCCGTAGAAGAAGCGCTGGTCTCCGGTGAAGGAATCAATTACAGGGGCAGGAGTGCCGCCCAGAGCCAACTGATAGGCCTTATAAGCGATGGTAAGCCCGCCTAGGTCACCAATGTTCTCGCCAACTGTTAGAGCGCCGTTAACGGTGATATCTGGCGCTTCTTGCGGCACCAGTGCGTCGTACTGGGCAATGAGGACTCGTGCGCGTTCTTCGAATTCATCACGATCGGCCTGCGTCCACCAATCACTCAAGTTCCCATCACCGTCGTACTTGGAGCCTTGATCATCGAAGCCGTGACCAATCTCATGTCCGATAACAGCACCGATGGCGCCGTAATTTGCGGCGTCATCTGCATCGATGTCGAAAAATGGAGGCTGCAATATTGCTGCAGGGAAGACAATCTCATTCATCCCCGGGTTGTAATAGGCATTGACGGTTTGAGGTGTCATGTACCACTCGCTTCGATCCACTGGTGCGCCAATTTTGGCCAACTCGAAATCCCGCGAGAACTTGGCTATCCGCGCCATGTTCCCCATGAGATCCAAGGGATTTAGCACGAGGGCGGAGTAGTCGCGCCACTTATCGGGGTACCCGATTTTCGGCGTGAACTTGTTGAGTTTTTCCAGCGCTTTCTCTTTTGTTGGTTGGCTCATCCATTCGAGATTGGAGATGCTCTGGCGGTAGGCCTCAACCAAATTTTCCACCAACTTTTCCATGGCCGCCTTCGAGGCTGGAGGGAAATGTCTTTCGACATAGACGCGTCCAACGGCTTCACCAATTGCACTTTCGACGACGGAGACCGCCCTCTTCCACCTGTCGCGAAGTTGGGGCGTCCCGTTCAGGGTGGTCCCGTAAAAGTGGAAATTCTGTTGCACGATGGCGTCGTTGAGATATGGGGCAGCTCCGCTGATCACCTGCCATTGCAGCCAAGACCGCCATTCCTCACGATCGAATTGGGAAAGTATTTTCCCTATTCCAGTAAAGAAGTCCGGTTCGCGAACGACGGTGGTTTCAAAACCCAGATCTGGAAGATCGCTAGCCCGCAACCAGGTTGCCCAATCGAATCCAGGCGAGAGCGCCTCAAGTTCAGAGCGGGTGAATTTGTTGTAGGTGAGCGTTGCATCGCGATCTCGGACTTGATCCCAGTGGTAGGTAGCTATCGCAGTTTCCAAAGAGAGGATTCGCATCGCGTGGGCCTGTCCGTCGTCGATTCCAACGAGTGCGAACATCTTCGCCGCGTGGGCCAAAAATGCTTCACGGATTGGCTGATATTGCTCCTCGCGATAGTAGGCCTCATCGGGAAGGCTCAATCCGCCTTGGCTCAGGTAAATGATGTTGGAGAGGGAGTCCATGTGATCGGTGTAGATGGAGGCCGAGAAGAGTCCTCCAAATCCGTCAAGCTCAAATTCACCAAGGACTTTCAAGAGATCTAGAGCATTGGCAACTGCAGCTGCCTTCTCCAAATATTTCATGATCGGCTGATGGCCTAAGTTCTCAATTCGCGTCGTGTCCATGAAACTCTGGTAAAGGTCGCCGATTTTGCGCCCCTCTGCGGTGGCAGGTGCACCCTCGATGATCTCCCTGACCTGACGCTCGGCCTCTTCGTGAAGTTTGTAACCGACGCCATCGGATGCGCGATCGGCCGGAATCTCGTGGGTTGCCAGCCATTTGCCGCTGAAGTGGCGAAAGAGGTCATCTTGAACCCTCACGGACTGGTCTATATAAGAGGTATCGATGCCGCTTTTCATGGATGTCCTTTTCTCTTTAGTTGTCTCTAATTGTCTCAATGAATCTTGGGCTAAAACTAGTTGAACTTTCAACTTATCGCCTACACTAGGGTCATGGCACAAAACGCTACCCCAACAGCCCCAAAGTGGCTCAATTCCACCGAGATGAAGGCCTGGCGTGGATATATTGTGGCAAGCAGGCATCTTTTGGAAGCACTCGATACCGACTTAGCCGGGCACGATCTGTCGATGCCAGACTATGAAATTCTGGCACAACTCAGTGATGCTCCAGATCGACGAATGCGTATGAGCGAATTGGCAGATATCGCAATGCTCTCGCGCTCGCGCCTCTCTCACCGGATGAAGGTTATGGAGAAGGCCGGATGGATTAAACGCGAATCATGTCCCAGTGACAAGCGCGGAAGTTTTGCTGTGATGACGGCAAAGGGATGGAAGGCCATTGTTGCCGCAGCTCCCGACCACGTCGACAGTGTCCGCAAGCGCTTCATCGACCATCTATCCAAGGCTGACCAGATCGCCCTTGCTGCTATTTTTGAGAAGGTAGGCACTGCCTTGCGTGAGGATGCATCCGATCCGGAGAAATAATTGAAGAATAAAAAAGACCCGCCACTTTCGTGGCGGGTCTTTTTAATGTCGTTACTTGGCAACAACTGCCTTCTTGCGACGACGCTTCTTTGGTGCAGCTGCAGGAGCAGCCACAGCCTTCTTAGCAGCCGCCTTCTTGCGACGCTTTGGTGCTGCCTTCTTAGCAGCGGCCTTCTTGCGCTTTGGTGCTGCCTTCTTGGCAACAACCTTCTTAGCAGCGGCCTTCTTGCGCTTTGGTGCTGCCTTCTTGGCAACAACCTTCTTAGCAGCGGCCTTCTTGCGCTTTGGTGCTGCCTTCTTGGCAACAACCTTCTTAGCAGCGGCCTTCTTGCG
>Ga0315268_10005342_pt1 | contig 13816 bp, 8 predicted proteins | sample C1_top_MG_FD_204535 | JGI IMG/M metagenome (GOLD analysis project Ga0315268, IMG submission 204535) | Sediment microbial communities from Yellowstone Lake, YNP, Wyoming, USA - C1_top | ecosystem: Environmental > Aquatic > Freshwater > Lake > Sediment | place: USA: Wyoming | collected 2017-08-01 | reverse complement strand
TCCTATGACTATTGCTGATATCACAGGTGTTAGGAATTTTATCTGTGATTTCATGGAGGCTATTGTGTCTGACATGAGGTCGTTTAGTCTTTCTTCTACAGTGTGCATCTCTTTTATGTATCTTGATACATTTATGACAGCCTGCGCAGCGACTCTTGGTCCTTTCTTTGCGCTCTCTAGGAGGACTTTCATGCTTGTCTCGATGAGGTCGCTTGGGTACTGCAGCAGTGCGCCATTGTTCGGGTCGAATATCGCCTGTTCCATGCTCATTCCAAGTTGTCCGATATTGCTTGCGACTAGGCCAAAGAATTGTCCTGATATTGTGTCTGGTTGCATGTCTGCGACCTTTCCGAATGCAATCTCTGCAGGGTACCCGTCTCCAAGCCTGTTGCCTAGCTGGAACAATGCTGATGCGAATTCTTGCTCGAGTTTCTTTGATTGGTCTCTTATCTTCAAGACATTCTTGGTCCTTGTCTTGTGGTATATGCCTACTGCAAGACCTACTGATAATGGCATGAGTGCAGATAGGACTGCTGCTCCGAGGCCGAATGGTCCTATGTATCCGTTCTCGGGTTTGGTTGACTGCTGGTAGCCTATGAAGTAGAATTTTGCGTCGTTAGGATCCTCTGTAGTGTATTGTGTTACAGTTATTATCTCTCCTCCTCTTGTGGTCGCTATGTCCCATCCTGGTGCGATGATATGGGCAATTATGGGTACGAATGAGAGGAAAAGCAGGACTCCTCCTATGAATAGGCTGACATATAATGGATTGATTAGTATCTCTTGTGGCCCTAGTTTCAGACGGAAGTTCCTGAATTTCTTCAGCTCAGGGTTCTTTGAGATGTCAACATTGCCGTAGCCTGTTGGCCTTTTTGAGAGTATCTCGCGTCCAAGGTAATACACTGCTGCAGGAAGTATGATGTTGTACAGCGCAGCGATGTGGTACCACGCTATTCCTTCCATGAAGCTGACCATTAGCGGCAGTATTACCAGACCTAATATCGGAAGCACGATTCCAAGCATGTTGAGCATGGTGATGGGGCTTTTGAGGTTTTGCGCATAGTGGAGCATCTTCTCGTATGTCTCCTGTAATATGACGTCGAGAGATTTGTCAAGCATCGCTACCCTCGCGTTTTCGTCTCCCTCGAACAGGCTTCCTTCGACAAGGTGCATGGACTCTATGAATTCCATGTTCCAGTTTCGCCAGGTCTCGAGGTATGCGTCAAGGCTCTCTTTCACAGTCGAGTACTTCTCAGTCTCGATGTTCCATATCACGCGCTTGAAGTCAAGCGAAAGCGGCGGCGTCAGGTGTTCAGCTGCAAAGTCGATTGCAAGTTCCAGGTTTGATGTGTGGCGCATGTAAGTTACCACATAAAATATTGAGAGCACCATCTGGTTGCTGGCCTTCATCCTCCAGCTGTTTGCCATGAAGTGGGGTGCGTTCATGAGCGGTGATATCAATAGTCCTCCTGTTATCACGAAGAATGCTGGGAAGAACATACCTCCAGATGTAAGTATGAATGATATCAGCACTCCTAGGACAATATATGCCATTGGCGCTATGAGTGCTAATGTGTATGTTCCTGCAGGTGTGACATTGATGTGGCAGACTTCTATTGATTCCTGGAGTTTGTCTGCCTTCTTCTTGTCAGGCACTATCTTGAAGAGTTTCTCTGCTTGGTTGCATGCCTTTTCATACCATGACATGGACTTTGGCAGGTACTCTTTCTTGAAATCTGTGTAATTCCTGCTTCTTATGACCCCTATGCTCTGGAGTTCCTCATCCTCTGGTGTCAGGTTTACCTCTAGTTTGGTCTTGTATTTAGCTAGAAGCTTCTCCATCTCTTCCTTGCTTATCTCTGGCAAACCTTCACCTCTTTTTTATTGTCGGAGATTCCAAAATTTCTCTGCTCCGTAGAGTATTATGCAGTCTTTGTAGTATTTCATGTTCTTCAGGAATTGTGCGTATGTTAGTACAGTCCTGTTGCGGAAAACAGAGAAGTCTGCATTCGCTATTTTTTCAGGTACAATCAATATGATGTTGTTGTTCTTGACAAGCGCAGCGTGTATGCTGTCTTTCACTTTGTCGATTCTTTCAAGTATTTTTTCTGATTGTGGATTTTTTATCATCCATTCATGCGCTTTCTTTGATTCTATTAGCGAAAGATAGGATGTAGTGATCTGTGATTTCAGGTTTAGGCTGCAGATTGAGACATTGCCTATCTTCTTTATTTTTACCACGTCTTCCTTTGACAGCCTGCTTACAAACAGGTATGCATGGGAATACGCCACATCAAGTTTCTTTGCTATGTCTGATATGGAATAGAATTCAGTAATGTCCTTGGAGAGGAGCTCGATTATTCTGTTCTTTAATGTCTCTGGCATACTTATCTTCCTTATAGGGGGTTTCGGGGGTGTGGCGTCCATTTGGACTTTCTGGACGCGTAAATGATTTGGGGTTAGAGGAGGTTAGACCTGCTCAAATAAATATCTATTTATTAGATTATTTTATCTATTTTTTATAATTTTGTATCAAATATTAAATATTGATTTATCTAAATATTAGATATATTTAAACCTTTGTCTTTTGCAATATATTTATAGAAAAAGCCACTTCTAGAGCTTTAAAGCGGTTATCTGCTGTTCCAGTAGATTATACTGTTTTGTTACTGTTGCTTCCCATTCTGTTAGCTGCAGTATGCTGTAATCCCTGGTCAAGTGGTCAGAAAGATACATTGCTGTGCTTCGGATACTATCGGCGTGTCCGGTTGGCATATCCCCCTTTTCAGTTGGGATGCCTGTAAGGCAAAAATGTGCTATCTTGATTGTGTTCGCCGTTATAGGTTGGATGAAGTATGTCCTAAGAGTATCATCATATCCCATAAGTGAAGTTGACTTCGCATCGATTAATCGGGCTTTCAGTCTTGCTGTTTTTACTGCATCCATGCCTGTTATGATATCCAACTCGCCTTGTTTTAGATCAAGCCTGCTGCAGTACCGGACTCCTAGTATCAATGCAGCGCCTTCTGCTGCATATGCAGCTTTGGCATTTTCCATGAATGTGCGGCAATATTCGAGATCATCTTTTACAGATTTGACAATCTCATCTTTTTTGTTGGATATGGACCTGAGGTATCCTTTCAAGCTGTTCAATGTCTCCACAGCGGCGTTGTAAGCGGCATCCACCTTCTCCTGTTTAGTCACAGCAGCAGCGTTTATTATCTCCGCATCCTTTATCATCGATGTGCATGCGCTCTCGACGCTGGAACGGTGTTTGTCCAAATCAGATTTTTTCTGTGATAATGTTGCTTCAAGTCCTGCGACTTTCTGCTCCAGGTCAGTCAGTGTTTGTGTATTGATTGCAGGAGTGCTCGTTTGTGTAACGCTTGAACTGGTTTGCATTGCTTCATATTGTGCTATCCTGTCTTGAAGCTGCCTTCGGTCTGCAAGGCTGTTCTGAAGATTTGTTGCCAATTCACTGATCTGTGCATTTGCATCCTCAAGCTCCTGGTTTTTTGCGACCAATAGCTCTTCTATTGTGGTGTTTTGTGCCTCTTGGTCTTTGACTAGTTTGGCTAATATCCTGCGGGATACATATTCATCCTTTTCATCTCCTCTGCAGACAGCGATTCGCCTGACTCCATCATCTTCTATCCTAAGTACTATCTCGACTTTTTCTCCAGAAGGTGCTTCGATTTTGTACTGTTTTTCGTCGTATCTCTTGTCTTCAGGCATCTTATCCCCCAACCTATTCAGGATGTGTGGTGTCTTTTATATAATTTACGGTTCTTTACTACTGAATAATGGTTAGAAATCTCACTTTCGTTTCTGGAAGTATTCTCTCACCGTTTCAAGGGCTTTAGGGCTTGCTGCAGGTCCTAGCGCATAGTATGTCTTCTCGACTTCAGTGCCCCAGGAGTATTGTCCCTGCTCCTTCTTGATTGCTTTGACTATGAATTCCTGGGTACTGACCCCTTTGCGTAGATGGTGGTAGACAGACCGCATTGTGACTGGCGCAAATATCTCAGCATATATCTTGTATACCTGATAGGCATATCCTTCACCAAGCAAGTAAAGTATCTCAACGATGTTCTGCCTTATCTCTGACTTAAGTGGCCTGCCGCGTTTCATGCGTGTGAGAATATGATTAATGTTTAAAAATGTTTATGAAGAGCTGTGCAGTTCAAGTTCTACGGCAATGTCCTGAATCTTGTATTTATCAGAACCCATTCCAGGAACAGAAGTAGTATTCCTACAATAAGGAATGGCAGCCTCAGCTGGAAAGGTATGTTCTGCTCGGAAGATTTCACTATCTCTTTGAACGCAGCGTCCATCGTAGCTTTGTCTGCAACCCTGAAGTACTTTCCTCCTGTGTTGTCTGAGATGGATTTCAGCGCTGTCTCATCAAGTGTCGAGAGCAGTTGTGTCATCTCGAACTTGCCTCCTTTCTCAGTGGCTATGCCTATCGTGTGCACCAGTGTGTTCTTGCTTGTAGCGTAATTTATCCCCTCTTCAAGAGGGCTTCCTATCGTCTGCTGGCCGTCTGTGAGCACTATGACTGCCCTTGACTTGTCAGGCTCGCTCATGAGGATGTTTACTGAAGTTATGATTGCGCCGGATATATCTGTTCCTCCTGCGCTACTTATGTCCAGCTTGTCGATCACTGAATTGACTTCCTTCTTGTCGTTCGTGATTGAGGTATCGACCTTTGATATGCCTGAGAATGATACGACCCCTATCTTTGTCTCTGCATTGAGCTGGTTCACGAAGTCCTGTGCAGTCTGTTTAGCGACGATGAGCCTGTTAGGTGTGAAGTCGTCTGCGAGCATGCTGCTCGATGTGTCGACTGCTATGACATAATTGAATTCGCTTGTCGGCCCCTTCATCCATATGGTCATGCCTGCTGCAGACAGGGTGAGAAACAATATGATGAGTATCCTTGCAATCAGTATTGTTATATTTTTTGAAAGGACGACATTCCCTGTGACCCTCTTGAGGGCCTCAAAGTTGGCAAATATTATTGCCCGCCTTTTGGTGTATTTGAGCATGAAGAAGTGCAGCGCTACCATTATAGGTATCGTGAAAAGCGCCCAGAGGAACTGGATATTGAGGAATGATACGTCAGCCAACTGCCCACCTCAGTGCCCGCTCTTTGAAGAAAGTGAACAGAACATTGCTGAACGGCTGGTTTGTCGTGAGGAAGATGTGCTCTACCTGGATGTTGTTGAACATCTTCATGAGCTTCTGGTCCTCTTCATGCGCCAGCCGTTCATATTGCTCCTTGATTATCTTAGCGTCGATGAGAAGGGTCTCTCCTGTGTATGGGTCCTCGACAAAGACCTGTCCTGCCTCTGCAGGCATCAGGATATCTCTGGGGTCCTTGACGACGAACACTATCACCTCGTGCTTTGCCGACAATATCCTGAGGTTCTCGTACCAATTTCCTTTCAGGCCGATGAAATCAGATACTATGAAGATGATCGACCTTCTGGAAAGCATGGCGTTGAGTTCATGCAGGGATTTTTCGAAATCAAACCTGCCTTCGTAGAATTGTGGGTTGGTGACTGTCTTGAGCATGATATAGAACTGCTTGTTCCCTATGTTCGGCGGAACTGATGTGATTATGTGGTCATTGAACAATGTGATCCCTACTGAATCGCCGCCTGATAGAAGTGCGTGCGCCATCGAGCCGAACATCTCGATTACATACTCGTTCTTCAGCTTGTCAACAGAGCCGAATGACATGCTTGAGCTGGTGTCTATGAAGAAGATGATGTTGTTGTTCCTCTCTTCGACGAGCTCTTTTACCACGAGATACCTTGACCTCATGCTTGCTTTCCAGTCTATGCTCTTCGCGTCGTCCTCTTCAGGGTTGTAGTTCCTGTATCCCGTGAATTCAAGTCCCCTTCCTTTGAATGCGCTCCGGAATTCGCCGCTAAGGAATCCGCTTATGCCTTTGCGTGAGACTATCTCAAGTTTCTTCATTAAGGGGGTCACATTGACCTTGAATTCTTTCATTTTCTTTAAGGCACTGGCACCTTTTGGAGAATTTCGTCGATTATGCTTTCAGGCTTTACGTTTGCGGCCTGTGCCTCGTACGTGAGTATCAGCCTGTGCCTAAGCACGTCGTGAGCGACCTCTTTGATGTCCTCAGGGATTACATAGGTCCTGCCTCGGAGGACTGCATTCGCTTTTGCGGATATGAAAATCCCTATGGATCCTCTTGGAGATGCTCCGAATTCAATATAGTTAGATTGCTTAAGCTTGTAGTTTGCAGGATGCCTTGTGCAGTCGATTATTGTGACTATGTATTTCTCTATCTTCTTGGATAGGTATATCTTCTTTGTAGCTTCCTGTATCTCATTTATGACTTCGGGGGAGAATACTGGCTGGATGTCGAAGTGCTCGAACTTGTGGATTGTCATGTTCTTCTCAAGGACCAGCTGTTCTTCTTCCAGGGAAGGGTATCCTACAATGAGCTTGAAGAGGAACCTGTCGACTTGGGCCTCTGGAAGAGGATATGTACCTACCTGCTCTAGCGGGTTCTGTGTAGCGAGTACGAAGAATGGCAGCGGCAGTTGCAGTGTTTCGTGTCCGATAGTGACCTGTTTCTCCTGCATGCACTCTAGAAGCGCTGACTGTACCTTGGGTGGCGCCCTGTTTATCTCGTCTGCTAGGATGAAGTTTGCGAATACAGGTCCTTTGACTATGTAGAATCCTTTCTCTTTCTGGTATGAAGTCATTCCTGTGATATCTGATGGCAGGAGGTCTGGAGTGAACTGTATCCTTGAGAATGAGCAGCCCATTGTCTGGGATGCGGTCCTGGAAAGGAGGGTCTTTGCGATTCCGGGGACTCCTTCGAAAAGCACGTGGCCGTTTGCGAATATTGCGCGGAAGACGCTGTCAACTACAATCTCTTGGCCAATCACGACTTTGCCTATCTCTGCCTTTGCCTTGAGGACTATTTCATGGTATCTCTTGATATCATCTTCTAGTTTCTTTGTTTCCTCTTTTGTAAGGCCTGTGTCTTTACCACTGCTGAAAAGCGCCATATGTACTGAACACCTCTTTTTCTTTTATATACTTATATTAGCACTATTAAATGGTTATTGTATTATTGCTCTTTTTTCTTCGCAAATTCTTGTCTTTTGCTCCTTATGTGTGCCCATCCTATCACCAGGGCTATTGCGACAATCAATGTGACCAGTGATACTGTCCCTAGTATGAATATTGATTCTGCAGGCATGCCATATACTTTTGCAGGTGCCTCGATTTTCTTTACAGCCTCTTTTGGTGCGATGAGGTATTTGCAGCTTTCTATGACTTGCTCCATCATCTTGTCTGCCTCTTTCTCGTTCTTGTCAGCTAGCATCTGCCTGGCCTTCTGAAGGAATTCATTGAGTTCAAGGCATTCGGGGTTTGTGCTTAGGAGGTCTTGTGCGAACGATAGTTTTGTGTTGACTTGGCTCTCGTTTCCGCTTGCCTTCAGTAGCGAATTCACGAATATCTTTGCTTTCTCGTTGAACTTGCTTGTCTTCTCTGTCCCATCCTCAGCAGTTGTCACTGCGTCAGCTGTCGCTTCTACAAGGATGTCATATGTGCCATATGTCTTGAATGATTTTACATATAATGTGACAAACTCTTTCTGGTTGGGTTGGAGTGTATCAAATGATTCCTTCGAGAGTTTTAGCTCTATATCCTCGTTTGAAGTCGTCGCTTTGAGCTTGAGGTTCTTCATGGTGAAATTACTGTTGAATATGTTGATTGGCACTTCCATCGTGTTGTTGGCATATGTTGTGACTAGTGTTGGTGTTATGAGCCGGAACGAGACAGGGGCAGTTATATACTTCGGCACTTCGTAAGGAACAGGTAGCGCGACCGCCCCACCTCCGCCGCCGCCGACAGGGATGATGATAGGCACTATGTTTTGCTGAACCAGTGTTACGTTTATGTTGATTATGTTGCTGTCTGTATTGTTGTAGCCGTCGAACATGTGGAACACCACAGGCACCAGGCCTACAGCCGAACCCACCGTATTCAATGTTACTCTGCTTGATACATTGCTTATGGTTATGTTTACTCCCCTGACTATTGACCCGTTCGGTGTAGTCACATTGTAAGTTATCTTGTCATCGGTGTCAGGGTCAGAGAAGTATGTGTTGAGGTATATCCATATCATTCCGCTGTTGTCCTGCTCTACCTTGAAGTCCGCGATCTTGTAGCCGAGTGTGACGCTGTTGATTGTTGGCGATGCAAGGGCGCTGCTTGTGAACATTGATAGTTTGTATTGTGTATATCTTTTATTTGTGAATACTAGCTGGGCGTTATTCAATGTATACATGACTGATGGGTCATATGGTGTGGCGCTTACATTTGCGACCGTCTCTCCTATCTTTGCCTGGAAAAATATGTTGTACATCGTGCTCGCAGGGGGTGTCAGGTTTCCTGTCCAGTTTATTGTCGTGAAAGCGCTTCTTGAGTTTTCTCCTGTTGAGTCAGTGCTGACCTCTCCAGTATCAAGGACTGAGGATTCGAATGCTCCGCTGAGCCTATATCCTGATCCATTGAGGTATAATGTCATGCCCTGTTCCCCGGGCAGGATTGTTATGTTGTCCTTCAGCACTCCAGCATTGAAGTGTGTGTAGTTGTATTGCCTTATCTGGCCGTACCAGCCGAGCCTGTTGATGTTTGATACGTTTATTGTCCAGTTCAGCATTGTCGAGGTGTTTGACGTGTCAAGTACATAAACCGTGAGGTTTCTCCATCCTGCAGACAGGAAATTTGTGCTGTAGTTGTAGTATGATTTGTTCGCTCCAGTTATGTTTGTACCATTCAATACCCACTGGTATCGTATCGAGTCACCGTAGTCAACATCGATTGCAGTGATGTTGAACATCATAGAAGAGTTCTCTGTCATATTCTGGTAGTATGTGACATCGGGGGAATGATTTACAATCATCGGCGCATCATTTACATTGAAAACCTCTAATCTTACAGTTGTTGAATTTATCCTTTCTGTTCCGTTCTGTTGTGTTGTGTCATCTACGGTTATATTCACATAATAGATGCCGACTTGTGAATTTGTTGGTGTGAAGTTGATACGTGCAGTATCGCCGTCGTAGTTGCTTATGTCGAATAGGTCTATGCCTGAGGTTATTGTGTCATTTGATACATTAGTGAAGTTTATGAATAGCCTTGTGAATATGAATGTGGACTCAGGCCCGAATTGTGTCGAGCCATACTCTTCATCGAATGCGTCAAGCAGGACGTATGTGTAATTCTTTTCGTAGATTGTGCTGTTCCAGTAAGTTGCGTTGGTAGAGATGTTGAGTATGTTGGTGCTGTTCCAGTATGTTATGTTCAGGCGGTTGCTGAAATTTATGTAATATATATTCAACGGAGGTGCCCAGTAAGGGAAATCATTGTAGTCGCCTATTGTGAGATTCATGATGGTTGATACATTTGCCTCGCCGTCGCTCACTGTGATGTTGATTACGTGTTCTCCAGTATCGTTCGCAGTGGGTGTGAAGTTGATCATGCCTATCGGGCTGATGTTGAACATAGGTGTTCCGTTGTACGTTGCGTTGTGGAAATATGTCAGTGTGTCCTGCGGGTCAGGGTCTGTAGCGTTTATTTGGTACGTGAATAGGCTGTCTTCCATCGTGCTTTGGTTAGGTATTGGCAGTATTGTCGGGGGAGTGTTGTATGTCACGTTGAATAGCACAAGGCTCCAATTGAACCTGTTTGTCAGGTCTTTGATGGTTATATTGACCCAGTTCTCCCCGAAGAATGCGTCATTTGGAGTGAAGTTTATCCTTCCAGTCTTGTTGTAGCCGCCAGCTCCTTCAGTTGTGATGTTGAATAGTGTTGTGTTATCTCCGAAGACATCCAAATCCCCGTCTTCATCTGTTGCAGATATATTGAGTGTGAATGTCTTGTTTATCTTCATCCGCTGATTGGGTATAGGGTGGGGCTGCAGTTGCGGGTAATGCGCTACATCGATTACTGTTATATTGAAGGTGTCTGAATCTATCGCGCCCTTGTTATCATGTGCTGCTATTGTAACTATCCATGGTCCGCCATCCACGTCTGCTTGGTTAGGTGTGAATTCGATGTGTCCCTTAGCCCCTGATGCGGAATTGTCTGTTTGGATGATTGTGAATTTGGTGTTTGGTGGGCTTGAGCTGGTATTCAATGTGATTATATCATCAATGTCTATATCTGTTGCATTGAACTCCAAGTATGTGTAAACTCCTTCCGTCGCAATGATGTCTGGCAATGGTTTTCCGCCAAGCACTGGTGCTGTATTGTTTATTATCGAAAGGTTGAATACCATCGAGCTGTTCACGATTCCGTCGCTGACATTGATCTCTATCGAGTAATTGCCGATTTGGCCAGTTATAGGCACAAAGCTGATGAAGCCGGTAGTGGGATTGATGATGAAAAGAGTGGTGTTGTCGTAATATATCAGCCCGCTGTTAGGTGGTGTATTGTCAGGGTCCGAAGCAAGGACTTGTATTTCTTTGAGCGTGCTCGCGTATGCTATCACATCAGGAACCTGCTGTATGACTGGCGGGTCATTCACACCAGTCACATTTACAGTCACGTTGTTGCTGAGCGTGTAGTTGTATCCGTCAAAGCAGCGGAACCTGATTATGTTTGTGCCGAAGAAATTCGGATACGGTATGATTGTCGCGTTGTTCGGCTCTGTCGTGTTTATTATTATTGTGAGGTTCTGGCCGGTCACGAAAACAAAGTCATATTGCAGTGGATAGTCGTCAGTGTCATTGTCGTAGAAGTAATCGCTGAGGTTTATGACACTCTCGTTTATTGTGTCTTCCAGAAGTGTTATGTTGGGAATTGTGGCGTTGTTGACTGGTTCTCTGTTCTGGTTTGTTATATTGACTGTCCAGGTGAGAGTTGCGCTAACGTTTGAGCTGTCCGTGACATTGATTGTGATATAATGTATGCCTGCCGAGAGATAATCTGGAGTGTAGTTTGCGATATTGTCTGTGAAATTCAGCAGGGTCTTGTTGATTTTGTCATCCAAAAGCCACGTGTAGTTCAGTACGTCGCCAAATTGTAGGTCAGGGTCGTCTGCAGTCACGCCGAACCCTATCCAGTATCCTTCTTTTTCAGTTGAGTTTGTGAGGTTTTCAGGATAATGTGATGTTATGTTTGGAGGGTCGTTGATGTTCAATATGGTCCAGTTTATCCTGGCGTCATCATATCCTGGACCTCCTAGTTCTGCTGCAATCACGAATACGTCGTAGCTCTTGACTTGATCATTAGTGGGTGTGAAGTTGAGTATACCTGTAGTCGCATCGATGTGTTCAGCGAAAATGGTTGTCATCGAATAGTTTAATGGCAGTAAAATGCTGCTTGTTGCATTGAAATCCCAGATACAAGTCTGGTTTTGCGTGCAGTTTATGAATGCTGGTGGAGTTTGGTCCCATGTGACTGTGCCTGCTTGCACAATATATGATGCTGCGGCTATGAGTATGAGCATCAGAATGATGCTTTTCATTGTTCCAGCAATCATATTTTCTGTTTTATATCTCATCAATTATTCCTCTATTGATAGCCTGAAGTCTTGGAGGTAATATTCTCCGTTGGCATTTGTTATGATTATGAAGAGTCGATATTCTCCCGGCGTCTCAGGGACATAGTCCACTTCTCCGTTCGTTCCGATGTCGAATAGCGGAGTATTGTCATAGAAGTTTATTCCTTCCGCTTGATTGGGTATTACTTTGAAATTAATCTTATCACCTATTTTGGCTTTCATATTTGGTATGTGTTCAAATGATAGTGGTGTATTTGGTGTGCTTTCAGTGACAGTTGGGATATCAGACTCGAACGTCTGTATTGTTGCTTGTCCAGTGATCTGCCCCTTCCACACCAACAGGAATGTCGTCAAGATAGCGGCTGCTATGACTATTACTATAGCATCTTTTATCATAGTCTTTCTTTCCACTTTTATCCTGCCTTTTTCTTCTTCTATTCTATTGTCCATAAGTATGCTCCTTATTTCTTGCTTGCTTTCTTTATTGCTTCCTCTACTCCCAGCTTGTTTGCGCCAGAAAGGGTCTCTTCGATCTTGTCTATGTCGTGTTCTGATATGTTTATCTTGGCTTTCTTCTTTGTCTCTATCTCATTGACAAGCCTTTCAGATATTACCCTGAATTGGTTTATCAGTGTCTGTGCCTCTGCTTCCTGTATAGATTCGCCGCCGTATTTGACTTGTGCGAGTTCTTCGAGCAGGAGGTCTGCTGCTTTCCTGAGCACTAGAGGTATTCTGTGCTTCTCCAGTTCCTTGACAAGTTCATCATTAGTGAACGCGTATCTGATGAGGAATATGCGCTTGAAGAATATCCTCACAAGCTTGTCTATTTCGTTGATTGTGCTGTCAACGCCTTTTGTTGGCAGTTCCTCACTGATGCTGCCCAGGTGTATATTCACCCACTGCAATATCGGAAGCTCTTTTTCCACCATCCTCTTTTTCTCAAACATTCGCATCAACCTCATATGATAGTTCAACAATTTAGCTTTTAGTCTTATAAACTTTTTCTTGAATACTCCGAATAGGAGCGCTAATAGGAGCAATAGGAGCAGGAATATTGATGATATGACCAGTATGACGAGGTTCCAGTTGAAGGCCGTCTCTTTTACCTTTACTATGCATGCTTGGCATGGTCCTCCGCAATCGATGTTTACTTCTCCCTGGTTTCTTATTCCATCATTGCATGTTGCGCAAGATCTGCATAGTCCTCCGCAGTCTATTCCGGTCTCACCGCTATTCTGTCTGTTGTCATCGCATCTTGGGCATGCAGGGCATAATGGTCCTCCGCAATCTGATATGTCATTAGGGTCTGCTGACATTATTTGGGATATCTTCTCTTCTTTCTGGTTAAGTATCCCATCCTTGCAGCTGGGGCATGGTGGGCATGGTCCTCCGCAATCCACCCCTGTCTCTCCTTGATTTTTGAGTCTGTCGCGGCATGTAGGGGTATATACACATTCACGCATGATGTCTGGCATGTCGTTATTTGTGCCGCATTGGTTCCTGTCGATGCAGGTTCTTGTCTGGTAGCCTGATGGCAGGCAGGGTCCCCAGTCCGTGCATGTCCAGTTCTCTAGGCAGAGCTCTTCAGGTTTGCTCATGTTCTTGTTTGCTCCGCCTCCGCCGCCTCCGCCCGCAGGTAGAGGTTGTGAGGGTAGTATGGGTGTGAATGTTATGTTCAGGAGGACGATGTTTGATGGTGTGGCTGTGAATGGGTCATTTGCATAGAATGTTATGTGTGCTTCGCCGTAGAATGAAAAGTCTGGTGCGAAAGTTATAATATTATTTATGTCGATTGTAACATTTATCCTTGTCGTGTCGATGTACCATGTGTATGTCAGATAATCATTGTCCGGGTCCATGAAATAATCATCAAGGTCTATTACAGAGAGCTTGGTCCCTCTAGGCCAGGTCATGTTTGGTATGTCTGAGATTAACACGGGTGGATTGTTTGTAAGTCCGTGCAGCTGGCACTGATCATTGCAGCGGTATTTTGAGCTTGAATTATCATAATAATAATAGCAGAAGTTGAAGTCCTGTATGTCGCTTGTGCTTTTCAAGTCATCTGAATCATACACTGATACAGTGAAATAATAGACAGCTGATGGCGATCTGCTTGCATTCGTGCTTGTGAAGAGGGATGATATGTTTATCTGGCCGTTGCAGTGCGCTTCTCCTGCCACTACGCTAAGGTTGACATATCCTGTCAGGACAGTGTCTGTGCTGTTCTTTATTTCGACCATGCATCCTGTCTCG
>Ga0315268_10005341_pt1 | contig 13816 bp, 13 predicted proteins | sample C1_top_MG_FD_204535 | JGI IMG/M metagenome (GOLD analysis project Ga0315268, IMG submission 204535) | Sediment microbial communities from Yellowstone Lake, YNP, Wyoming, USA - C1_top | ecosystem: Environmental > Aquatic > Freshwater > Lake > Sediment | place: USA: Wyoming | collected 2017-08-01 | reverse complement strand
GCTGAACGGCTTCCAAATCATTCCACCAACTTGAAATCGCCGTTGTGGATCTTCACCATCACGAAGGCCGCGGGGGTAAGGCCGTTGTGGTCCTCGGGGCTCATGTTGAAGACGCCGGAAACGCCCACGAAGTTCTTGGTTTTTTCCAGTTCATCCCGGATCTTGGCCGGCTCGCCGCCCGCTTTCTCCATGGCCGCCAGCAACATGCGCAGGGCGTCGTAGGCATAGCCGCCGAAGCTGGATTCCGGGGTCTTGAACTTAGCCTGGTATTTTTCGGCGTATTCCTTGCACACCGCTTTTTGGGGGTCGGCGTCGGGCAGCTGCTTGTAGATCACCAGTTTGCCCGCGGGCATGATGATACCCTCCGCGGCGTCGCCGGCCAGCTCAATAAACTTCTTGGAGGCCGCGCCGTGGCTCTGGATCAGGGGGATGGTCAGGCCCAACTGCTTCATGTTTTTGGCCACCAGGGCCGGGGCCGGCCCAACGCCCCAGCAGATCACCGCCTGGGCCGGCAGGGTCCGAATCTTGGTGAGCTGCGGGGTCATATCCGTGTCTTTATCCGCAAAAACTTCCTGACCCACCACTTCCATGCCGAATTTGGGGGCCTGGGCCAGGAGCTGGTCCTTACCCGCCACCCCGAAAGCGGAGGACACGGTGAGGATGGCCACTTTATTGATACCGTGCTGCTGACAATATTGATAAATGCGGGCCACCGCCATCTCGTCGGTCTGCGCTGTTTTAAAGGTCCAGAAGCGGTCCGTGGCCGGGGCGGTGATGCCCGCGGCGGCGGCGCAGGAGATCAGCGGCATCTTGGCCTTTTGGGTCACCTCCAGCACCGTCATGGAGGAGGGGGTTATGCTGGGTCCGATGATGGCCAGGACCTTGTCTTTCTGGACAAGCTTTTCGGCGTGGAGACGGGCCTTGGTGACATCGCCCTCGTCGTCATAGATAACCAGTTTCAGGGGATGGCCCTTGACGCCGCCCTTGGAATTGACCTCCTCGGCCACCATTTCCATGGAGTTGCGTTCGGGTTCCCCCAGGTAAGAGGCGGGGCCGGTGATGGAGAAAATGCCCCCCACCAGATAAGTCTCGGCCTTGGAGGCGGGGCCGCACCCGGCCCAGGCCAGGGCCAAACCCGCCACAGCCAGCATGAGGCCAATCAGAATTATGGTCCTTCTCATAACCTTCCCTCCCCGGTGCTAAAGTCGATAGACTTCTTCACCTTTGTAGATGTGGACGCCTTCCTTTTGCAGGAGCTCGATGGCCTGGTCCAGGTTGTCGAAGCGAAAGATGATGACCGCGTTTTTGCCGCTGTGCTGAACGAAGGCGTACATGTACTCCACGTTAATGCCGGCCCGGGCCAGGACCTGGAGGACATGCCCCAGGCCCCCGGGGCGGTCCGGCACTTCAATGGCCACCACCTCCGTCTTGCCCACGGTGAAGCCCTTTTGCTTCAGGACTTCCCGGGCCTTCTCATATTGATCCACGATGAGGCGGAGGATGCCGAAGTCGGTGGTGTCCGCCAGGGAGAGGGCCCGGATGTTGACGCCCGCCTCCCCCAGAACCCGGGTGACTTCGGCCAGCCGGCCTGCTTTATTTTCCAGGAATACCGAAATCTGTTCGACTTTCATGTGCTGATACCTCTCAGAGGCCAGTGATCAGTAAAAAAACAAATTATTATGGACGGGCTTGGCCCGCCGAATTCCGGCGGCCATAGGCCGCCCTATAATTTCTACAACTGCCGCTTGTCGATGACCCGTTTGGCCTTGCCTTCGCTTCGGGGAATGCTCTGGGGCTCCACCAGCTTCACTTTGACGGAGACGGTGAAGTAGTCCTTGATCTTGCGCTGGATATTCTGGGCCAGGGCCTGGAGCTGCTTGACTTCGTCGGAAAAGGTGGCTTCGTCCACCTCCACCTGGACCTCCAGGGTGTCCAACTGGCCCTCCCGGTCCACGATGAGCTGGTAATGGGGCGCCAGTCCCGGGGTCTCCATGAGCACGGATTCGATCTGGGAGGGGAAGACGTTCACCCCGCGGATGATGAGCATGTCGTCGCTGCGCCCCTGGAAACGGCTGATGCGGGCGATGGTGCGGCCGCACCTGCACGGGGCGGAGTTCAGGGAGGTGATGTCCCGGGTCCGATAGCGCAGCAGCGGAAAGGCCTCCTTGGTGATAGTGGTGAGCACCAACTCCCCCATCTCCCCCAGGGGCAGGGGCTCCAGGGTGGCGGGGTTGATGATTTCCGGCAGGAAATGGTCCTCGAAGATATGGAGTCCCTGCTTGGCCTCCAGGCACTCGATGGCCACGCCGGGGCCGATGATCTCGGAGAGGCCGTAAATATCCAGGGCGTCCAGATGGAGGCGCTTTTCGATCTCAACGCGCATGCCTTCGGTCCAGGGTTCGGCCCCGAAGATCCCCACCCGGAGCTTGGTTTTGGCGAAGTCCACCCCCATTTCCTGGCCCACTTCCGCCAGGTAAAGGGCGAAGGAGGGGGTGCAGCAGAGGACGGTGGGGCCGAAGTCCTGGATGAGCATGATCTGGCGGCGGGTCTGGCCGCCGGAGACGGGGATGACGGTGGCACCCAGGCGCTCGGCGCCGTAGTGGGCCCCCAGGCCGCCGGTGAACAGGCCGTAGCCGTAAGCGACGTGGACAATATCGCCCCGGTGGGCGCCGCCGGCGGCCAGCACCCGGGCCATGAGCTCGGCCCAGGTATCCAGGTCCCGCTGGGTGTAGGCCACGGGAGTGGGTTTGCCGGTGGTGCCGGAGGAAGCGTGGAGGCGCACGATCTGGTCCATGGGAACAGCGAACATGCCGAAGGGATAGTTGTCCCGGAGATCCTGCTTGGTGGTTATGGGCAGCAGTTTAAGGTCGCCCAGGGTGCGGATATGCTCGGGTTTGACCCCCAGTTCGTCCATGCGGCGGCGGTAAAAAGGCACCAGGTGGTAGACCCGCTCCACCACCGCCTGCAACCGCTTGAGCTGCAGCGCTTCCAGGTCCTCCCGGGGCATGGTTTCATGTTTGACATCGCGAATCATGGAATACTCAAAACCTCCTAAGAAACATTGAAGCAAAATAACATACTTGCGGCTCGCGGGTCAAGAAGTAAGCAATAAGCAGGGAGCAGTGAACAGCGGGGATGGAGAGCCCGCGAAGCCCTGGCTCCACATTAAGACTTCTGCAGCCAGGGGCGGGTAAGTCGCAGGAGCTGTTCCACCCCCCAATGGCCCGCGGTTTCCAGGATTCCAGCGACCTCCAGCCGGGCCAAGACCTCCGCCCGCCGCGGTCCTTTGAGGAATCCGGGAAATTGACTTACCCAGAAGGCGTCACCGCCGGAGGCGATGAGCCAGTCGGCCACCTCCTGGACCCGGACCCGGGGCAAATTCTCCAGGGCTGCCGCGGTCTTAAGGCGCAAGGCCGAGGCCTTCACCACCAGTAAGGCGTCCGCCAGGCAGTAGCGCACCGCGGCGGAGCGCTCGCCGTTGTGGTAAAGCAGACCCGCCGCGCACAATTTTTTCAAATATTCCCAGGCGGTTTTCCGGTCAATCCGGAAGTGGGCCTCGAAATCCTTGACCCGGAAACAGCCGCCCCGGGTGCGGTGCAGAAATTCCCGGAGACCCCGGGGGTTCAGCTTGCGATGAGGGCGTTGGGGGAGAACCTGGCGGACGCCTTCAGCCAGCCAGCGATCCAGGGCCTCTTCCCGCAAGGGGTTGCCGACCGGGTGGGAGGCAGGGTCGCGAAAAGGCATGACTTTTAGAGGCTCGGGGCTGCCGCCGGATGCGGCTTCGCTCGGGAGGACCAACGGATAATAGCGGGGAAGCCAGCGGTCCAGATGGTTGACCAGGGTGCGGAAGTGATCCAGGGTGACCCGGCCGGCCAGGCAGGTCACCAGCTTATGTTTGAGGCGGTTCTTAATAAACCGGCGGCAAATCTCGGGGTCCAGGGGGCCTCTGGGAGCCTCCAGGATGGTCTCCAGCAGCAGTCCCCCCACCAGAACCCGGTCCAGCTTTTCCTGGTCCGGCCCCACTCCTCTCCTGTTTAGTTCCCAGGCCCCGGCGAGATATCGACTCTCCATCACCCCGGCCGGACCCGGCAATTTCAACGATTTTGCCTGCCGGGCTCCGGAAAACCTGGCGGCTGGTCCGGCAACGGGAGAATTTGCAAGTTTGCAACCAGGGGCGCAAAAATGTAACTTATTAATTTATTATTAAAAAATATATTTTAATCTTAACGCAGATTCGCAATGTCCCATTGCCTGTCCCGGAACATCCCGGCTCAGTCCCAGGGTTGGCCGCTGTACAGGACCATCTGGCAGGCGGGGCAGCGGACCTCCCCGGCCAGAACCCCGATGATGGCCTGGCAAAAGGCCGGCAGGTCGGCGGGCTGGCGGGAGGTGATGAGATTGCCGTCCACCACCACTTCCGCATCCAGGTAATTGGCCCCGGCGTGAATCAGGTCATCCTTGATGGCGAAGAATCCGGTGACGTTTTTGCCCCGCAGCACCTCGGCGGAGGCCAGCATCCAGCCGGCATGGCAGATGGCGGCCACCACCTTGTTTTTCAGGGCCGCCTCCCTGACCAGGGCCACCATGGCGGGATGGCGGCGCATATGGTCCGGGGCGTAACCACCCGGAATGATGACCGCGTCGAACTGCTCGGCGGTAACGTCCTTGGCGGCCTTATCGGCTGTGGCCGGGTACCCGTGTTTGCTGGCATAAGTCCTGGCCTCGGGCCCCACCACCGTCACCTGGGCCCCCGCCTCCCGCATCCTCAGGAGGGGATACCACAATTCCAGGTCCTCATAGATCTCTTCCACCAAAATGGCGATATGTTTGCTTTCCAAACGCCTGGGCAATGGCATGGCTCTCCATCCTGGCACAGAATTTAAGTTATATGGTGAAGATAAGGGCGAAAGCCGGGTCTGGCAAGTTGAGAGGGGAGGAAAAATGGTCCTCCGGCATGGGTGGCGGAAAGTCAGGGGAGGGGCAGTAATGGACGGACGGGATTACTCCAAGAGGAGGCTGAGGCTTTGGGCTTCCGGAGGAGTGAGTCGCCGGGGCGCCTTGCCGCTGGGGAAGCGCCAGTAGGGCTTTTGCCGGGTGAAGGGGTGCTTTAGCAGGGGAATGAAGTGATTATCCCGGGGCAAAAGGTAGCCGGGGACGCCGATGATGATTTCCGACTGGGGGACATTCAGGCGCAGGCTGCGATTGAGACGGTCCCAGACGCTGAAGACCACGGAGTAGTTGGAGTTGGTTTCCCGGCCCACGACGGAATGATGCACCCCGTGCATGCGGGGAGTGACGAAGATCTTGTTCAGCCGGCGTTCCAGGGCCAGGGGCAGCCGGACGTTGCTGTGGTGAAACATGGTGGCGCAGTTGAACAGGAGTTCGTAGGCCAGGTAGGCGGCGGGAAGAATTCCCAGGAGGCCCACCTGAAGGAGCCGGAATACGGTGGAGTAAAGGACTTCCCCGAAGTGGAAACGGAAGGAGGTGGAGACATCCATATCCGGGTCCACGTGGTGGACGTTGTGGAAGCGCCAGAGCAGGGACCGGGTATGGTTGAGGCGGTGCCAGTAATAAAAGGTGAGGTCCATGAGGAGGACGCCGGCGACCAGCTGCCACCAGAAGGGGAGGGAGGCCAGGTGGAGGAGGCCGAAGGTCCGGGCCTCGGTCCAGGCTGCGGTGGCCAGGGCCAGGGGCCGGACGGTGAGGATGCCGGTGAGGAAGCCCATAAAGGTAAGCGCGAAATTGACCCCCCAGCGCCGGGGCCGGGGGCGCTTCAGGCGGCGCAATGGCCTGAGGGTTTCCAGCCCGGCCAGCAGCAGGAAGACTGCGACCAGGACCAGGGAGCCGGAGGAAAATTGGATCGTCATGCCGCTTAAAATAAGGGTCAAAGTTCAAGGTTCAAGGTTCAAAGTCGATGAATTCGCAGAAGAGTCATTTTCCCCTCCCCTGGTGGGAAGGGATTAAGGGGAGGGGGATCTGAACGAGGGAAGAGGCTATTTATCTCACCCCCCACCCTAATCCCCATCAAGGAGGAAGGAATTTCAGCTTTTTTCGAAGCCATCAAAATTGAGAATAGAATTAAGCGCCCGGGGTCTATTTGCGCCTGTTTTAGGATTAAGGAGATTCAAGCGTCCGGGGCCTCCCGGCCGCCCACCTTCTCCCAAAAGGCCCAGGACTTCAGGTCCCGCCCCAGGTGGTAACGCCCGAAGGCCCGGAGGGCCGTAAGACTCTGGCGGGCCTGCCAGGGCGGGAACCGGAGGCGGGAAAGCCGGTCATGGGGAAGGTCCTGGGCCAGCATGAGGAGCTTCCAGGCCCCGGGGTTTAAGGGGAGCAAAGGGCCCGGCGCGCCCTGGCTGCAGGCGCCGCACAAAACCCCGCCCCGGGGGATGCTGAAGTTGAGGGGAGGCTCCGGCTCCTTGCCGCAGTGGAGGCATTCCGCCAGCCGGGGGCGGTAACCCCCCAGGCCCAGGAGACGGAGCAGGAAAACCGGCAGCAGGGACTCCGGCGGCAGCCCCTCCTCCAGCAGGTTCAGGGCCTCCTCCAGGGTGGTGAAAATGTCGCCGTAAGCCTCGGGGGGGCCGGCCAGTTCCCCGGCCAGCTCCGCCAGCACCGCGGCCGCGGCCAGGCGTTTCAGGTCCCGGCGCAGGGTAGGGAAGGACTTAACCAGCTCGCCCTGTTGCAGGAACTCCAGGTCGCCCCGGCGAGGGGGACGGGGGGAGAGGAAAAGATTCACCCGGCTCAGGGGCTCCAGGCAGTGGGCAAAGCGGCGGCGGCTCTTCTTGGCATGCTTGGCCAGCCCGGTGAGGCGGCCATGGGCCGGGGTGAGGAAGGACACCACTAGGTCGGCCTCGCCGTAGGGGCGCACCGTCAAAACAATGGCCGGGGTCTGGCGGTCGGTCATGGAGAGGGGTTTGCGGTTTGCGGTTTGCGGTTTTCGCTCAAAAAATTAACCTTCCCGGGCATAAAAAGTGAGTCATTCCAACCGGTATTTCTCCCGGAGGCGCTGTGACACTTCCCGGAGCCAGGCGTAGGCCGCGGTGACGGTCTTTTCCCGGTCCGGGTTGATGAGGCAGCAGGTGGCCGGGGCCAGCAGGCTCTGGGCCAGCATCTGGTCCCGGTCGATGCCCGCGGCCCAGAGGGTGGGCCACAGGGACTCGAGATAGACCATCAGGTGGTCCTGGCTCTCCTTATCAAAGGACTCGAAGCAGGTGGGGATGAGGCCCCAGGCCAGGACCCCGCCCCGGTCCAGGAAACGGCGGATGGCCTTGCCGTAGTGCTGGAAGACCTCGCCGTTGGTGTAGATGTCCAGGGAAAGGATATCCAGGTCCCGGTTCAGGAGGAACTCCCAATCCGGGTTGCCGCACAGGTGGATGCCCCGGGGCCTCTCGATCTGGGCCAGAAAATGGTCCAGGTCCTCTTTAGCCCTGAGATCAGGATAGCCGGAGACGGAGCTGAAGATGAACTGGAGCCCGGGCTCGTCCAGAAACATGAAGGCTCTGGGGTTTTTTTCCTTGAGGCGCAGGAGCTGAGCCTGGGCCCGCCGGGCCATGAAGTCCAGGAGGAGGGGGCGCACCTGGTCGTTGAAGATCAGGGGGCGGTCGCCTTCGTCCAGGATCTTCAGGCCGAAGCTGACGGGGCCTTCCAACTGGCCCCGGATGGCGGGGTAACCGCTCAGGTCCAGCTCCAGAAAGCGGTGATAAACCGCGGAGTAACGGGACGAGATATCGAAATAGGCCGTCTCGTCCCAATGCTCCAGCAGGGCGGGCAACTCCTCGTAGAACTTGTCGATGTCGAAGCGGATGCCGGCGGTCTCCGGAAAGAGCAGGATGCCGGGGAAGTGCTCCGCGGCCTGGACGTACATGTCCTCATAGAAGCTCAGGTGGGGGAGCTGCGGCCAGAAGGGAATGTCTAAGGACAGGGCCAGCTCCAGGGCGGGCCCCACCTCATCGTGAGGGAGAATGGCCATGGCGGTGGTCAGCAGGTTGCCGGGAGTCAGCGGTGCCATATGATTTTAGTATAGTTGATTTGAATAAATAGGCAATTTTACGGGCATGGAAATAGGTACTTTTACCGATACAGGTTTTTATAAAAGCGCCCTAGATTTCTGGCTAGAAAAACTGGTTGCCGCTGACCCTCGGTGAGGGCCTCCCTAGCTGCGGCAGGGTTAGGAGACCCCATGACCAAGCCCAAAGCAGACAAGTACCATATTCTGCTGGTGGATGACCACCCGAAGTTTCGCCACGGCATCAAAAAAATCATCGAAGGAGCTCCGAAGGAAGAAAGCCTGATACTCGAAGTGGTAGGCGAGTTGAACGACGGGGTGGAGTTAGTGGAATACGTGAAAAACTCCGTTCCCGACCTGGCCATCCTGGACCTTTCCATGCCCCGGATGGGCGGGATCGAAGCCGCTCAGAAGGTCAAGGCGATCAGGCCGCATCTCAAGATCCTGATCCTGACCATGCACCGGAACCAGGAATACCTGGACCAGGCGTTGTCGGCAGGAGCCGAAGGATATCTGCTCAAGGAGGAAGCAGACCACGAACTCCTTCCCGCCATTTCGGCGCTCCGAAAGGGCGAAACCTACATCTCCAATCTGGTGGGCAGTTCCTGAAGAAGCTTATTCTCTTCGCATACTCCAGCAAAACTTAACCTGAAACTCCTACCGGCGGGCAGGACGCCCGCTATGTGAAAACTCCCATCCGCGAGTTTTAAGTGGGAGACCGCCGGGGGAACTCCGCCACAAAAAGGGCCCCGGCTCCGGGTTCGCTCCAGACCGAGAGCTTGCCGCCGCCCTTTTCCAGCAGATGCAGGCTTACATCGGAGGTGGTGTAATACCCATACCCCCGGGTACGGTGCCGGGTATGGCGCCGCATAATATCCCGGGGCGCACCCGGCCAAAACTGCCAGCCCCAGAGCCAGGGATGTAAAGGTTAATAATTTTAGGATGCGGGCCAAGGTTCATCTTCCTCAGGGACCGATATCCGGGTTCCAGTAGGGAGCCGTGTACCAATCCCTCAGGGCGGGGTCGTAATTATAGAAAGAGGGCGGCACATCGGAAATATAAGGGTAGTATTCCCCCGGCGGCGGCTGATAGCCGGAGGGGGCGCAAGCGGCGGCCGCCGCCGCCAGAACGGCCAGCAAGGTCAGGGCTAACAATACTCGGTTGGTCATGGCTCCAACGCCTTCGGTTCCTCAAGCCAGGTCCTGCATGAGGCGCAGCAGGATTTCTTCCATCTCCCGGGCCACGGGCAGCAGCTCGGGGTTGGGGAAAAGGCCCAACAGGGCCGTGGGCTTGATGGTGGCGATCCTGGTCCGGCCCTCCTCCCGGTAAACCGCGATGCGGCAGGGCAGGGCGGTGGCAATGGCGATGTTGTCCTCCAGCACCGTCTTGGCCTGCTGGGGGTTGCAGACTTCGAAGATCAGGCAATCGCGGTCAAAGGGGACCCCCTTTTCTTTGAGCTTCCGGCGGATATTGATGACCCCCAGAACGCCGAGCTGGTGACGGGCGCAGGCCTCGGGGAAGGCCCGGCCGATCTCCGGCACGGTCTTGCTGCTTGCCACCACTTCCAGCATGGTTCCCTCCACTTTCCGGCGGCGCCGCCCACCTAGCCGGATTAACAGCCTGGAGAAGTTGTATAACAAGTAATCACTTATTCCCGGTTGTAAACCAGCCTGAAAGCAAGCATTTTACGCTCAGCCTAATCCCGGTGCCCCCCTCCTCGGTGCTCGCCCCCTTCCCGGCGTTCCCCGCCTCCAAGGAACTCCCCGTGTTCATGTCCACCTGCGGGATGCTCGCCACCGATATAGGGCCGGGGAACGGGAGTCGGCCAGGGGTTAGGGACCGGAGAGGGCACCGGCACCGGGGTGGGGACGGAATAATAATAGTAATAATCCGGATACGGAGAACTGTACGGTGGGCCGTAGAGCTGGTCGTAATAGCCCGGATAGGAGTAGGGATACGAGTAGTCCCCGTAACCGTAGTAGGCGCCCCCGGCACAGCCAAAAAGGCCGGAGAGGGCCATTGCCAGCAGGATGAGGCGTGGAGCCATGGACCTGTTCCTTTCGACGGGAGTCCCTTATTAACGCTGTTGCCGCCACCTGCCAAACCGGGACGCCGCCTGGCATACTTTAAACATTAAGAATCATTTGGCACTTATCAATGGGCCGGAGGAGAACTCCGGGGCCGGAAAAAGCCAAAGCTGCCAACCCCACGGGGGTTGGCCGCTTTGGGAAACGGCTGGATTATTTTCCCTGGAAGTCGGAGTGGCGCTTCCAGAGGAGATAGATGGCGGGATAAATGAGGAGCTCCAAAAGATAGGAGGTGGCCACCCCGCCCACCATGGGGGCGGCGATGCGCTTGGCCACCTCAGCGCCGGTGCCGGTGGCCCACATGATGGGCAACAGCCCCAGCAGGTTGGCCAGGATGGTCATATGCTTGGGGCGCACCCGCATAACCGCGCCGTGCTCGATGGCGTCGTGCAGGTCGGCCTCGGTCTTAAGGCGGCCGTCACGCTTCCACTGGTCGTGGGCGATATCCAGGTAAAGGAGCATGAGGACCCCGGTTTCCGCATCCAGGCCCGCCAGGGCCAGCATGCCGACAATCACCCCGACGCTGAGGTTGTAACCCAGCAGATAAAGCAGCCAGATGGCACCCAGGAGGGAAAAGGGCACCGCCAACATAACGATGCCAACTTTGATGAGGGAATGGGTGTTCAGATAGAGGAGCAGGAAGACCAGGATCACGGTGACCGGGATAATGATCTGGAGCCGTTTGCGGGCGGCTTCCATGTATTCGTACTTGCCGCTCCAGAGGATGGAATAGCCCTGGGGGAGTTGCAGCTTGGCCTGGATAGCCTCCCTGGCGTTCTTGACGTAGGTGCCCACATCAATATCCCCCAGGTAAACGGAGATGGTGGCGGCCCGGCGGGAACCTTCGCTTCTGATCATATCCGGGCCCTGATGGACCTTGATGTCGGCCACCTGCTCCATGGGGACCTGGCCCCCGTCCGGGGTGGGGATGAGGAGGCGGCGCAAGGCCGGCAGATTCTGGCGGTAGTCCTGGAAGTAGCGCAGGTTCACGGGGTAGCGCTCCAGACCCTCCACCGTCTGGGTGATGTTTTCGCCGCCCATGGCGCTGCTGATGGTATCCTGGATGTCACCCACCGTCAGGCCATAGCGGGCCGCTTCCTGCCGTTTGATCTCAAAATCCAGGTAATAGCCCCCGGTGATTCGCTCGGCATAGGTGGAATCGGTCCCGGGTAATCCTTTCAAGATGGCTTCCGCCTGGTCCGCCAAGCGGTCCAGGGTGGCCAGGTCGGGGCCCAAGATTTTCAGGCCCACGGGGGTCTTGATACCGGTGGCCAGCATGTCGAAGCGGATCTGAATGGGGTAGCCCCAGGAGTTGGCCAGGCCGGGGAACTTCACCGCGGCGTCCATCTCCTTGATGAGATCCTCGGTGGACATGTGGTCCGGGGTGAAGTGGCGCAGGATAGATTTCAGCCACTCCGGGGCCCAGGAAGAGTACCAGGTGTCCACGGTCCGCCAGTGCTCCCGGTCCTTGAGGCGGATGGTGGTCTCGATCATTTTCATGGGCGCCGGGTCGGTGGCGGTACCGGCCCGGCCCACCTTGCCGAAGACGTACTCCACCTCGGGGAAGGTGCGGATGATGCGGTCGGTTTGCTGGAGGACGTTTCGGGCCGCGGTGGTGGAGAGGCCGGGCATGGTGGAGGGCATGTAGAGGAGGTCGCCCTCATCCAAAGGCGGCATGAACTCCGAGCCCAGGTGATACAGGGGGTAAAGGGTGGCGGCCATGGCCAGGAAGGCCAGGAAAATGGCAAGCTTGGGAAAACGCAGAATATGGCGCACCACCGGCTTGTAAACCACCATGGTGGCCCGGGCCACGGGATTTTCCATGTCCGGGATAATTTTGCCCCGGATAAAGTAGAGCATGAGGATGGGGATCAGGGTGATGGCCAGGAGGGCGGCCCCGCCCATGGCAAAGGTCTTGGTAAAGGCCAGGGGCCTGAACAGGCGGCCGGTTTCGCCCCCCAAGGCGAAAATGGGCAGAAAGGAGACGGTGAGCACCAGCAGGGCGAAAAAGAGAGAGGGCCCCACCTCCTTGGCGGCCTCCAAGATAAGGGGTTCCCGGGGGGCGTCGGGGGGGGCGTGCTCGATGTGCTTGTGGGAATTTTCCACCATGACCACGGAGGCGTCCACCATGGCGCCGATGGCGATGGCGATGCCCGCCAGGCTGAGAATATTGGCGTTGATATTTAAATAGTATTGCAAAATTAAGGAGATCAACACTCCCAGGGGCAGGCTGATGATGGCCACGATGGCGCTTCTGACGTGCAGCAGGAAGATGAAGCAGACGATGGAGACGATGATGATTTCTTCGGTGATGGTCCGTTTCAGGGTGTTGATGGCCCGTTGGATCAGGCCGGAGCGGTCATAAGCCGTCTGGATGATGACCCCCGGGGGTAGCCCGGGTTTGAGGTCCTCCAACTTGGCTTTGATGCCGTCGATGACCTTGCGGGCGTTTTCGCCGAAGCGCATCACCACGATGCCGCCCACCACTTCGCCGACGCCGTTGGCCTCGGCGATGCCGCGGCGCAGCTCCGGGCCCATCCGCACCAGGGCCACGTCTTTCACCAGGATGGGAGTGCCTTTGGGGTCGGCGCCCACCATGATGTTTTCCACGTCGGCCTTGCCTTTGATATAGCCCAGGCCCCGGACCATAAATTCGGTTTGGGCCTGTTCGACGACGGCGCCGCCGCTGTCCTGGTTGGACCGCTTGATGGCCTCCTTGATCTTGGAGAGGGGAAGCTTATAGGCCGCCAACTGGTTGGGGTCCACCACCACCTGGTATTGCTTGACGAAGCCGCCGACGCTGGCCACCTCGGAGACGCCCGGCACCGTCTGCAACTGATAGCGCAGGTACCAGTCCTGGATGCTGCGGAGCTGGGCCAGGTCGGTCTTGCCGGTGGGGTCCTCCAGGGTGTATTCGAAGACCCAGCCCACCCCGGTGGCGTCCGGCCCCAGGGCGGGATTCACCGCGGCGGGCAGTTTGCCCCGCACATAGTTGAGATATTCCAGGACCCGGGAGCGGGCCCAGTAGATGTCGGTGCCATCTTCAAAAATGACGTTGACGAAGGAGATCCCGAACTGTGACTCGCCCCGCACCACTTTAGACTTGGGCACCGCCAGCATGGCGGTGGCCAGGGGGTAGGTCACCTGGTCCTCCACTATTTGGGGGGCCTGTTCCGGGTATTCGGTGCGGATAATGACCTGGACGTCGGAGAGGTCGGGGAGGGCATCCACCGGGAGGTTGTAAGCCGCGTAAATGCCCCAGGCGGTGACCAGGAGCCAGAGGATGAGGACCAGGCCCTTATTGCGGACGCAGGCTTCGATGATTTTGGCGATCATAGGGGCGGTTTTCGGTTTTTGGTCATTGTTTTCGGTGGAAAGAGACTATTCTCTCCTTGGTCCAGACTCGTCTTGGAGCGAGAAAGAGGAGTTTTCCAACCGCCAGAAAATCCCTACCCCCCCCCTTTTCAAAGGGGGACTTTACTGTCAAACGCCAGGTTTCAAAATCCAGCACCGACTCAATGCCTATGCCCAGGCGGCATGGGCGCCGGCGCCGCGGGCGCACCCGGGGCGGCTTCCTTGCCTTTCTCCGGGACTCCCTGGTGCGGCAGCATCATCTGGACGGCTTCCCGGAAACGGGACTCGGAGTCCAGCAGGAACTGCGCCGAGGTCACCACTTCTTCGCCGCCGCTAAGGCCGGAGAGCACTTCCCGGACGTTGTTGCCGTCCC
>Ga0315268_10005340_pt1 | contig 13818 bp, 11 predicted proteins | sample C1_top_MG_FD_204535 | JGI IMG/M metagenome (GOLD analysis project Ga0315268, IMG submission 204535) | Sediment microbial communities from Yellowstone Lake, YNP, Wyoming, USA - C1_top | ecosystem: Environmental > Aquatic > Freshwater > Lake > Sediment | place: USA: Wyoming | collected 2017-08-01 | reverse complement strand
GCGGCCGAATATTCCGCCCTGGGTCATCACCAGGCCCCACCCCTGGCAACCCTCATCGCGCATTTTGGCGAGTGTTGCGCCGCATGCAATCTCAACGTCGTCAGGATGAGCGCCCACTGCCAGAATGGCCGCCGGTCTGCGCCATTCGTTCCAACCACCTGAAGATTGGTGAGAACTATGACCATGAGACTCTGTCCAACAAGGCCTGGATAATCAGACAAGAGATCTGACCACGCGGGCAGACTACCCATGCCCCGCCTGAACAGGGGAATCAATCGGGTGGCATGGGTCAGGGCGAACAGAAGGCGGGCAAGCAAGATCAACCAGTAGATGGTTCGGGACCGGCGGACGGTTCGCGTGATCAGGCGACGACGGACTGTCACGTATCCGGCTACTCCCAAAAACGCCACGGTCGCTGCCAGATGTCCTACGTTGTCAAACAGCACGTTATACTTGATTCATCATACGTTCTGGCTCCTTAGCTGCTTGCGCCAGGGCAAGCTTAACGCTTATCACTTGCATATACGACAAGACGGATGCTGTCGGTTTTCTCAGGATTGACCTGGTTTCAAGATTCCTATTCCTTCACGTCGAGACGACATTGACCTTCACATCTGGCGCAGTCTTACTTACCTGGTCGCCAAGCCAAACTGTGTACAGGGTGTAAAGTCGCACTGCGCCCAAGCGGCTCGCCTTCGTCCAGTGTTGTCCCGCGTGACTGGGCACTGCATCCACCACATGTTCGCCGGGTGCAGCACGGCCCTACCAGGGGTCAAGCCCAAGTGGACCCCCGATTCATCAATGAATTTGAGATGCCTGACGACCCACGTCGCCAGGCGGGTCCGGTAATCTGCTCTCAGCGCTTGGACCCGCTCCGAATCCCGTTCGCTAGCGTGGGGCGACTTTTTTTCGCGGCAAGTCCAACCGGTGCAACTCCCGACACATCGTACTTGGGCTGGAGGCCGCGCCGCCGGCTTGCTCGACCCGCTCACACAACTCGCTCAAGGTAGCATCGCGTTGTTGCCCCACTTCAGCCCGAATGCGCTCCGCATCGTCCTGCAGAGCACGCCGACGTCCAGCGGCATGCAGCAAAGCCGCACACTGGCCCGTGCTTCGCCAACGCTTCCAGAGCTTTTCCACTGTGGATACACTGACGCCAAACCGTTCCGCTATTTCCGGCTGCGTCTGCTCATTCGCTTCCAGCGCCGCGATAATTCGCTCACGCAAGTCTTGGGAATATGGTGGCATAGAACAACTGTAACAGGCTATGCCGTAAATGCAATAGGAAACCGCTCTAATAAATGAAGCGTCCCTGGCCCTCTCTATAGAGCCAGGGATGCTTGGTCAAGGCTGGCCGATTCTCTCTCAACTGGCACTGAAAGTCATACTCGCCTGGCTGATCTGGCGTGAACTCGAGCGTGACCTCCTCGCCCTCGGGCAACTTGGCGCTCTTGCGCAAGTCGGGAAACAGCACCATCGCGGAACAAGCCGCCCCAAAAACCAACTTCTGCAATTAGCGGTTCGGGATATGCTTATCGCCATCTTGTCGCAGTGAGGTGCAGCGAAGGGCCATGTCCAAAACCCAATCTCGCAACACGCGTCTTGGCCCAACGCCACTCCAACCGACCATGCGACGCTAGTCGTGTGGGGGGCTCTTCGCAGGCCAGATCGACTTGGTTCAGAAGTTGCAGGCTTTGACCTTTCAAGCGTGGTTCAGTATGCCGAACAGCAGAGCCAGCCGGACGACGGTTCGCACTCATAATCCCAAGTAGTGTTTCTTTACGTGTTCACTGCGCGAAATCTCCTCGGCCAAGCCTTCCATGACCTTCCGCCCATTTTCGAGCACGTAGGCGCGGTTAGCGATCTCCAAGGCGTACCGGATGTTCTGCTCGACCAGAAGCACGGTCATCCCACGCTCAATCAGGAGGCGAATCTTGCTGTAAATCTCGTCCACCAGCTTGGGAGCCAACCCTAGAGAAGGCTCGTCGAGCATCAGCAGTTTTGGGCGAGAGACCAGCCCGCGCGCGATCGCCAGCATTTGCCGTTCGCCGCCGCTCAGGGTGCGGGCGTATTGGTTCAACCGCTGTTTAAGAATGGGGAACAGTTCGTACATCTCTTCCAGCGCACCATTCTTCAGGTTTTCCCGGCAGCTATAAGCTCCCATCCGAAGGTTGTCCATCACGGTCATGTTGGGGAAGATGCGTCCGCCTTCGGGCATGAGCGCAACTCGCTCACGCACGACCAGGTCAGCCGTCAAGCCGGTGATCACTTTGCCATTCAGCTCGACTTGGCCGGAAGACGCGCGCACCAAGCCCATAATGGTCTTGAGGAGGGTGCTCTTCCCCGCCCCATTGGGTCCGATGATGGCGACCGTCTCATGTTCCGCAACATTGACAGAGATGGAATGAAGGACGGGCACTTTGCCATATCCGGCGCTCAGGTCTTGAACATTTAGCAGCATATTCACGCTCGCTTTCCGAGGTACGCCTCGATCACCCGTTCGTTGCTGCTGACTTGCTCCGGGTTGCCTGTGGCAATCAACGACCCCGCGTCCAGGACAAAGATGCGTTGGCAGACCCCCATCACCATCCGCATGACGTGCTCAACCACCAGCAGCGTGATCCTGCGATCCTGATTGAGTTGAGTCAACAAGTTCATAAAGGCGCTCAATTCGGTAGTATTCAATCCGGCGCCCGCTTCATCCAGCAGAAGAAGGTCGGGATCGGTTGCCAGAGCGCGCGCGAGCTCCACCCGCCGCAGCGATGCCAGTCCCACATCACTGCTCACCCGCTTGCGGATGTCGTTCAGCTCGCAAAACGCGATCACCTCGTCCACCTTATCGCGCACATTGCGTTCATTACAGCGGTTGTAAGCCCCCACCCGCACGGCATCCTCGACCGACATGTGGACGAAGGCGCGTGTGACCTGGAAGGTCCGCGACATACCTAGCCGGCAGATCTTGTGCGGCAAAAAGTTGGTCACATTCACGCCCTTGAAGAACACGGCGCCGCTGGCCGGTCGGTTCAGCCCGATAATGGCGTTGAACAATGTCGTCTTGCCCGCGCCGTTCGGACCGATCAAACCGACCAACTCGCCCGGATAGATCTCCAGGCTCACGTCGTTGACCGCTACCAATCTGCCAAAGGTAACGGTCAGGTTACTTGTTCTCAATAGAGGTTGGGATTCCACGTTCACGTTGCCTCGCTCCCCAATAGGATTTGAGCCGCTCCCATCCTTTGTTGAACAAAGGCACCAAGCCGCGCGGCTGATAGAGAGCGACCAGGATCAACACCACCGCATAGACCATCAGATAGAGCCCGGCGAGCTCGCCGCCCAGCTTGGCGCGCAGGTACTCTCGGATGATAACCAGGACGATGGCGGCCGTGACGGGTCCGTAGGTGATCCCCAGCCCGCCCACGATCCCAAGAATCATGACTTCGACGCTCATATCGGTCGAAAAGACGGTCGGGTGGATAAAGCCATAGATGTTAGCGTACAGCCCGCCGACCGCGCCGGCGATAAAGGCATAGATCACGAGCGCCTTGAGCTTGGCGGCGCGCACATCCACTCCCAGCACTTCGACGGCATCCTCGTCCTCGCCGAGCGCCAGCAAGGAATAGCCCAATTTGGTGTCGCGAATCCAGCGGTTGACGAGTAGGACGATCACCAACATCACCAGCAGGATGTAGTAGTAAGGCATGTACGTATTGAAGCGGAGGTGGTACCATGACCAGGTGTCAATCGGCAAGTATCTTTCTGTGGGACCACCTACCTCTCCCCACATCAAGAAAAGCACCCGCATGACTTCGACGAGAGCGATAGAGACCAGTGCATACCAGACCTCTTTGATCTTGAACCTGAACATGGGGAAACCGATCAGGACTGCCACACCCACGGCCACCAGCCCGCCGATGGGCATACCGATCCAGGGAGTAACATCCCAGCGTATCAGCAGGGTGCCCGAAGTGAACGCGCCCACGCCGACGAATGCTCCGACGGCGAGGTCGAGCTGACCCGCCATTCCGCCGATAATGTTCCAGGCGCTTGCCAACACCGCGTAGAGCAAAACGGTCGTAGCCAGCACCATGTTGTACTGATTGTTGCCGAGCTGTAAAGGCACCAGCGCAGCAATGATCACCACGCCGAGCATCGCGGCATTTTGGATGGAGAAGATGCGTCTGAGGTACACTATTTCCTCCCGAAAAGCCCTTTCGGCTTCAGCCAAAGTATCAGGATAAAGACCAGGTAGATCGCCAACAGCCGACTGCGTGGATCGAAGAAAGACATTGCGAGTGCCTCGGCAATGGCCACGATCATGCCCGCGATGAGCAAGCCTGGAAGTGAGCCTAGACCTGCCAGCGCGACGACGGCATAGCTGAGCAGACCAAAGCGGCTTCCGCCCGTGGGATCAGTTTGCTGGAAGCTCATCAACAAGCCGCCGGCGACAGCCGTCAGCGCGGAGCCGATTGCGAAGGTCAAGGCGTATGTGCGGTGATAATTCACGCCCATCAGCGAAGCCGCATCCAGGTCATCCGATGCAGCGCGTATTGCCGCACCCGCCCAGGTCTTGTACAAAAAATAGGCAAAGGCAGCGATGAACAGTACGCTGGCGATGGCTGCGACCAGCCGCGAGGTCAGGATCATGTAGGGACCCAAGTGGATGTTGCCCTGAATAATGGAGTATTGTAAAGCGCGCGGCTGGGCTTTCCACAGGATCAGCGCCATGGAGCGCAAAAAGATCCCCAGGCCGACGGTCACCGCCAGTGGAACCACATACGACTCGCGCAGCGTCCGGTCAATGAGGAGATAGTAGGCGATGAAGCCAAACGCGAACAAGATCGGAACAGTTATGAGCGGCGTCGCGACGGCATCCCAAACCAGCGTCGAGCCGATCAGGTACGTGAGATACATCGAGATCATGACGAATTCGCCATGGGCGAAATTCGCCACGTTCATGACGCCAAAGATGATGGACAAGCCCAAAGCGATCAGCGCGTAAATCGCGCCCATCATCACGCCGGTGATGATGCTCTGAACAAAAGTTTCGGCCATTGTGATCTCCGTAAAAGGAGGAATTGCATCCCCGACTGATCTGGCTTCCCCTGTGTGATCGGACTGACCCGAGAAGCCAGATCGTCAAGCGATCAATCCAGTTGCCCTGGCGCATCAGGGCAACTGGACAAAAGTCGACCACGCCACTACTACGGCTTGTAGTGCGGGTTGGGCCAGACCGGCTTGGCTTCGGCTTCGGCTTCGGGGTACACGACCACCGGCTCGCCTTTCTGGACCTGCATGACGATGACGCCTGGGAACTGGTTTTGGCCGGTGGCGTCGAACTTGATGTGCCCGCTCGGATAGGTATCCGCCGCGGGACCCGTGGTCAGGTCGAGCGCCAGGAAAGCCTTGCGCAGGTTTTCCGGGTTCAATGGATCGGCCGGAAAGTTCTTGCCCGCGTATTCCAGGGCTTCATAGAGCGTCATGGCATCGTAGTAGTTCATGCCGGCCGGTTCAGTCGGGATGTAACCCTTGATCTTTTTGAAAGCCTCGACAAACTTTTTGTTCTGCGGCGTGTTCTTCGCCGGGTTGTAGCTGTACGTATTCGAGAGCCCCTCCGCAGCATCTCCCAGCGCCTTGATGGATTCGGGATCAACGTAGCCAGATGCATTGCCAGCCGCAATGAACATGGGCCACAAGCCGCTCTCTTTGAACGCTTTGCCGAACACGATGGCGTCGTTAAAGTACGGCGAGTGGACTAGGAAATCCGCACCGGACTTGTTGATTTGTCGCACGAGCGCCGTAGCATCGGTGATGTCATACGGGTACTCGATAACCGTGGCCACCGTGAATTGGTCTGCCAGAGCAGCTTCGGTGGCGCCCAGGGAACAGGCTCGGCTACCGACCGAATCCTCGTTTGCGACTGCCATGGACTTGAGTTCCACGTTATTGGCTTTAGCCAGGTCGCGCACGAATTTGTAGGCCAATTTGCAGTGATCCGGTGACTGGGGACCGGGGCGGAAGAGGTACTGGCGTCCCATTTGGGTAACCTGCGGCACGAGCGCATCGGCGAGCAGGAACACTTTCTCGCGGTCGGTGACCTCGGAGGCTGCCATCACGAACCGGCTGATGTAGAGACCCAGGATGGCCACCGGGTGGTTCTTGCTGATCATGCTCTCGGTGGCAAGCTTGGCGGTATCGGGTTTGTCACCCGCATCTTCCACCACCAGCGTGAGCTTCTTGCCGCCCATGGACTTGATGCCCCCAGCCTCGTTGATGTGCTGGATCGCGATTTGAGCGCCCACCTGGCTCTCTTGACCGTACACCGCAAATGCGCCGGTCAGGGGCTCCACCATGCCGACGACAATTTCATCAGGCAACTTTATTTGCTGGGTAGCCTGAGGAGCAGCCGGCGCCGCCTGGCACGCGCTCAGAGCCAAAGCTGCAAAGACGACGAGCAGTCTAACTGTTTTGGTGAACATTGTTCTTACTCCTTTTCAGAGAAATACGTTGAGCTAGGGTTTGGAATCAAGGGACAGGACGATTTGATTGATTCTTGTGCCGCGCACCTCCTTTCCGTGAAGCCGCACTCTCTTATCCATCACGTGTGGAACAGAATTCTCGCGTCAATTTCCGCGACCGAACGTTTGCCCACCAACCCGAGCGCGGTATCCAACTCATGTCGCAGCATTTCGAGCACCCGCCGTACGCCCGCTTCGCCGTCCACCGCGAGGCCCCACAAGAATGGCCGCCCGATCAGAACGGCTTTCGCGCCCAAAGCGAGTGCCTTGAGCACGTCGGTGCCGCGGCGCACGCCACTGTCGAGATAGACTTCGATCTCGCCGCCAACCTCGGCAACGATTTCGGGCAATGCGTCAATCGTCGCCGGCACTCCATCCAATTGCCGCCCGCCGTGATTCGAGACGACAATTCCGGCCGCGCCGTGTTCCACCGCGAGGCGCGCGTCTTCCGGCGTCAGCACACCTTTGATCACCAATGGCATTGCCGTGACAGTGCGCATCCAATCCACATCGTTCCACGTCAACGCGGCGTCAAAGACCAGCCCGCTATAGGACACCCGGCCTGAGCTTTCCGCCGATTGGGGCGCCGCCCCCAACTCCATGTCCGCCAAAATGCTCGCTTGCATGCCTTGGGGCAAAGCGAAACAGTTCCGGAGATCGCGTTCGCGCCGAGCCAAAACGGGCACGTCAATCGTCAAGCACAAGGCGCGATAGCCCGCTTTTTCCGCGCGTCGGATCAGCCGTTCGTTGATGCGCTTGTCCTTGTATGAGTAAAGCTGAAACCATAGCGGTCTCGCCGCCGCCGCGATTTCTTCTAGACTGTAAGTAGCCACCGTACTCACCACCATGATCGTGCCGCTGGCGCTCGCGGCGCGCGCCGTCGCCAATTCGCCGTCGGGATGTGCGAGGCATTGGTAACCAGTCGGTGCGAGTAGAACTGGAAACGAGATGGGTTGTCCCAACACGTTCGTCGCGAGGTCGCGGTTGCTGACATCCACTAGATAACGCGGGCGCAAAAAGATCTTCTCGAACGCCGCGCGATTCGCGCGTAGCGTCACTTCGTCCTCCGCCCCACCGGCAAAATACTCGAAGGCGCTGGGTTCCATCTTCGCCCGCGCGAGCGATTCGAACTCAAAGACGTTGACCGGTTCGGGTATCAAAGTTTTCGTCTCCAACTATCGGCTCCCCTCTCAGGCAATCAGAAACGCGCCGGGATTACACAAACCTTGCGGATCCCAACGGGTCTTGAGAGCACACATCAGGTCGAGTGCATCCGGGCGATAATCCCATAAAGCGCTCCGATCCTCCGGTGCGGTTGGTGCACCGAGAGTCACGGCATAACCACCTGACGACCTCGCCATTTGGCCCAGCTCCTCCATAGCGCGTGGACTTCCTCGCGCATAGAGCAAGCCACTGGCTAGGTCCGCGACAAACGATGTACTGTTCGGTAGGAGGCCAGGCAGGTTTCTTAGAGTAACGCCAATCCGCAGCACCGTTTCCGAGGGTGCTGCCTCGCGTAGCCAGCGACACCAAAGCTCGCTGCCGGACAGTGGGCTATCAGGCAAGGTCATGGCAACTGCGCCCTCTGCCTGTAGCACTCGGTACACCTCTCTGATTTCCGTACGCACATCTTCAAGCAGTCCCTCCACCGTATAGACGAGGGCATGGGGCGCAGATATACCAGGCACATCGCATCCACCGCACAGGAGCAAAGCCGACGCAACCAGCGAGATCCGCAAGAGGCGTGCTCCCCATGTCAACCCTTGCTGAAGATCCTCTACGGGGACGATTACCGTCGTGCGCGCACGAGGCAACGCCGTAATTTTGAAGGTCACATCCGTTATCAGGCCCAGCGTGCCGAACGATCCCACGAATAGTTTGACGAGATCGTAACCGGCAACATTCTTGACCAGCGGACGCCCGGCGCGAATTACTCGCCCATCCGGTAAGACGACTGTCGCCGCCAGCACTTGATCGCGGATACTGCCATAGGCATTTCGCATGCGCAGCGGTCCGTTAAAGTTGCTCGCGACGATGCCGCCTACGGTTGATTCAGGCCACGGCGAGGCAAGCGGCACCCACATTCGGTCGCGAGCCAGTTCCTCTTGCAGCTCGACAAGCCGAGTGCCGGCGCCGATGGTCACGTAAAGATCGTTTGGCTCGTACGCGTATATCCCGCGCAAGTTCTGCGTGGACAGGTAGACATCGGCGGTCGGCAGCAGCCTCGACTTGGTCCCTCCGCCTCGAATGCGGATGTTGCGCGGTGGGCTAGAGGTAAAACAAGCGCGCATCACCTCGACAGCCTCTTGAAGCGGTTGTGGACTGGCCGCTGAACGTTGACCACCGATCCCTGTTTCTGGAAAGATCTTGCCAGGATTCAGCAGCCCTTTGGGGTCAAAGATTTCTTTAATATCCTGCATTGCCGACAGTTCGTCCCTGCTAAACATTAGCGGCATGAAATTCCGCTTCTCGATGCCCACGCCGTGTTCGCCGGTGATGCTGCCGCCTTGGGCGACGCACAGTTCGAGAATCTGTCCCGCCGCATCAAACACGCGCAGCATAAGTGCTTGGTCAGTCGGGTCTTGAATCATGATGTCCGGATGTAGGTTGCCATCTCCTGCATGTAACACGTACCCTACTGGCAAGTTAACGGCCTCGCAGATTTGGTCAATGGCTTTCAATGTCGAGGCGAGCTTGCTGCGCGGCACGGTCACGTCAACCGGAAGGTATGCTGGCGCCAACCGGGTAATAGCCCCGGCGACACTCTTGCGCCCATGCCAAAGCTGATCGCGTTCCTCGGCGGTCTCGGCGACGCGCACATCACACGGATGATAGGCGCGCAAGGTTGCCGCAATCTCGTCCATCTGCGGCGACAGGCTTTCTCTCCATCCATCTACCTCGACAATCAGCGCTGCTGCCGCTTCCACAGGCAACCCGGGGTGTGCGTAATCTTCGACGATGCGCATCATCTTCTGATCCATCAGCTCCATCGCCGCCGGCATCAATCCCCGCGCGATGACAGCCGACACCGCCTCGCCCGCCTCCTCGACCAAACCGAAAGCCGCCATCATCGTCTTCGCCGACGGAGGATCGCCGATCAGTCGCACCGTCGCTTCAGTGATGATCGCCAATGTGCCTTCGTTCCCCGTCAACACGCCGATCAAGTCATACTCTGGGTAATCCAGTGCTCGCCCACCCAAGCGCAAGCGACGGCCGTCCGCTAGGACGACTTCCAAACCCATGACGTAATTGGTGGTCACGCCGTACTTGAAGCAGTGCGGACCACCAGCATTCTCGGCAATGTTACCGCCCAAAGTACACGCGCGTCCACTTGCAGGATCAGGCGGAAAGTACAGCCCCTTGGATCGCGCCAGTTCGTCCAGCGCCAGGTTGATCACGCCTGGTTGGACGACCGCCCGCCGCTCGGTTTCATCTAACTCTAGCACCCTGTCCATACGCGAGAACTCGATAACCATCCCGCCGCGTTCTGCTACCGCCCCCCCCGAAATCCCCGTACCCGCGCCCCGGGCCACGAGCGGGATTCCCCGCTCTCCAGCCCATTTGACAATCTCGACCACATCTTCGGAGGTCAGTGGCAAGATGACTGCATCCGGGCTGCCGTGTTCCAGGCTGGCATCCATCTCATAAGTGAGCAATTCATCCGGCTGAGTAATGATTTGCCTAGCTTGCAGCACGCGCCCGAGCGAACCAAGGTCTACCATTTACATCACTATCTCGATATGCCGCTGGAGATGACAGTCGAGGTTGACCGCGAGCGGGAGGCCGGCGATATGCGTGGGATAATATTCCACGCGAACGTCCAGCGCGGTATTCACCCCGCCCCAGCCTTGCGGTCCGATTCCGGTCCTATTGATCAAATCAAGCAATTGCAACTCCAATGCGGCATAGCGCGGGTCGGGATGGCGCTGACCGATCTCGCGCATCAACGCTTTCTTTGCCAACAGCGCCGCTATTTCAAGCGTTCCTCCAACTCCGACACCGACGACTATTGGCGGACACGCGTTGGGACCTGCCTCCAACACGCACTGCACAATTTCGCGTTTCACCTCCTCGACCCCTTGCGCGGGTGTCAACATCTTCGCCCGGCTCATGTTTTCCGCGCCAAATCCCTTTGCTGCCACAATGAGGCGAAGTTGCCCGCCGGGCGATACTTGAAAATGAACTATAGGCGGAGTATTGTCCCCGGTGTTCCGTCGCTCGAACAGAGGCTCTGCGACCACCGAATTGCGCAGATACCCTTCCCGGTAGCCCTTCCGCACTCCTTCCGCAATCGCTTCCCGCAGATCGCCGCCAGACAAGTGGACGTCTTGCCCCAAATCCACGAACACAATCGCCATGCCGGTGTCCTGGCACATCGGGACTTGGCAGCAGGATGCGATGCAGCGGTTTTCCACGATGTCTTGCATTGCCAGCCGACCTGTCGGAGAAGGCTCCGTCTCCAGGACGTTGAGCAATTGATCCATCGTCGGCTTGGGAGTATGAAAGTTAATCGCTTTCACCGCTTCTCGAATTCGTTCGGCAACATCGCCGACTTCAATGCTTCTCATCTCAGAGGTCCCCCTCGAAGGTATCTACTCACCCTCTCCTACTGCTTTCGGAACCGCTCCGCCCATAAATCGAGCTCGTCCAATTCTTTGAGCGAGGCATGACAGCGCAGGCTGTGTGTGGCGCTGACCTGTTGCCAAGGCGGCGCTGCATCTTGGCAAGTACGTCTGGCTCTCATCGGGCAGCGCGGAGCAAACGGGCAGGCTGTTTTCGAATCATCAGACACCAAGCCAATGTCTCTCCGCACAGCGGGAATGACCTGATCTGGATCAGCCTCGGGCACCGCACTGAGAAGCAAGTATGTGTAGGGATGGTATGGTGGGCGGAAGACCTCTTCGACATCACCGACCTCGCACAGAGAACCCCAGTACATCACTCCCACTCGATTCGCTAATGAGCGAACGACAGCTAGGTCGTGTGAGATGAAGAGAAAGGCGATCCCACGCCGAGCTTGCACGTCAATCAATAGCTCCAGGATATTGGCTTGCACAGAAACATCGAGCGCGGACAGTATCTCGTCGCAGAGCAACAGCTTCGGCTCAGCGGCCAGAGCGCGGGCAATTGCAACGCGCTGACGCTCACCCCCGCTCAGCTCATCCGGGAAACGATCGCAAAAGCTGACATCCAAGTGCACATCCGCCAGCAGGCTCTCGACCCTTTGGCTCAGTGCTGTGCCTGATAGGCCGAAGAACAACTCCAGCGGGCGACTGATAATCTGACCCACGCGGTGGCGTGGATTGAGGGAGGCATCAGGATTCTGGAAAACCAACTGAATGCAGCGCAGAACTGCACGTGAGCGCTTGTCAACGGAGATGGTCAGATCACGACTGCCCTCAAATTCGGATCTCCCCGACACATAGGGCACAAGGCCGTTTAAAGCGCGGGCGACAGTGGTTTTGCCGCTGCCAGATTCGCCAACCAAGGCAAACGTTTCCCCCGACTTGATCTCAAGGAAGATGTCATCAACAACGATTTTGGGATAACGCCTCAAGCTGAGTGCGCCGCGTCTTTCCACATAACCGGCCTGCAAGTCTTGTACCTTGAGCAGCGTTTGCCTTTTTTGCTGCCCCCGCGCGTCAGGCTGTTCAACATTGCCCTGACTGCTTGACAACCGTTCTGCGAATGGCGGCACCTCTTGCCAGCGCCAGCAGGCGACCGAGTGGCTCGGACTCATGTCCGCGAGCGGAGGCATCTCTTCAATGCATTGTGCCTGTACGAAATCGCAGCGTGGCGCAAACGGACATCCGGCTGGAAGCTCACTACGGCGCAGAATCCCTTTCAGCAGTGAAGACTGCCGGCGCGAAGGCGTGCCGATGCGCGGCACAGACGCGATCAAGCCCTGGGTGTAGGGATTCAATGGTTCCTGGAAAAGCTCATGTTTAGGAGCGACCTCCAGAAGACGCCCGGCGTACATCACACCGATGCGGTGACAAATCTGCGCCACCACGCCCAAGTTGTGCGTAACATAGAACATAGCCAGCCCATAACGCGTTCGCAAATCTGCCAGTAGGTCGAGGATTTGCGCCTGAGTCGTAACATCCAAACCCGTCGTAGGCTCATCGAGAACAATCAACTGCGGCTCACACGCGAGCGCCATGCCAATAATTATCCGCTGCTGCTGCCCGCCGCTGAGCTGATGAGGGTATTTGGCGAAGATCTTTTCAGGAGCTGGCAGGCTGACCAACCGGAAAAGCTCAAGAGTTCGCTCCTTTGCCTCTTTCCCGCTGGAGCAGTAGCTGTGAACCATGAGTGTTTCCACGATTTGGTTACCTACCCGCATCGCGGGGCTGAGCGCGGTGGTAGGATTTTGCGGCACCAAGCTGATCTTTCGCCCGCGCAGTCGCTGCAGCTCGCGATTTGGCAGGGTGAGCAGATCGCGCCCACCAAACCAAACCGAGCCGGCACGGTAGCGCGCGCTGCGCGGACGGTAGCCAAGCAGGGCATTTGCGGTCGTTGATTTCCCGCAGCCGGATTCGCCAACCAGTCCGAAGGTTTCTGCGGAAGCTACCTGCAGTCGCAGCTGCTCCACTACCGCCGTCCACGCGCCTTGCTGCCAGTAGTCAACAGTCAGATCGCGGATTTCGATCAATGGCTCATTGCTTTGCATAATGCTTCACAGTAACGTCCAGTGCCGCGTTCACTCCGCCTCCCTTGAGGTCCAATTCCGGTCCCGTTTACCAAAACAAGCGCGACATCGTCAACGCGTTGCTTCTCATCTCGCAATTCCCTCTCGGCGGTATCTTGCCTGGCTGATTTCGTACAGGTCCCCGCCGTGGGCGTCATTGGCGACAATCATCGGAAGATCTTTCACTTCCAATCGATAGATCGCTTCGGGACCCAAATCCGGATATGCCACTACCTCAGCCTGCTTGATCCGTTGAGCAATCAGTGCGCCCGCTCCGCCCACGATAACAAAATAGGCAGCGGTATAAGTGACAATTGCCTGGCGCACCTCAGCGCCTCGCTTGCCCTTCCCAATCATCCCCTTTAGTCCGCACGCTAGCAGAGGTGGCGTGTACGGGTCTACCCGCCCGGCAGTCGTCGGTCCCGCGGACCCGATGATCTTGCCGGGAGGCGTTGGCGATGGTCCGACGTAGTAAATGATTTGCCTCGACAGCGGGATTGGCAAATCCTGGCGTGCTATCAGCGCCTCCACGAGGCGCTTGTGTGCCGCGTCTCGCGCTGTATATGCCACTCCCGATAGCAGCACTCGATCTCCGACTTTCAACATTCGAAC
>Ga0315268_10005339_pt1 | contig 13822 bp, 15 predicted proteins | sample C1_top_MG_FD_204535 | JGI IMG/M metagenome (GOLD analysis project Ga0315268, IMG submission 204535) | Sediment microbial communities from Yellowstone Lake, YNP, Wyoming, USA - C1_top | ecosystem: Environmental > Aquatic > Freshwater > Lake > Sediment | place: USA: Wyoming | collected 2017-08-01 | reverse complement strand
GTGATGAAAGCGATGCCCCCGGCCTTAGGCCTCTCCAGTTTGTATGCCGGAAGGAAGACGCTATCCACTTTCGAGTATGGGTCGAAGACCCCCAGGCAATTCGGGCCGACCAGAGGTATGTCGTTCGCCACGCAGGTCGCCTTGATCCTCTCCGCAAGGTCGTTGCGTCCGATCTCCTCGAATCCTCCGCTGAGCACGATTACGCCCCCCGCTTTCTTCCTGGCGCAGTCCTCCACGATGTCGGGGACGGTCTCCGCCGGAGTCGCTATGATGACGAGGTCGACTTTTTTCGGTATGTCGCTCACTTTCGCATAGCATCTTTTCCCCAATATGCTCTCGTGTTTCGGATTTACCGGGAAGACATCGCCACGGAACCGGGCATCGAGGAAATTCTTCACAAGCACGTTCCCTATCTTGTTCGGGGTCGCTGAAGCCCCTACGATAGCCACCGATCTCGGTTCGAACACGCGGTCCAGGTTCTTGACGATCTTGCTCAACATGGTCACACCCCTCAGTTACTTGCTGAACCTCGCATCCACTATGTCGCAACCCCGCTCGTCGCAGACCACCGGATTCAGGTCCATCTCCTTGATGTCCTCCTTGATCATGAACCTGCTCGCCCTGGTAGCGAGCCTCTCGAGCGCCTTCTTGTTGATGGGTTTTTTCCCCCTCGCCCCTTCCAGGAGCGGGTGCGATTTGAGTTCGGCCATCATCTCGGTGAAATCAGCTTCTGTTATCGGGCAGATCCTCGCGCTCACGTCCCTGAAGATCTCCACGTAGATCCCCCCCAGGCCGAGCACGATCATGTGCCCGAATTGCGGGTCTTTTTTGCCGCCTATGATGAGCTCCACTCCCTTCCTCGCCATCCTCTGCACGAGCATGCCATCGATGGTCTTGCCCTGCGCCCTGGTCATTATGTCCCTGTATGAGAGCCGAAGCATCTCCTCGTTCCTTATCCCCACTTTCACCCCGCCGATGTCGCTCTTATGCTCGATCTCCCGCGACACGATCTTTATCGCTACGGGATAGCCGATCCGTTTCGCGGCCGCAGCCGCCTCGTCCTCGTCTTTCGCCATCGAATACGGCAGGAGCCTGAATCCATTGCGTTCTAGAAGCGCAAAATCATCGATCAGCGTCATGTCTATCTTCCTCACATCCCTACTTGACAAGACTCCCCGTATTGGATATAAAATACTTCTGCCGCCATTATCGCATCCTATGGCGATTTACACCCGTTTCGGCGATCTGGGGAAGACCTCCCTGCAAGGCGGCGTAGCTGTCTCCAAGGACGATCCGAGGGTAGGGGCATACGGTTCCGTAGATGAGCTCAATGCCATGCTCGGCCTCGTGGTGTCGTTCTCGGATGACGGCTCCATCAAAGCATCCATCCTCAGGATCCAGAAAGACCTCTTCTTGATCGGATCCTATCTCTCCTCCTCGGGGGCGAAGAAGCGCCCGCTCTCCATCACGCCATCCCGCATAAGCGAGCTCGAATCCGAGATCGACAAGATGGAGTCTGATATGCCCCCCCTCCACCATTTTCTGATCCTAGGGGGGTGCAAGACCGCATCGCTGCTCCATCTCTCAAGGACGGTCTGCAGGAGGGCCGAGCGGGACATCGTCACCCTCTCGAAGAAGACGCGCATAGATCCTGATGTCCTGACCTATATGAACCGCGTCGGCGACCTTCTCTTCATCCATGCCCGCTATGCCAATTACCGCAAGAGGATCCCCGAGGCCATCTGGAAGGGCAAGAAATCATCTTTATAGCCTTTTTCCGACATTATATCCAGTTTATCATGGGGCTGCGGATCACGCTTCAGTGGCATCCGCGATGGGTGATTGTTGGATGGAACGAATAATAGGCTCGATTTCGGCATTGAAAAACGGCCCGGTGGGCGCCAGGATCCAGGGCAGGATGGGCGGGTTCCGGGCCGCCGGTGCCGGTTCCGCCGAGGATCTGTTCAGCGAGCTGTGCTTCTGCATCCTCACGGCTAATTATTCGGCAGAAGGCGGGATGCGGATCCAAAAGGAGATCGGAGACGGATTCATCGCACTCGATCTCGATGCCCTCTCCAGAAGGCTCAAGGCCCTCGGCTACCGTTTCCCCAACGCCCGCGCGGGATATATCGCAAGCAACCGCGCCCATATCCCCTTCTTGAAGGATGCCATATCATTGGAGAAAGCTCCTTTCGAACGCCGTGAATGGCTTGTCGAAAATATCATGGGTTTCGGCTATAAGGAAGCGAGCCATTTCCTGCGCAACATCGGGCAATCCGATTTCGCGATCGTGGATTTCCATATCGTAGATCTTCTCGTCCGCCATGGCATGATCCGCAAACCGAAAACCAGATCGTTGAATCGCAAGGCCTACCTGGAGGTGGAAGCCAAGCTCGGGGAAATCGCCAAAAGAGCCGGCCTCAGCCAGGGCGAGCTGGATCTCTATCTTTGGTATATGGAGACTGGCAAGATCCTCAAGTGATCGTCCGGAGCCGGAACCTTGGGGTTTCATGATATCCCGATCCCCCGCCGCCCGTTCCTTCGCAGCCAGTTCGCCCGGGCTCATCTCTTCCTCATCACAGTGAAATAGTATATTATCGCGCCTATCCATCCCCCCAAGATGAGGATCAGGACCCACAGGAGCCGGTCGTTCTCTCCTTTGAAATCGGTCCTCCGGATGCAGTCGACGAGCATGATTATCCAAATCACGAAGAATGCCAGGATGATCATTATTATGGCCAGATAGAAGAGCATGATCAGGATCCACATCACCGCGAATATGCCGAGGAAACCGGCCATGGCGGCCCCTCCTGCGGCTCCCGCCTCTCCAACGGTATCGTTGGCCGCCTGTGATGCGATATTGAAGACCGCCCCGATGATACCAGAAAGATCTGCCATGCGGTCCTTATGCAATGGGATATTTTAAATCGGGTTATACTTCCCCCGCCGTGGTTCGGTTTCAGTTCCCCATCGATTGCGAGAGGCAGTCGGCCATCTGTTGCGGGGGGAGGTTGTTGCATTTGCTCGGGTCCGACATCCCGCCGCTGCTATTCTGCTGCACCACGACTATCTGTCCGCCATTCCCGCCGCCAGAGCCGGTCTGGCCGCCCTGGTCGAGGGCATCCGTTCCCCCGCTGTTATCGGTCGGCGGATTGATGCAGCACCCTGATAGCAGGATGCAGCCGATGATCAAGCACGCGAGCATTATGCTGTTTCTGGGCATGGTCAACACTTTTCCCTTTTTTTACTGCATTGCCTTCTTCCCTCTGGCGGAAAAGATATAATATGCGAACCCGACCAGGATGACCGCTGCCCCCACCAGCCAAGAAAGTATCGGAAGGCTCACCATCAGTATGATGCAGGCGATGAGTCCTAAGGCTGATGCGGCCTTGCCGGATCCATCGAGGCTCTTCATCCCGCTCAGGTTGATCGCCGCATAATACAGGAGCAGCGAGAAGCTGCTTATGAACGCTATATTCGGCAGGTCTGTGAGAAACACGAAAGCGAGCATTGCCGTTCCGCTGAGTATCACCGCGATGGTGGGGACCGCGCCGCTCTTGTCGGTTTTTGCAAGCAATGCGGGAAGATCCCCGTTGCTGGACATCGTATGCGCTATCCTGGACAAGCCTAATATTGAAGCCAATGCCACCGTGCTCGTCGCGACGAGGGCTCCCACTCCGACAAGCGTCGCTCCGAATCCCATCCCGTTGGCATTCATCGCATCAGATAGCGGGGAACCAGATTCGGATAACGCAGCGTAACCTGCCAAGCCGACGGCGGATACCGCCACGAGGGCGTATATCAGCGTCGATGCGCCGATGGATATCATAGTGGCCCTGGGGACGTTCTTCTTAGGTTCATGTATCTCGTCCGCCATGACTGCGACCCTGGCGAAACCGGAATATGCGAAGAATATGGTCGCGGCTCCGGCAAGGACGCCGTTTATCCCGAATGGCATGAACGGCTCGAAATTCTTGGTTTTGAAGTATTGGGCTGCGCTCAGGACGAAGAAGATGAGCACGGACAACTTGATCAGGACCAGTATGTTGTTTATGGTGCTAGACTGCTTCGCCCCCAGCAGGTTCACCGCAGTGACGGCTAAGACGAGTCCTGCGGCGGCCAAACCTATCGGGATGGATGGAAGAAAGAAGGCGAGATAATGGCCGAATCCCAAAGCGACCGTGGCGCCTGTTGCGATATTGGAGAACAGCCAGACCCATCCGACGATGAAACCCGCATCGTCAGAAATGGTTTCTTTTGCGAAGGTATACGCTCCGCCGCTTTTTGGGTATCTTTTGCTCAATTCGGCTGTCGAGAATCCGGTCATGGCCGCGACTGCGGCCGCTATGATTATTGATAGCACGATCGCCGGGCCTGCCTGGCCTGCAGCCGACCCTATTATCACAAATATGCCGGCCCCGATGATCGAGCCCAAGGCGATATTGACTGCATCCAGTAAAGACAGATCTCCCTTGAGTTTGCCCATATGATCCCACCGCTGATCGTGATCGGATTCATCAATCGGATTGCGTCCGTGCCTTCCTGAGCTGATTATTCAACTCCACAAGCGAGAAGAACGCCGTTTCGAAAGCCGCCTTGAATTCGCTCATGAAGCGCGCATCGAGCCTTACCGGCGCTTTCTGCGTCAAAGTCCTTATCATCGGCGTATCCGCGCTCGCCTTATGCCCGTGCGCGAGCAGGTTCCGTATCTCCTTCACCTTATGCAGCTCGCCGGTCAGGCCTTCGAACCTTCCATCGAATCCCTTGCCGTTGTGGTACCCGATATCGCCGAAGAGGACGATCTTCTGATGGAACGTGAAGAATTCCTTCGTCAGCAGCCTGTCATAGAACTCCATCGCCGCATTCTCGTCCCTGGTGAAATAATGCGATATGAATAGATTGAGCTGGTGCTCGAGCTCTGCCGTCCGGTTCAGTATGAGCCCCCGGATCTCGGCTATCTTCCGGTCGTTCTCCTTCTGGGCCTCGAGGACGCTGCTCTTCACGGCCCCGGATTCCAGCGCGCGCTTGCGCTCGAGCGCGAACTTGCCCTTGATCCCTTCGATGTCTATGCCGGATTTAGCCATGCATGATTTTATCTGATGGAATTTATTTAAACTCCATGAGGGCGCATAGGGCCGGATCCAGGCCCATCTGCCATGGAAGCGCCTTCCTAATCCTATTAAAAATTGTTTCTTTTGAAGTAAATGTGTGGTATTAATTGCTAGCACTCCTCAAAAGGCTCCAGCCACGTCCCGGACCCGCAGTATTACCCCCGCACTCATCCCCGTCCTCTCGTTCGTATCCGCCCTCGCCATCGTATCGCGTTTCGGCGGCGAACCGGAAACCGAAGGGCCGGCAAGCGCCCCTGGATCAGTGTCGGATCCAGCGGCATCTGAAAGGCCCGTGTATCTTAAGGATTCATCCAAACCCGCTGCTTCCGGCCTGGTTCTGGATAGTGGCATTTCGGAATCTGAACAATGCGCCGCGGCGCCATTGCGGTCGGTTTGGGTGGGGGGATCGTGCTCTATCCGCTGCGGTACCCTTGAATATTCAAGCCGTTCCAAATCCATGTCGATAGGCCTCGAGATCGTGCCTTCAAGTCCGGACATGCTCATATGCTCGGAGGATCACACTGCGATTCTGGACCGGAAGAATGCCAAAGGATTCGTCTCATTGGGGGCCGGGGGGGTCCTCTCGGGGACAGTGATACTTGGCGTTATTTCCGGTTCCGTTAGCAAATCCAATGTCTTCTCCTTCGACCTGAATGCCCTGAAGGACGGCTCGGACGACGGCATATCGCGCGCTTCGTTCAAAGGTGATGGCCTCGTAGTCGGCACGAAGTTGGGAAAGACGTGGAGGCTCGATTGCACGAATCCTGAAGAATGGATGAGATATTAAAACCGGCATCTCAAATGTTGTACGGTCTGCTAGGTGTTGATATGGGGGATCAGGAAAAAGCCAAACCGAAGGAAACCCGCCCGGCCCAGGTGACATTCGGAAACCTGGATTCTATCGCAAAAAGGATACCCGAGCTCCAGTCCCGTGGCTTCGTCGGCATAGATAAGATATACGCCGATCATCCCGAACTGCATGCTGATTTGAACAACTACGTGGACCGCTTCCGCCAGGCTTTCGTGATGTCCTACGCCATGGTGGTCAACACGGGCCTCGAGCCACAGAAGCGGATACGCACGATAAAGGACGCCGAATCCATAGTGAAGAATTTCATAGAAGGGAACGGCGGTTCATATGAGGCATTCCAGAGCCACAGCTATGATTTCGCGCGGGGTATGCTGATTTCCGCCCTCTCGCTTTATGCCCATCCCGATACCATGTTCGCGCACACCCCGTCTTACATCCGCGTGCTCCCCCCTGGACAAGAAAATTTGGAGCAGGTTGCCTCTTATCTAGACAATTACAGTGGCATTAACCGTGCCCAGCTGGGAACCGAGTTCAAGCCTCTTGGCGAGCATGAGACGATCTCCGTGGAGGAGGCGAAGAGGAAGATGGAGCGGTTTCCTGATCATCTTCCCGTGACGATCAGCTCATTCGACGATGGCAACAAGAATGGGTATAGCATCTCCGCGAAACCCTCATCCAATATCCGGCGCTCAAGCTGAACTGGTTTTCATTCCGGCAGGGCGAACATCGCGACTCCGGCCGCGATGGCTACTGCCGCTGCGGCACCGAATGCCATGGCCGCTCCCGCCGCGGCCCAAATGGCGCCGAATATCGCATTGGCCGGAAGGTAGACCGCTCCGACCGCGCTGTTATACGCGCCGAGCGCCGTACCCCTGCCCTTCTCCTCGACCATGTCGGAGATGTATGCCTTGTTGACTGATTCGTCTGTCGAGACGAATACCCCGTAGACCGCGAACAGCGCGGCGATCTGCCACGGCTGGTCCACGAATATGAAACCTATGCAGATCAGGCCATAGAGTATGAACGAGGCCGCGATGACCGGCCTTCTTCCTATCCTGTCGGAGAGCATCCCTGCCGGAATCGAGAACAGCGCGTAGACGATATTGTAGAGCAGATAGACTAATAGTATGTCCTCGGCTTTCATGCCGATGTCGTTCGCCCGTATTATCAGGAGCGCGAAGCTGAAGTAAGCGAGCGAGAATACGCAGGATATCATAAGATACCTCTTGTAGCGATGGTCGAGCCGCTTCAGCGCTTCCCAGAAATTCGCTTTCTTGATGGGGGAACTGGTTGCGGATGGGTTTGCATCGTTCCTCCCCTGGTTTCCGCCCTGATCATTTCGCTTCGGTTCGCGGACGAATATCACGATCGCTATCACGGCCAGAAGCGCAGGCACGGTCGCAGCCAGGAAAACGGTCCGATAAGCGCTCTCGGTCTGGCCCAGGGCCTGCAATATGAGGTACGCGATCGCCGGCCCTGCAATCGCCCCGATGGTATCCATCGCCCGATGGAGCCCGAATGCCTTCCCGCGATTCTTCTCCTTGGTGGATTCGGCGATTATCGCATCGCGTGGTGAGGTCCGGATGCTTTTTCCGAGCCGCTCTGTTCCGCGTATCAGGAGTATCTGCTGCCATGAATTCGCAATGACAAGGAAGAACTTCAGTACTGTGGATATTCCGTAGCCTGCGACGACGAAATCCTTCCGCTTGCCATGGATGTCGGAGAAATAGCCCACGAAGATGTCGAGCAGGCTCGATATGCTGTCAGCGACCCCCTCTATGAGCCCTATGATGCCTGTCCCTACCCCCAAGATGTTGTTCAGGAAAAGCGGTATGATGGGGAACACCATCTCGCTTGAGACGTCCGTGAGGAAGCTGACCGCGCCGAGCGCAAGCACGTTCTTCTCTATGCCATCCAGAAGGCCCATGTCTATCAGCTGCAAATCTCCACTCTCATCTTTTATAATCTCCATCGTGCCTCAATCATCCTGGTGCGCATGAAAAAACGATCCGTTCTGTTCCTGGTCCTCATCGCAGTATTGCTCATATCCTTGAGCGTGGCGCTGCTCTTTTTTGGCGGCTTGGGAGCCAGATCCAAGGATCCGCTCCAATCAAACCAGTCTGGTGGGCAGCAAACAGGGCAGCCCTCCGCTACACCGGATCCGGATGATATATTGCGCCAAAACGGATCCATCCCCATCCCGCCAAGCGCTTCGGATCCCAAGAACGCCTCCTGCGGCCCATTGCAGGTCCATATCCTCAATGTCAGCCAGGCGGATGCGATCCTCATCATCACTCCGGGAAACAAGACGATCATGATCGATTCCGGGTCGCACATGAAGAAAAATTCCTCATCCTACATGCTCGCATACCTGAAGCAATCAGGCATTAAGAGAATCGACTATCTCATCGCGACGCACTATCACGAAGACCACATCGGCGGCATGGACGACCTGTTCAAATCCTTCGATATCGGCGCTGTCTATGACAACGGCAATTGCGGGAACTATTCGAGCGCGGTCCAGCTGTCATTTGAAGGTTACGCCCTCTCGCGGAATTTCACCCATGTCAAAACTGATATGGACCTGCCTGCCGATCCTTGCCTTGATGCCGCCCGTCTGATTGTCGCGTACGACCGGCCGCAAGGCTGCTGGCCTTCGTCCAAAGAGTCGTCGAATGAGAACGACAATTCCATCCTCCTCCGCCTCGCATATCGCAACGCCTCGTTCCTCTTCGCAGGGGATTGCGAAGCTGATTGCGAAGCCGAATTGGTCCGTCAAGGGACCTATCTGGGATCCGATTTCCTCAAGGTCGGCCATCATGGGAGCGCGACCTCATCGACCAAACCTTTCCTGGATGCGGTCGGCGCAGCCTATTACGCCATATCGGTCGATCGGATCCGCAGCATAAGCGACGGTTATTTCCATCCCCGTAAAGAGTCCTTATCCAATATCTATGAGGCTGGCGGGTTCGGAAGCGGCCTGTCTAAGATTTTCCGCACCGATCTCCAGGGCGATATCTCTCTCGTCTCCGATGGCGATGCGATCGCGATCCGGACCGGGACCGATGCGACAAATTGCCAGCTTTTCAGCGGCTATTCATCATCAGACAAATCGAGCTATGGCCCGATACCCGCTCTTGCGGGCTCATGCAAATAGCTGCCGATCCTTATGGCCTGGCCAATTCATTTCCTATCGTCATCCTTCACAAGGTATCGGTCCTCACTCCAACGCCTTGTCTATCTGTTCCCTGACGCTTTCCGGGATGCTGCTTGGCTGGTGGATGTCGAACCAGTTCACCCGCACTGTTTTCATGCCGCAGAATCCCAGCACGGTGTCATCCAGGACCTTGTCGGTGGAGCCTCCATACTCCTTGTACAGCCTCTCTCCATGGCCGAAGGTGTTGATGATGACCGCTTTCTTTCCGGTTAGCTTGGGCCTGGTCAGGTTCCATCCCCCGTCGAGCTTGTATTCGAATGCGAAACCGGACGTGAAGATCCGGTCGATGAATCCCTTCATGATGGCAGGCATGTTATACCACCATACCGGGTAGATGAACACCACCCTCTCGGATTCGGATATCATGGCCTGGTATCTTCTGACATCATCGCCGTAGCCAGCCACGCCGTGGCTTTCGTCCACGAGCCGAAGCACCGGGTCGAATCCGTCCTTGTATAGGTCTATGACCCTGTATTGCCTCTTCTTGCGTTCAAGATATGCCCGTACATAGTCGAGGATGACTGCGTTGTGGCTTATCTTGCTCTCCGGATGGGCGAAAACGACGAGGTCCATGGCCTATTTTCTCAGACGTTATTTATAACCCACCTCATAGATCGGGCCGATGGCCAGCGATATCAAACGGTTTTAATCCTTTCCTCGGAATCTGGAGCATGCTCAGCGCGCTGAATCGCATTTTCCTCCTGCTCCTCATTCTCTCCGCAGTATCTGCCATCCTCTTCAGCATCCTGATACTCGCCCTTCCGGCACTTGTCGGGCAAGGGCTGGAATTGAAGGAGCTCGAAGACGCGTCGAAGAGCGGGGCGCTCTCGCTTCAATTGGGCGATGCCGCGCCTTCGATCAGCCCCGACTATTCGCCTTACCTGGCCAATCTAACCCTTGTCACTCCGCCTCTCTCCGAATCCGATGTCCTCTCGGTCTTGGTATTCAGCGGCGGCAAGAAGATCGCTGATTTCGATTGCCTCTCCGATTACGAAAGCTATTCGGATTACTATGGCCAGACCGTTTTCTCCTGCCTGGTCCCCATCCCTTACGATTACTCTTCATCAGCAGACTACGAGATATTCGGCTCCTTGTCCGGAGACGGCGGCGAACTCGTCTCCGAGCCTAGGTCCGTGCATGCCGATTGGACCCCTTACGAAGGCAATTTCTGGGGCTTCTCCTGGATCCTCGCGATCTTCGGCCTGGGCATCTATCTCGTGGTGCTGCTCCCGCTGACCCTGGTCGTCCTCGGGATCGCCTCGAAGATGAAGCATGGCGGCGCCGATCCGAAGGAATACTCTTTCGGTTCGCTCCTGAATCCGTTGTCGGTCGGCAAGACATTCTTCGAGAAGGCGAACGCGTTCTTCATCTCCCCGTATTTCTGGGCTCTAGAGCTCCTTGGCATATTCATAATCCTCTTCTACATGGCCTTATCAGCCGAGATATGGAAATCAGGCACCGCGTTCGTGGCGTTCATCTTCTCGGGCCTCATGGCCCTCGTCATACCCTATCTCTGGTGCCTCGCTTTCTGGTATGCCGATTTCAAGGAACGCGAGCCGCTCCGCATCCTCGTCACATTCTTCCTCTGGGGGATGCTGGCCGCTCTCATGGCGATCGGGATCAATTCCATCGCAGGCGAGCTCCTTAGCCTCGTCGGGCTAGGTTTCCTAGGGACATTCCTCCTGGCCCCGCCCCTAGAGGAGTTCTACAAAGGCTCCGGCCTCGGCTTGCTCAGCACTCATCATGAATTCGATTCGGTCGAAGACGGCGTCGTTTTTGGTTTCGTGATCGGCATGGGATTCTCGTTCATCGAGGATTGGCTCTACATGCTCAACAATCCGATGGGCTCTGACATCTGGGGCTGGCTCGGCCTCTTCTTCATGCGCTCCATCCTGTTTTCCGCCAACCACGGCCTCTACACGGCGATAACGGGCGGTGTCATCGGCTTCGTCATCGAGCGCGGCTTCAAAGCCCCTGCACTAGGGATGCTGGTCGCGGTCCCGATAGCCGCATTCTTCCATGCCATGCACAATTCAGGCGAGATGCTGATCGCGCTGCTCGGAGGAGGCGGCGCGCTCGTCTACTGCTGCCTCCTGATCCCCCTCTTCGATTATGGCGGCCTGGCGCTGCTGATCGCTCTATTCGTCTATGCTGTATTCCGTAAAAAGCGGGCCTCCAGTCCAGACCGGATCCGGGGCAGCGGATATCTCCCAACCCGCGTTGATGGTTTGGGCTGAAGCGTTTATAATCTCATCAGCGATGTCAGTCATCATGGCTAAATCATTCGTCGTATTCGCTTTATTGGTCCTGTCCATCCCGCTCTTCGCGCAAGGGGCGGCGCAATACTGTTCGAGCGAACGCGCCCAGGGCGAGGCATGCTACAAGCAATGCTGCGAAAGCATGGGCTATTCCTGGTCCGGGGGCGGATGCGCTGTGTCTGGCGCCCAGCAGGATTCTGTCACCCAGCAATGCGGCTATTGCACGGATTCCTATATGCAGTGCGTGGCGCAATACCAGTCTGGAGGCTCATCCGGCGCTTCCGGGTCGAATAGCACGAGTGCGAGCGGTTCCGGAGCCGGTTGCTGCTCGAGCTTCATCCTGCTTTCGCTTCTTGGATTTGCAGTGGCCTATGCGCGCAGATGAACCAGGTAAACGGCATCCCGAGCGTGTAATTAAAAATTACCGTTGGAATACCACCTTCATGGATGCCAAGATTCTTTCGATCCTATTCGCTCTGTCGCTGCTGCAGTTCTCCTCCTTCGCTTTCGATGTCATGGATGATCCCTGCCTGGTGGATTGCTGCATGCGTTATGGCGGGCTTCCAAGCACCCTTGGTTCAGGAAAAGGTCCGGCATGCGCAGCCAATCCAAGCTGCATGATAATGTACGTCGGGGAAAGCAAAGGCGGATATGATGGCGCCTGCATAAAGCAAAGCACCCCTCCGACCGGAAGCAGCGCCTTCGACAAGCAATCGATCGCAGGATGCATCAATACATGCGAAGGGACCGATTTCGCTCCTGATCCGAACAGCCCTTTCGGCGGCTCGCAGATAACTGAACCTGAACCGCAAAAGGCCGCAAGCGTCTGCGATTCCGTTTCCTGCCCATCCATGTGCAAGGAAGAGAATTCCCTGCCGATTCTATATTATGACGGCCGCTGCGTTGAGGACAATTCGTCAGCCAGCAAGTATTACTGCGGCTACACGAGAGGCCAATGCATCTGGAGCTGCAACAGCGCCGGCACAGGATGCGATGACGCCGATCCTCTCTCGGTCTCGATCGATTCATTGCAAGATGGGGCGGACATTGATACGGGGAAAGGCGGTTTCGCACAAGTCACGGTTAGCGGAACCGTAAGTTCCACTTCAGAACACCAGGTCGCAAGGGTCGTCGTCACTTCAACATCCCCCGGGACAAGCATCCGGGCATCCTTCGATTCATCCTCGAACCGTTTCACCGCATCTAATATCCGTGTCGATGAGGGCAAACCTGCCTATCTGACCGCCACCGCCTACGACTCTTCTGGCCGCAGGCTTGGAGCAAAGACGATCGTGGTCTATCCATCTCCGAAGATGATCGTCCTTTCGTTCGACAAGAAAAAAGCGGCCCTTCTGCGCAACGGAGCGGCTATCGGTGAGGACTGGAGCACAGGTGCTACTGCGTACACCGCTCAGGAAGGGGACGAATTCGAGATCTCCGGCGGCACCGGGAACGTCATCGCAACATACAGCGATGGGACGATGGTCATAATCAAACCACCCTGCAGGATAAAATTCTTCAATAAAGGGATCCAGCTGATCAAGGGCGCTGTGGAAGTCGAGGTCTCGCACGATTTCCAGATCCTTGGGCGGCTTGGTTACACTCTCGTGAAGGGGACCCGCTTCAAGGTCATCGTCCCTGATGATGGAAGCACCCCGGAATCCGTGATCGTCCTTAGGGGGACAGTGGAATCCGGCTTATTGGAATCGCCTGAGAACACCGTAGCGGTGGGCGCCGGGCAGCATCTCTACCAATTTTCGAAAATGATCCCTATCTCCGGGACCATCGGCAACGCGAATGCGGGGGAGATGCTAAGCTACGAGCAGGGCGGAGCGGTCACCGTCCCGGACATCCAGGGAGCTTCGCCTTCAGGATCCGGCGCTTCTTGCTGCGCAAGCGCGATCATCCTCTCGGTTCTTGCAGCGGCTGCGTTGTTTTTCCGGCCCTTGGTTCGATCATGTGCAGGAAAAAAATGAAATGATCTGCGGATGTTGCCTATGGGAAACCAGCCGACAACGAAGGAGCTTTTGGACAAGTACTACAAAACCGTTTCAGGAAAAGGGCAATTGGGCCCATTGCTGTCCGAAAACTTTTCGCTATCAGGAACTGTGGGGAGGGAGGCCATAGGAAGGGACGGATACGTGAATAACCTGTTTTTCAGGTATGTCAAAAGCCTGGAAGTCAAGACGATGATCGTTGAAGGCGAGCGGGCATGCGCAGTGGTTAGTTATCGCTTGGAATCATCCAAAGGCGATGCCCTTTCGTGCGATGTCGCCGAGATCTGGCAGATAAAAAACGGGAAGCTCGAATCGCTGGCGATGTATTACGACACCGCAGCTTATCAGAAGTTCATGCTCCCGGTCCTTTTCCCCCTAACCAGGCTCAAAAAGAAAAAGTCCTGACCGCATGTTTGCCAAAACTGTTG
>Ga0315268_10005338_pt1 | contig 13826 bp, 10 predicted proteins | sample C1_top_MG_FD_204535 | JGI IMG/M metagenome (GOLD analysis project Ga0315268, IMG submission 204535) | Sediment microbial communities from Yellowstone Lake, YNP, Wyoming, USA - C1_top | ecosystem: Environmental > Aquatic > Freshwater > Lake > Sediment | place: USA: Wyoming | collected 2017-08-01 | reverse complement strand
CAGATCGTTGGTGGACGTGAGGGGGCTCGAACCCCTGACCCCCTGCTTGCAAAGCAAATTCAGAAACGCTATGTGGTTGTATCGTCTAGCCTTTACCTATGTCTTGTAGCACGGTTTTTGATGGTGTTTGGCAGTTATTGTTCCCAAGTTGTTCCCAAGTTCACAAAGGACTTATCATAAAGCGCCTCAATCAAGCCAACCTCCGAGTCCGTCAGCATTGAGAATTCATTTATTCTTGCTCGCTTTGAAAGGCGTCCCTTTCCCTGCTGCAAAAATCTGCAGAGAAGATCCATCTTGCCTTCGGGCATGTCGACAATGTTTTGCACGCCCCTCGTAAATTCGTCATATGCCTCCAGATGAGCCAACTCCCGAGGAAGGTCTTCGATGATCGTTTGTTCCACGCATTGGTAGAGGAATTCAGTGTGCGCGGTGGCATCAAAATAACGGTAATAGTCCGCTGTGTCGTTGAGAACACGGACGTTTCTCTCCGCTGTCGGCTCCCAGTCAATGAACTCCAACAGCGGCCGCGAGTATGCCTCCAAGACAGCCGTATAGCGGGGTATTTGACGATAGATCGCTGCGCTTACCGGAAACACTACACCGGGTGGATTGTACCCGCCCGTGGCCAATACATGATGAATAAGCCAGCGATGCAGACGCCCGTTGCCATCTTCAAACGGATGAATATACACAAATCCGAAGGAAAGCGCGGCCGCGATCACAACCGGATCGATGCCCGCCTTGGCAGCACGTTGGTCGTAGGCCACGATTCCCCCAACCAGATTTTGCAAGTCTTCCGCGCGCGCGCTGATATGCACTGGCAGCGGTTCCTGTGTCCGGCGGTCATGTATTCCTACAAATCCGCCTTCGGTTCTCAGTCCCAAGCGCACAAATCGCGTATCTCCGATAACGATTCGCTGCAATCGTTCAAATTCCGCGATACTGAGCGTCCGAAAGCCGGCTTCACTGATCGCCTTCGCCCAGCGCTCAGCACGCCGTGGAGACGGCTTTTCCCCCTCAATTCGAAACGATGCCCGGCTGTCGTTAAGCAACAAAAAAGCCGCTGCCCGCTTCATGATATCCGTCTGCGTTTGCTCCACAAGTTTCCTGGCCCTTCGGTCAAGACCTTTCGATAAGAATGCCTCGATAACTTCCGTGCGCCGCACGAGAGGACAGAACGCGCGTGTACCCGGCAGATTGTCGATCACTTTATGACGACTCGAGAGAGCCCCCTTCGCGATCCCAAACTGCTGAGACGGGTTGAGCACAAGCACTGCCTTAACTTTCCCCGGCTCTGGAACTTTCAGTGCGCGGCCGGTTAGCCATTCATGCAAAAACCACAGACGCCGCGCATACGCGCCAGTGGGCTGCGATTTGACCAGCGTTGCGATCTTCTCGTCCGGTACGGATCGAAAGAGGGCGGCCAATACAGCGAGATTCACTCCTTCCCATTTGAGCGCAAATTCCAGGTGGCCGCCCAAATCGTCAGATGGCGCATGGCGGGGAGTCAGAATATGCCACTCGTCAGTGGAAACAGGATGATGTCGTTCAGCGATTCCCGCCAACCTCGTGGGAAGCGGAACCTTCAAATCATAGTGGTCTATCAGTGCGGCATAGCCTGCTGGACGAACCGGCTCCGGAGTAGTCCTTCCGCGAAATTCGCTCACCGGCCGCGATAACCATTCACTTTTTTTGACATTCATGTCTTTTCACTCACTAATACTATACCACAAATGCGAAATTCGCTCACTGCTTGTGACAAATACTCACCATAGCGCACAACCGTGATTTATAATCACTCCAGGTGCGTTCTGCCAACCATTTTATCCGCAGAACTTGCACGGGTTGTTGGTTCAGTGTGATTTCTGCATGCGCAGACTTGGAAAACAACGCTCACGAAAAAGATCTCACCGCCAAAGGATTCCTTTGAGCAAAGCGCGGCTTGACGCACTCGTTGCGAAAGCTACCATGGATACTTACAACGAAAACGAGCAGGTCGTGGGGTTATTGACTCTGATCGATGAACATCTCGCGATGCCATTTGAAACTGAACTTTTGGGAGTCGATGTGACGGTGAAACAGGTGGACTTGACCGAAGGGGATGAAATCGTTGCTATTTGCAGGCGAGGAAGCAAAACGCTGAAGGTTCTCATCCTCGACCTTCCGCTTCCCTTCCCGCCTCCGGCGGGAGCCGAGTGGATCGCGGCTTATCGTTACTGGCGGACGGTGCAGCGATGAGCGAATTTCAATATTACGAATTTCGAGCAATTGACCGCTCCCTGACCCAGCGGGAGATGCGTGAGCTACGAGCGATTTCGACACGGGCGGAGATCACCCCGACAAGCTTCGTGAACACCTACCAATGGGGCGATCTCAAAGGCGACCCGAACCGGTTCATGGAAAAGTATTTCGACGCCTTTGTGTATGTTGCAAATTGGGGCACGCGAGAATTCATGCTGCGACTCCCTGAAGAAACGCTCGACCGAAGAGCAATAGCGGCCTATTGCCGGGGAGACAATCTTGAAGCGCGTTGGGTAAACAACTTTGCAATCCTCCGCTTTTTCCGCGAAGACGGGGATGGAGAGGACTGGGAGGATGGCGAAGGATGGATGAGTTCGCTGATTACGCTGCGGGCAGACCTGATGCGCGGCGATCTGCGCAGCCTGTATCTGGGGTGGCTCCTATGCGCACAGGATGAATCACTCGAAGAGGATGAGCTTGAGCCGCCCGTCCCGCCGGGACTTGGCAAGCTGACGCCGCCGCTTCAGAACCTGGTTTCCTTCTTGGGCTTGGAAGAAGATTTATTGAATGCCGCAGCGAAGCTCAGTCCCGAACTGCCCGGCGATGCACATATTTCTCGAACCCGGTTGGAAGCCTGGATCAACGCGATGCCGGACAAAGAGAAGAACGCATTATTGCTTGAATTAGCCGAGAAAGACTTACCTCACTCCCGATCCGTCATTCTTCAGCGCTTGGAGCAGGCCAGAAATCCTGTCCGACACCATTCAGGAATCCAAGAGCCTCCGCGGCGTACGGTTGAGCAAATTCTTACTTTGGCAGAGCGGTGCACGGCGGAGAGAAGACGGCGAGAAGAGGAACTTAAAGAGGCCGAGAATCTGCGACAGGAGAAGCGGGAAGAGGCCGCCCGAACAAAGCACCTCGGCAAATTGGCAGGCAGGGAAGCGCAAATCTGGGAGCAGGCGGACGCGCTCATTCAAACGAAGCAGCCGAACAATTACGCCCGGGCAATAAATCACCTGATCGACTTGCGCGACTTGGCTGCGCGGCGCGGGCAGGAGAGTGGCTTTGATTCGAACCTGGAGCGATTGCGCGGGCGTCATCAGCAGAAGGCTAGCTTTCTCCGTCGGCTATCGGAGGCTGGATTATGACAATATCGTTGCTGCGCAGCGGATGGGGTCAGATAAAATTGGCGACTCAAATGCACATTCCTCTGGGAAACCGAACAGAAGGGGCCATATTGCAAGCTGGAAGGAGGTTGCAATGTTAAACCAGGAGTTGCCTAAACCGATAAAGCGAGCCATGCGCTCCCTCTGTGGCATTGCGCAGGAGGCGGAACTGCGGCAAGCGCTCGACAGCCTGAGCCGGGAGTTCGAAGCCTGGAAAGTCGCCCGGATCGATTCCTTCGAGCTGGCTGACCGCATTCACAAATTTCATCACGGACCCAACCGGGAGATCTATGTTCGTTATACGAGCCGCCTACCTCTGCCGTTCCTCGTCCGCAGGGCCATTGACGAAGGCTTGATCAAGAGAAGCTCCATCCCGAAAGATGTGCTGCCCTATCTTGAGAACACTCGTCACTTCTAGAATCTTTCTTCGCATGGAGAACGATTAACAGCGATATGCCGGGACAAAATGAGCGCCAAGGTCAACCAAGATCAGCCGAGGAAGAATGCACCCGGCTCCGCGAGGAAAATGTCCGCCTGCGCGAGCAGCTTGCGGCCCACGGTCTATCAATTGAGGAACCAACTCCCCAGAAGAAACCGGTCGAGCCTGTTCCAGGCAGCGACGCTCGCAAAGTATTCACACCACAGCGGAAGATCGCGCTGTTTCGGAGCCTCTTTCGGGGCCGCGAGGATGTCTACGCCATTCGCTGGGAACGCAATGGCAAATCTGGATACTCACCGGCTTGCGTCATGGACTGGCGAGCGATCCATTCCGCAAAACCAGAAGAACGAAAAAAGATTGGCCGTAAAACGCGCTCGCTTCTGCCATTGACCGACGGTGCGATTCGTGACCACCTGACCGGCAAACAAACTATTGGAATCTACCCGCTTCTGCCCGATGAAACTTGCTACTTTCTTGCGGTTGATTTTGACAAGAAATCCTGGACAGCCGATGTGGCGGCGTTTGCAGCGACGTGTCAACTGTTCGGAGTTCCGGTCGCTATCGAGCGTTCGCGGTCCGGCAATGGCGCTCACGCATGGATGTTTTTTGACCGCCCCGTGCGCGCTATGGATGCCCGGAAGTTGGGGTGTGCCTTGCTAACCCGGGCAATGGAAAAGAGGCATGAGCTTGGATTCGATTCCTACGACCGACTCTTCCCCAGTCAGGACACGATGCCCAAGGGCGGTTTCGGAAACCTAATTGCCCTGCCGCTCCAAAATCTGCCCAGGAAACAAGGCAACAGCGTATTCCTGGATGAGTCATTCCGCCCCTACGCTGCTCAGTGGGAGTTTTTGGAGTCGATTCAAAGAATTCCGGTAGGCACACTTGCCGCCTTGCTTCAGGTAATAGCGCCCGAAGGAAACATGGTCGGTGTGCATCTCACTCCGTCCGATGAACAAGACGGCGAAGTCCCTTGGCTGTGGCGTCCCTCGCGGAAAAAAAAGGGAAGTATCATCACAGAGCCATTGCCATCGAGCGTGCGTATAGTTTTGAGCAATTTGGTCTACGTAGAAAAGCAATTTCTCCCATCCACCATGCTGGACCGCTTGATGCGCATCGCCGCGTTTCAGAATCCCGAGTTTTACAGGGTGCAGGCGATGCGACTCTCAACCTATGGCAAGCCGCGGGTCATTTCCTGCAGCGAGAGCTTTCCCGAGCACATCGGGCTGCCGAGAGGATGTCTGGAAGAGGTTGTTGCTGTATTCAAAGCACATGGAATAAAGGTAGAACTCCGAGATGAACGCACAGCCGGGCAGCCGATCGATGCTGTTTTTCGAGCGGAACTGCGACCTGAACAGCAGGAGGCGATCACGCGAGTTCTGGCCCATGATCAGGGCATACTCAGCGCGCCAACGGCATTCGGGAAGACGGTGGTCGGGGCCTGCCTGGTCGCCAGGCGAGCGGTCAACACGCTGATCCTCGTGCATCGCCGCCAATTGATGGACCAATGGCGCGAGCGTCTATCGGCCTTCTTGTGCATGCCCATTGGACACATCGGGCAAGTTGGCGGAGGAAAAGCAAAAAGAACCGGTGTAATTGATGTCGCGCTGATCCAAAGCTTGCGGCGCAAAGGTGAAGTAAAAGACTTCGTCGCTGATTATGGACAGATCATCGTGGATGAGTGCCACCATCTCTCGGCATTCACGTTCGAGCAGGTTTTGCGACAGGCGAGGGCGAAATATGTTCTCGGCCTGACGGCAACGCCAACCCGGAAGGACGGTCACCATCCAATTCTCTTCATGCAATGCGGTCCGATTCGGTACCATCGGAGCGCCAAAAAGGATGTTGCCGCCTCTCCTCTCGAACACACAGTCATTCCCCGATACACCGGTTTCCTTTACAACGACCGCGAAGATGCAACGACGATTCAGGATATCTATGCCGCGCTCATCTCCGATCAGGCGAGAAATAGTCTGATCATCCATGACCTGAAGGAGGTCTTGTCGGAGGGCCGCTCACCGCTCGTTCTGACGAGCCGGACCGAGCACCTGAAGCACTTGGCCGAGCAACTGAGAGGAATTGTACCCCCAGTTTTCATCCTGAAAGGCGGAATGGGAGCGAAGCAAAGAAAGAAGCTGGCGGAATCCATCGCGGCCGTGCCTCCAGGTGAACCACGCGTCCTCTTGGCAACGGGAAGCTACATCGGCGAAGGCTTTGACGATCCGCAGTTGGACACGCTGCTTCTAGCCATGCCAATCTCGTGGAAGGGCACGTTGCAACAGTATGTGGGTCGACTGCACCGCCTCCACGAAAACAAGACGGAAGTCCGGGTCTATGACTACGCGGATGTGCAGGTGCCCATGCTGGCCCGTATGTACAGAAAGAGGTTGGCGGGCTATGCTGCCCTCGGCTACACCGTCGTCGAAGACCCAAAGGCCTGAAAGAAACCCCGATCCGCACTCTCGTTTGCTCTTGGCCCATTCATTCCACAATCCACAGGAGCGCCCTGTGCTGGATTTCAAGATGAATTCAGGCTGGGTAAGTCCAACACACCTTTGTTGCTGAGACCTCAAGAGACTGCGGAAATTCTGACTGCCTACGGCCCTGAGGATTCTTTCGTAGTGAGCATTTGGACACGATCAAGAGGGCAAGACCTGCCAGCCCGATGCGAATCAATACAATGGGTTTAGGGTTTCCGAACACGCGCGTTTCACTCAGACGGGAGCATCCGATCCGCGGCGGCAAGAATCAAACCAGCAAGGTGGGAAGGGTGACAAGAAAGGATTCTTCGCTTCGCGCGGACGTCATGAAGGCTCCGGAGAGTGGCATGGAAGAGCGGCGGCAAGTACTCATCGTGGATGACGACCAGTCGATTGGCCGCTGGCTGAATGCCGTCTTGGCGGCCGAAGGCTACCAGTGCCTGACCGCGCACAGCATTGAGGAAGCGGAACCACTGCTGAAGGGCGGCGCGTTTCATCTTGCCCTGCTGGATATCTATCTCGGAAACGCCAGTGGCCTCGAATTCCTGAAAAAACTGAAAGCGCTTCAGCCGGACTGCAACTGCGTGATGATGACCGCGCATGCCACGGTGGAAACGGCAGCCCGCTCCGTCGCTGGCGGAGCCCTCGAATATCTGAGCAAGCCTCTGCTCATTGACGAACTGCTGGCCGTGGTGCGTAAAGTGGACACCAGCCGCGCGTCCCCGGCCATCGCCGCCAAGGAAAGTTTTTCTCCCGATTCGGCCATTGTGGGCCGCAGCCCCAAAATGCTGGAGGTCTACCGCTCCATTGCGCGAGTAGCGCCCAGCGCCGCCAGCGTGCTCATCACCGGCGCCAGCGGCTCGGGCAAGGAACTGGTGGCCCGCGCCATTCACGCGCATAGCCGCCGCGGCGAGAAACCATTCACGCCCATCAATTGCGGATCGCTCCCGGAAACCATCCTCGAGAGCGAACTCTTCGGCCACGAAAAAGGCGCGTTCACCGGAGCGGAGAGCAGCCGTGCCGGGCTGTTTGAGTCCACCGACGGCGGTACATTGTTCCTCGATGAGATCTCCGAAACGAGCTTGAGTTTTCAGGTGAAATTGCTCCGGGTGTTGCAGGAGCAGCAGATCCGCCGCCTGGGATCGAACTCCCTTATCCCCGTGGACGTCCGCATCCTGGCGGCCACCAACAAAGAACTGAGCGCGCTCATCCGGGCGGGGCAGTTTCGCGAAGATCTCTACTATCGCCTGAGCGTCGTGACCATTCCCCTGCCCTCCCTCGATGAGCGTTCGGAGGATATTCCGCTGCTGGTTACCCACTTTCTGGAGCGGTTCAACCAGCGCAATCAGCGTCAAGTGAAAATCCATGAAGCTGCAGTTGGGCTGCTGACTTCCATGAAGTGGCCGGGAAACGTTCGCGAACTCGAAAATCTGATCGAGCGGCTGGCCATCTTCACCGCCAACAATGAAATCAGCGCCGAGGCCGTGGAACAGGAAGGGGCGCGCAGAGCCGCGACGGACGAGGGAGCGCAAAATCCGGCCCCCACACTAGGCGGCAAAATCGAGGATATCGAGCGCCAGGAAATTCTCCGCGCCTTGCGCGAATCCAAGGGCAATAAATCCCTCGCTGCCCGCAAGCTGGGCATCGAGCGAAAATCGCTTTATGAAAAGGCCCGCCGCCTGGCCATCGATTTGCAGTCGAAGGAGCCTTGATGGCTTCCGGCAAACAACTTTCGGAGAAGAAGGACAGCCGGACCCGGCGCTGGCTGCTCCTCAGCGCCGCTCTGCTCGCCGCCGTCGCCCTTCTGAGCCTCACCTATCCCGTGGAAGAACTCAGCCGCCGGATCGGCGATCTGAACTTTCGCTGGCGAGGAACCCAAGGCGCTTCTCCGAACGTGGCGCTGGTGCTGATTGATGACGCCAGCTTGAACCGCTACGGCCGCTGGCCCTGGAAGCGCTCCCTGCTCGCCCGCGTGGTTCGTGCCGCCGCCGCCGAACAACCGCGTGCCCTGGGCCTGGATATTCTGCTTTCGGAGCCGGGCGATGACGCCGAAGACCGCGAATTGGCGAATGCACTCAAAACCGCCGGCAATATCGTCCTGGTGAGCAAAATCAATAATTCGCAGCAGGGCCGACTGTGGGTGGACCCGCTGCCGATTTTCGCCCGCAGCGCCGTTGCCATTGGCCATGCCCAGGCTGCGCTGGGGCCGGACAGCATTTGCCGCAGCGTCCCCGTGCGCGAGTTGAGCCTCGATGGTCCGCGCTGGGCCTTCTCTCTGGAAATCGCCCGCGTCGCCCGCGGAGTGAGCCTCACGGACGACGGCGGGAACATCCGTTTTGGCGCTAAAACCATACCCACTACAGGCGAATCGCTTGCTCCTCAAACGGCTGGTGTCGAAACCGAATCACCGCGCTTCCTGCTCGTTGACTACCGTGGCCAGATCGAAGGCAGCGACTCCGCCCCCCCTTTCACGGTGGTTTCCGTGATCGATCTGCTGGAAGGAAGAGCGGGCCCACGGTTGCACGGCAAAGCCGTGCTGATTGGATTTGGTTCGACGGAGATCGGTGATCGGGTGCCCACGCCCGTCAGCGGCCGGATACCCATGCCCGGCGTGGAAATTCACGCCAATATCACGGATGCAGTTCTCGCCGGGCGTGGATTGCGCGCGTTGGGAACTATTTCCCAGATCCTCTTGCTGCTGGTCTTCACGCTCAGTTCCACCTGGGTGGTTCTGCGCTGGCCCGTCGGGCGGGGATTGCTGGCCCTGGGAACCTTGCTGGCCGGCATGCTGGCGGGCGGGTACTTTCTGTTTGCGCGCGCGCATCTCCTCATTGAACTCGGGCCGTTTCTCTGCGCCGGAATTTTGGCGGCTCCGGCGGCGCAATTGCAAAACCTGTTCTTTTTGGACCGCGATATCAGCGAACGGCTGCGTGACATTCAGCGAGCGCTGCGCAGCGCCACTCCGGGAAGGGCGGGCAATTTATCCGCCGCTCTGCGCACCCAACCTGCCTCTCCAGCAGGCGATTTGCATTGGAAAATACATCTTTTGCGCGAGCTGCAGACGGAACTGGGTTCTCTCTATGCGTTTGACGAGACCTTGCTGGAAGCAATGCAGGAGGGTTTGGCGGTATTCGCTCCCGAGGGGAGATTGGTCTTCCACAATCCCGCCTGGCGGAGCTTCTGCGTCCGCCAAAATTGGAATCCCTCGGCCGGTCTCGATGAGTTTCTCGCGGCGCTTCGTGATTCTAGGTGGCAGAACCTGAGCGAATCGCTAGCGGACCCCGGCGCGCGCCTTGATACCGAAATTCATTTGGGCGAGGGCCTCTTTCAACTGAGGGCCATGCCCTTGTCTTCCGGCGCGCAGCCCGGCTCGCCTTCCCTGATTCTGCTTGTCGTCACCGACCTGACCGCCCGCCTGGAGCGCGACCGTTCGCGCGCCGAGGCTCTCGCCTTCGTCACGCACGAACTGCGCACCCCGCTCGTCTCCATCCAGGGATTCGCCGAATATCTGCTGCGCTATCCGGAGCAAGCGGCCGGGAGCGAGGCTGCGTCCACCATTTTTCGCGAATCCGGGCGCCTAGTGGCCATGATCAATACCTATCTCGATGTACTGCGGCTCGAAGCTGGCTCGCAACCGCTGCGCCATGTTAGCTTTGATGCAGCGGACGCCCTGAAACAGGTAAAGCGCCTGCTCAATCCGCTGGCGCAGGCTGCCGGGATTACGGTGAAAACGGAAATCGCCCCGGACCTGCCTGCTCTTTATGGCGATTCTCCGTTGATCACGGGAGCGCTGGTGAATCTGCTGAGCAATGCGCTCAAGTACAGCCCGCGTGGAAGCGAGATCAGGCTTTGCGCGGTTGGCGACGGAAACATGATCGTCCTGGAAGTATGGAACACCGGCCCGGTGATTCCGGCGCGGGATTTGCAGCGCCTCTTCGAGCCGTTTTATCGCCGCCGCGAAGACGAAGAGGCGGCGCCGGGATGGGGTCTCGGCCTGGCCTTCGTCAAACGCATCGCCGAACAGCATGGCGGACAGATTGAGGCCAGCAGCGATTCCCGGTCCGGCACGTGTTTTCGATTGCGTTTGCCCGTCATGCGGGATCAAATCAGTGAGGTGATAAAATGAAACGCTCCGCCGCTTATGTTGGATTGCTCGCGCTCGTCTTTTGCTCGCTGGCTCTGGCCGCCGCTCAAACGCAGCAGCCCGCCGCGCCTGCAGCCACGGTTCCCTTCGCCGGAGCCACCATCGCCGAATGGAAGGGCAAGATCCATCTGGAAGTTCCCGGCCAGCCGGCCGCGGCGCCCACGCGCGGTCAACTGCTCCCGCCGGGCACGGTTCTTGAAACAGGCGGGGGAAGCCTGCTGTTGCGCCTGGAAGACGGAAGCCAAGTCTTGGTTCGCGCGCACACGCGGTTGCTGGTGCAGCAGCCCACTCCAACCGAGCGGGGTTATTTCCAGTTGCTGCTCGGACGCATCCGTGCAGCCATCAGCAAGCGCACGGGCGGAGCGCCGCCGTTCGAGCTGGGCACTCCCAGCGCGGTCATCGCCGTTCGCGGCACCAAATTTGAAGTGATTGTAAATAAGCACCAGCAGACGCAGGTGGACGTATTCGAAGGCCAGGTGGAAGTCATTGGCAAAACTTCCGGCAAATCCGTTTTGGTGGAAGCGGGTTCCTCGACCCATGTGGGAATGAATGCCGCACCGGCAACTCCCCGGCCTAGCGCGGCTTTGCCTCCGGTGACACCGGGTATGGGAGCAGCTCAGCCCGGGAGCCAAGGAAGCCAAGGATCCCCGAGTAGTCCAGGCGGCATGGGCAGTCCGAATGTTCCCAGTAATCCGAGGAATCCGACCGGTGGAAAGCCGCCGCTGCTCTGATTGAGAACCACGTTCGCCGCGGAAGGCGGCAAGATCACAAAGCGGCGTTCCAGCATCAAGCCATTGGGGACCGGAGACGGAGCTTCGCCAGATCTTTTTGACGCGCAGCTTCTCTGCCGGTCCAGGAATTTCTCAAGAGTCACAGGCCAATTCTTCCCCCATTCAGCCTCTGGCCTTCACCGTTGCAGTTCCGCGAATGTGAGTTGAACCCACCCAATTGCGTGTCGGAACAACACAATTTTCCACGCTCCGATAGTACCTATAGTACTGAACGGCAAGGACTTAGTGCGCTCGTGGCTTTGGCCTAACAATTGCCTGTATCCCCGTGTGCCTTAGGGTATTCACGAGTTCAGGAGGAATGAAAATGAAACGTCAATGGAAGATTGCAGCGCAGGTGGCACTGCTGGCAAGCCTGGGAGCTTGGCTCACCGGTTGCAGCGGAGGTAGTGCGCCACCGCCCCTGCCGGTGCCTAAGATTCAGAACATTAATAGTTCGACGACGCCAACGAGCCCCCTGGGTCTGCCGATCGAGATCAACGGCAGCGGCTTCCAGGCTTCGCCCGGAAAAGTTCACTTCGTGCAGGGAAGCACGGCGCTGGACGTGGTTCCGGCTGCCGCTGCGTGGTCCGATACGGGCATCGTGGCCATTGTTCCGGCCACTCTGACCGCTCCCGGGACGGTCTCCGTCACGGTCATCACCTCCGGCGGGACGAGCAATGCGGTGACCGTGAACCTCGTCGCCGCGGTCACTTTCAATCCCAGCGGAATGGGCTGGGGAACAACCACGGCTTTGCCGAAGGCCATGACGGGCCTGCGGGCCATTGGCGTGCCGGGATCCACCAGCACGAGCGCCTACGTGGTCGTCACCGGCGGCTACGACGGAACGGCCAATACCACCACGGTTCTCACCAACACGCTGAACGCTGACGGAACCGTGGGAGCCACCTGGTCGTCTGCCGCCAATCCTCTGCCTGCCACGCGTGCGCATCACGCCTTGGCCGAAGCCGACGACACCAACTCCCTGGTCACCGCTGGCAGCCGCTACCTTTATGTGATCGGCGGGCAGCAGACTTCCACGGACGCTCCTGGCGGAACCAACACCGTCTACATCGCCAGCGTAACTGCTTCCAGCGGCGCCATTGGAACCTGGACCGCGAGCCCCAATAACCTGCCGCAGGCTCTTGTGGGCACAACGGCAACCGTCCACAACGGATATCTCTACGTGGCGGGCGGCCTAGCCGCAGGCAACAACGTTCCCACCACGGCCGTCTATTCCGCTCCCGTAAATTCTGACGGCACCATCGGCGCCTGGACCACCTTCACCGGCGCCAACACCCTGCCCACGGCAAGGGCATTCGGCTCGATGTTCGTTTTCGGCGGCGTAATCTACTACATCGATGGCGACCCGAATAATTCCAGCGCGCCCAACACCCAGGGAGTTGGCGATAAGAACGTGTATTTCGCCAGCGCCGTCCGTGGCTCGATTGGAACATGGCAGGTGAACGCGAATTCGACCATTCATGACCGGGCCAAGGGCGTGCTTTTCACGGCCTATGGACAGGTCATCGCCGCGGAGGGCGTCTACACGGGCGCCGTAGGTTCCGGTGAAATGGAAACCTCCACAATCAATGGCGCCAACACCTCGAACGTCGCTCTGAATCCGTGGGGTGGCCTTACTGGGGTTACGATACCGAGCGCGAATGTGTACAACGCCTCTGGATTCACGAGCCCGCTGGTCACCACCACGTTCTCGCCTCGCTTCCTGATTCTCGGAGGACAGGCCCAGACGGGGACGACCGGCGCGGGTGGAGCGCTCAGCAGCGTGGTGTACTACAACAATAAACCGCTATAAACACCTGGCGGGATGACGCTTTCCGGAAAGGGTTGGAGGCCAAAACGCCTCCAACCCACTTCGGAAGCCAGCAGGCAAGGAAGGCCGATGGAAACAGCAGGATCCAGGCAGATTTCAGAAATGCCCGAGTTTCGGTAAGTCGAATGACAAAAATAGGAGGAACGAAAATGAAAGTATCTCTTAATTCCAAACGTGTCGCGCTGATGCTGGCGCTGGCTGCGCTGATCCTGAGCCCGGCTTTCGTCCTGGCGCAGGACCAAGCCAGCCTGTCACTGCAAAACGTGAAAGACCAGTTGAAGCAGAACAAGAACTACCTCGACCAGGCCAGCAAGCAGGGCAAGGCCGGGGATGCGGCGGGCATGCAGACCGCGCTCGACAATTACGACCGCAGCATGGACGGCCTGAACACGGTCCTCAGCCATGCTGGCGGTTTCTCCGGCAGCGCTTCGCAGCGTGAAGACGCTCTGGCGCGCGTCTCGGACGCCACCTCGAAGCACATCAAGACGCTTCAGGGGCTTCTGAGCAAGGTTCCCGCGCAGGCCCAGGGAGCCATCCAGAACGCGATCACTGTCTCCCAGAAGGGCCATGACATGGCCACGGCCAGCCTTCAGGCCAGCCAAGCCCAGCATCAGGGGCAAGGCGGCCGTCCGGACGGCGTGGGCCGTCCCAGCGGAGCCGGCAGGCCAAGCGGTGTGGGCGGCGGACGCCCCTCAGGCGTTGGCGCTCCGGCGGGCGTGGGCCGTCCCAGCGGCCGGCCGGGTCGTCCGTAACCG
>Ga0315268_10005337_pt1 | contig 13827 bp, 15 predicted proteins | sample C1_top_MG_FD_204535 | JGI IMG/M metagenome (GOLD analysis project Ga0315268, IMG submission 204535) | Sediment microbial communities from Yellowstone Lake, YNP, Wyoming, USA - C1_top | ecosystem: Environmental > Aquatic > Freshwater > Lake > Sediment | place: USA: Wyoming | collected 2017-08-01 | reverse complement strand
CCCGGCGGCGTATGGTTCAGTAGGAGCGAGAAGGTGTTGGATCCGGTGTTCGCCACCGCCAGGTCCGGCTTGCCGTCGGCGTTGAGGTCGGCCGAGGTTACGCTGTAGGGGCTATAGAGCGGATCGCCGCAGCTGAACTGCGGGGCAATCTCAAACGACAACTCCCCAGCAGCCAGGACGGAACTCTGGCCGGCGAAAAGAGCCGAGAGAGCGACGACAATCGCAAGAATCGCTACACCTCTGCGCCTGCTCTTGCCCACAAGCGTTTCCTCCCCGGAAGGTGAGATGTGGACACGCCGACGGGTGAGTTGGGCGGGAGGAGCGGCGCCACTGCGGAATACGCACGCCTACGCCCAGTCAGAGTCCTCACTCCCCAAGCGGTAGTCCCTTTCAGTACCGAGCATACACTTCGTGGGGAAGCGTGGCCCTCCTTGCCGATGAAGGGCGAATCCTGTCGAATCCGCCGCAGACCTACAGAGGAACGGAAGAGCGGCCCCACCGCTAGCAGCCCGTGTGACTAAGGTACAGGACTTCCGGTTGCGGCTTTGAATCCTGGGATCATGACCAAGACCAAGAAGTTCAGAGATCACAACCCCAAGCAGATTATGGCTCTTTCGCCGTCCCTGAACACCATGTGGCCCTGGGCGATCTCTTCGAGCAGACCGTGAAGGCCGCCGCGGACGCCGGGCTGGTGAAGCTGAAGCACGTCTCCGTGGACGGGACCAAGGTCAAGGCCTATGCTTCTAAGCACCGGGCCATGAGCTATGAGCGGATGCTCGCGGAGGAGAAGCGGGACCGCGAGCAGATAGACCGGTGGTTCAGAGAAGTCGAGGCCAACGATCGGGCCGAGGACAAGCTCTACGGCAAGGAGAGCGGGTGGCGGCTACCCCCGCACCTGGCCACCCCGGAGAAGCGCCCGGAAGTTCATCGAGAAGATGCGGAAGGACCTTGAAGCTCGGACCAGGACCGAGGCCGAGAAGAAGGCCGAGCCCGGCCCTTCCGGGGATGTGAAGCGCCCGGAGTCCAAGCCCAAGAAGGCGGCCAAGCCGGCCCCCAAGGCCCAGATCAACTTCACCGACCCCGAGTCGCGGATCATGAAGAGCGCGGACAAGGCTTTCATCCGGGGCTACAACGCCCAGGCGGCCGTCGATGCCGAGAGCCACATCATCGTGGCCTCCGACCTCACCAATCAGGCTTCCGACAGCCCACACCTTCCGGCCATGGTCGAGCAGATCCTGGCCAACACCGGAAGACGCCCGGAGGAACTCTCCGCCGACGCCGGCTACTTCAGCGAGACCAACCTCAAGGCCCTGAGCGATAGGGGCATAGAACCCTTCATCCCGCCCGAGAAGGTCAGGCACAACCAGTGGCGTCTCCAGACCTCGCCCAGGGGACCCATCCCGAGAAACGCCGGCCCGAGGTATCTGATGAGCCGCACGCTCAGGACCAAGCGAGGCCGGGAGCGCTACAAGATGCGGCAAACCTCCGTGGAGCCGGTCTTCGGCCATCTCAAGGAGGCCATGGGCCTCCGGCAGTTCCTCCTGCGTGGCCTTGACAAGACCCGGTCAACCTGTCCCTCGAGATCTGGAGCGCGGACTTGCCGCTGTCCTTGAGAAGCCGCACAGCCTCAGCCCGGAACTCAGGCGCATACGGAGGTCTTGTTTCCGTCATCGTGGACACCCCCTGTACCTGCATACTACCAAGTCCTTGGTGTCCACTGAAGCGGGGCAGGCTCACGCCGCCCCATCCTCCCTGACCTTGACACCCCGTGCCTCCACTGGTATTAATTGCCTTGGAAGCGGCCACTGAATGAGTGGGAGTGATCTTATGAACAGACTCATTGTCGGCCTAACCGTTGCTCTTCTCCTTACAGCGGTTGTGGCGACGAGCGTGTCCGCCAGCAGCGATGACGTAGTGCGTTCGCCGGACGGCACTGCCTTCAAGGGCGACACCACACCTGGCGCCGTTCCGGTGTGCCGCGTTGACGGCGGCGAGGCCACGATCTCCAGCTTGAGCTTGGCCTATATGTTCTACAACTGTGACATCTGGTTCAACTACGTCTACCAACCGACAAATGAGAGTTCTGTAGAGGGATGGTCGTGGACTGAGGTTCACCAGACATCGGACTACAACTCGCCTATGGTCGAAGTGGACTCCATCTACGCGAACCAGCGCCTGTGGAAGGACAGCACACTGATTGACTCCGACCTTCACTCCGCCATTACTAACGCAGCATCGGATGATGCCGATGTCTATCGGGGGGGCTGTTCCCCTACCGACCCGATGTTCTACTGGTTCCACTCCACATCGTACCACCGGGCAAGCGACAGTTACTACGGCACCGCCTACTCAACTGACTCTGACGATTTCTAGCCTAGCCTTTCTGTCCGGGGCGCCGATGGCGCCCTCCCGGGGGCGAAGGGGCGCTTTCATGTTGCGGAGAGTTCTATGTGCCACGCTGCTAGCATTGCTGTCGGTGTCCAATATGGTTTCGCCTGTAGCCGGGAGTTCAGGAGCCGGCGGAGCCATAGTCCTGAACTTGACGGATGCTGAGGGCAGGCAGGTCGAAGCGATGATTTTGGAGGATTGGGTGCCCGTAAGGGTTTCGCTTGTTCTCTCGAACATGTACCCAACCCCCCATGAAATCCTGATCACTCTCTTTGTGGACGGCGTACAGCGCGAGTTCAGCATCGACGACAAGCCAGGGTTTGTTCGCCTCTTCCGGATTGGGCCGTCGACCTCGGTAGAGGGTGAGTTGCTCATTCCCGAGTTGCAGCACGGCTTCCATTCGGTTGTGGTCCTTGCCATACTTGAACCCTATCAGGCCGTCAGGGGTCTTGCGGTGCTCGACACCTGGGGCATGCACAGCATCGCCCGTAGGCTTGAGTTCACAGTGGGCCACACAAGTGCGCCCAGTACAGCGATGCCGGAAACCCCGACGACCGCTGTCTCACCCACATACCCCGATCTGCACGGGGCGCTTCTCTCCGAGGGTCCCGAAGAACCCGTTGGCTGGCTGGGTGGTTCGTGGCACCTTGGCGACAAGCGCTTCTACGTTCATTTGGGCAACCAGACCGGCAGAACCGAGGAATATCTGGTGACCCTGCTCGTTGACTGGCGCCAGGTGGCTCTAGACCCGGCCAACGGTGTGCAGCGGGGCTATGTCGTTCTTGAGCCGGGGGAGATCCGATCGCTGGCCGCCTCGGTATCGCTGCCAAGCTCCTTTGGGAGGCACTCGGTCGTGGCGCTGGCCTTCAATCAGCCCTATTCCAGCCTCCTGGCGGTCCCTGTGGTAGGTGTCGTCGAAGACACTCACCGCGTGTACCTGCGGAGCCTGCTACCTTGGCTGCTCCTTGCCGGCGGGGTCATGTCCGGGGTCTGCGCGGTAGTTTTTCTCCTCATCAAGCATAGGAGAAAGGAGAAGCCCACATAGACCTCTCGGGTGTCTCATTGATCTTCGGCGCGATTGCGGTGCTAGGCGTAACAGCGCTCTTTGTCCTGGCCATGGGGTACTTGTTTGGGCTGGGCTTCAGGAAGGGCCGCCGCCGGTAGGGTCTACCGGTACCAACCGCAGTTGGCGAACCAGACGGGGGCATCTGAGGTGCAGCCTCCTCAATCCCCATCGGCACCAGGGAAATGACCGTGTCGTGCCGGAGGGAGATCTCCGCGACGGCCTCGGAGCAGTGTCGCCTCTCCCGAGCTCCGGCACTCTTCTCGAGCAGGAGGACCAGATCGAGGTCGGAACCGGGAACCGCTCTGCCCCGGGCCTGGGATCCGAACAGGACCAGACCCCGGAAACGGTCGCCATAGATTCCCCGGAGCGCGGCTTCAGTTTCGCCAAGAACAGCTTGGAGGCGGGGCGGAACCGCGTGCGATCGGCGGATAGCCTTCGGGTCCATGTGCATTCAACCCACGCCCCCTTTCAAGCTTGTCCTCGTTACTATACCGGACATGCCGGGCAATGGCTTTGTCCAAGTGATGCCTGACAACAGCACGGCCAACCGGATAGCGATTGAGCGGCGCCGGTAGGATTCCTCGCGCCGTTCGCCCGGCCCTGCGCGTCCGCTGGAGCCGCGGGTTCGACGGCCCTGCCTGTCGGCGGGAAGCGCCTACTTCCAGTCCATCGAAAGCTTTCGGTGGTGGGCGACGCAGTCGCGGAGGTACAGGTTGATAAGGCTCTGGTATGGAATCCCCATCTCCTCTCCGAGGGACTTGAAGTAGGCTATCACGTCCTCGCCGAGGCGGATAGTCACCTGTTTCTTGAGCTTCTTGGCGTAAGGGTTCTTCCTGCCGACCATATTGGAGAAGTCATACTCGTCTCTCATGGCGCACCTCTCGCGTAGGCTTCGCGCTCGGTTCCGGTCGCCTTCCTGGCCGAGATGATCCGAATTGTGTCACCCCGGTCTCGAAGGCAGTGGACGACAACCAGAACCCTGAGCGAACTGCTCAATCCAAGGAGGAGGAACCGTTCTTCGTCGTCCGAGTGGTCCGGGTCGTCAAAGACGATAGCCCCATCATCGAAGAAGGCGGTCTGAGCCTCCTCGAACCGGATGCCGTGCTTCCGCTGATTGGCGCTATTCTTCTCCGCGTCCCACTCAAATTGCATCACTGTGCCACCGACAATGCAACGACATTGTAATGCCCGTTCGCAGTGAGAGTCAAGGTGTCTGCCGGGTCATGGTCCAGGGCCCGCGCAGTCCTCGTCCATCTAACTAGTGCTTCAATTGAGCCAGATAAGCTGCCAAACTTCGCTTCCCTGTCCGCATAACACACCGTTGGCCCAACCTGAGAGGCCCGCAGAAAGCCCCGTCACATCAGTGACTTCAGCCGGATCGTCGACTTATCAGGGGGTCTTATGCGGATCGGCGTGACCCCTACCCCCGATCCTTCCCCTGGTCGATGGCCTCGATCATCTCGGTGATGAAGGTCGCGGCCCGACCTACGGTCTCGGGGTCGACGTTCTCGAAGGTGTCCGTCGGCCAGTGGTAGTTCTGGAGGAAGCCATCGGCGCCCTCGGCCCAGAGGACGATGGCCCGGCAGCCGGCGGCGATAACCGGGGTGGCGTCGGTGTAGCCCAGGTTGCAGACCGAGTCGCGGACAGACCACTCGGGATGGCCGGACCCCAGGCGGCGAGCCAGTTCTAGGAGACCCTTGTCCATCCGGAGGGGCAGGGTGATCCCCTCCTTGGTGAGATGCCGGAGATCCCCGGACCCGACATTGTCGAGGACCAAAACCTCCGACTCGCGAAGCTCGGGCAGGTGGGCGTCGACGAACTTCCTCGCCCCCGCCGGGTAGCCGCTCTCTTCCGCGCCCGTTACCACGCACCAGATTTCGGTGTTTGGCAGCGGGTTGGCCGCGTAGTGCTCCCCGATGGCCAGGGTCAGGCCAACCCCGGAGGCGTTGTCGTTGGCCCCGGCCACGTAGGGCATAACCAACTGACGGTGGGCGAGGGTGAAGAGGGCGTAGATCGAGATCAGGGCAAAGATCGAGGCCACGATGCGAAGGCCCGGGAGAAGGTAGGTTGCCCGGACATTCTCCAGGCCGAAGACGGCCAGAGACAGGACAAAGACGGCAACGGCGCTGACCATATTCAGGATGTGGCTGGCCCGGAGGTTCTTGAGAGCCTTGGGCGCAAAGACCAGAGCGGCCCTGGTTGTGTCGACGTGGGCCATGAGGACAACCCGGCGACCGGCCCCTCGCGCCGGCACTCTCCCCCAGACGTTCTGACTCGGCCGCTTCGGAAAGAGAAAGCCCACGTCGGCCCGGCCCGAGGACACGGCGAAGTAGAGCGGGAGATTAAGCCCAGCCAGGATCAGGGCCGCCGGAGGCGAGACCCAGAGGGCCAGACCGCTGGCCGCCATCAGGACGGCGATGAGGGCCCAGGGGTAGCTGTAGGTGCTGTAGCAGCGGAAGGGTTGGGTTTCCACATTCTTGGTCCACTTACCCATCACGCCGGCCGCGTACTCGGCCCCTCGCCTCTCGCCTTCCGTGGTCGAGCCACGCGGGCCGATGGTCACGGAAAGGTAGCGGATGTGTTCTAGAGCCCGAGCGGCGATCGCCGCCCCATCAGTCTTGCCGGGGTTGGACACGTCGGTTGCCTCCCTTTGGGGTTCACCTGATCCTGCCAAGGGCCCAGCCGACCCCAGGACCCTATCCCGCAATGTCGGCGCTGGCCGGTAGTCCGCCGGCGGCCACTGCGGCGAGAGCCGCTCGGATCACGGCCCCGGCCACGGCTCTGGCGGCCAAGGTTCCCACGGCCGACAGGTCGGCCTGGACCTTGCTCTCGTCGGGGCCGCAGGAGATGGCGAATAAGGTGTCGCCGTCGTACATGGTGTGAACCGGGCTGATGGTCAGGGCCAGGCCGTCGTGGGCCATCTGGGCCACCTTCCGGGCGCCCGTCTTGCCGAAGGCGGCGTTGGTAACCACCACCCCGATGGTCGTGTTCTGACCGGCGCTTTGACCGGCTGAACCGCCGGAGTCGGAAGAGAAGGCTGGCGGCTGGCCGGCCATCCCCGGCGGCTGACCGGTGAGAACCGCCGTCGTGTCCAGGAAGCCTCCGGCCGGATTTCGGGTTCCGGCCAGGATAGCGCCGCTCGACGGATCGCGCACGTCGCCGAAGGCGTTTACGGCAATGACCGCCCCCACCAGAAGTCCGCCCGGACCGGCCAGACAAGCCGTCCCGAGACCCGTCTTGGTGGCCATGGCCGGGCCGAGAAGCTTGCCCACGCTGGCCCCGGCCCCCGCCCCGACGTTACCTTCAGCCACCACTCGCGCTGTTCGTGGCGAATCCTCAGCCATCGCGTCCTCGCAGGCCGCATAGCCCATGGCCGCGTCGGGTCGGCGATCCGCCCGTCCCAGGCCAAGGTCGAAGAGAACCGCCGCGGGAACGATGGGCACCCGCGCGACGCCGGTCTCAAGGCCGTGGCCGCGCTCTTCGAGCCAGCGCATTACCCCCGTGGCGGCATCGAGACCGAAGGCGCTTCCGCCGGCCAACAGGATGGCGTGCACCCGATCAACCAGGTTGATGGGATCGAGGAGATCCGTCTCGCGGGTCCCGGGGGCCGAACCGCGCACGTCCACGCCGCCCACCGCCCCATCCGGGGTCAGGACCACCGTGCAGCCCGTCAGAGCCTCGGCATCCGAAGCGTGACCGATCCAAAGCCCGGGGATGTCGTGGATTACCGGTTGTCCGGGCATGCCCCACCTCCGATGCCCGCCCGCCCCAAGCGGCGGTCACGACCTCTCCGCGCCGGGTGGTCCAGGCTCACGTGCCAAGAGGATGGCGGCTTCGGTGGGATGGGGACGATTCCTCCACGGGGGGTGGCCGGCCCGGGCGAGTCCCCAGCGGTATCGACCCGCGCGTCTTGGCCCCCGTGCTCCTGATCCTTGACACGACCGGACGCGGGGCGTAAGATATGCCACATACTCACCACAGATTACTGGTGATGATGGGGAATGACGGGTGTCTCCCCACCGGACCACAGAGAGTCGGGCCCAGGCTGGAAGCCCGATAGCCGGTAAGACCCCGGACCCGCCCCTGAACCGGAGGCGACGAACCTCCCGGCCCCCCCCGGCCGTTACCCAGGGAAGCGCGCCAGGCGCGTCTAAGGTGGGCCTATTGGCCAAACCGGGTGGTACCGCGGAAGAACCCCTCCGTCCCGAGCTGGAGGGGTTTTGTCTTTCTCGGAGGTTTGGCCGGATGACAACGAAACGGACTGCGTCGCAAACGCTCGCTCAGGGAGGCTTCCAGGACTTCCTGCCCCTGACCTTCCTCGGGGCGGGTTCGATGGCCCGGGCCCTCATCCGCGGTCTCCTGACCGCCGGACTGGCCGGCCCCTCGGACATCCGGGTCACCAACCGCTCCAATCGCGCCCGCCTGGAAGACCTGGCCCGCACCTACGGCGTGGTAACCCATCCCGCGAAACGGGAGGCCCTGGCCGGAGCAAAGACTGTCGTCTTGGCCACCAAGCCGGCCGACGTCGTCGCCTGTCTTGAGGAGAGCCGGCCCCATCTGCCGGCCTTCAGCGAGGCGGGGTTGAGGGGGATGGCGCGGGGGGCCGGGTCGAGGGCCACCGCGTGGCGCCCCCTGGTCATCTCCGTGGCCGCCGGCGTCGGCACGGCGACCATCGAGAGACTCCTGCCCCCGGGCACTCCGGTGGTCCGGGCCATGCCCAATACGTCTTGCAGCGTCGGGGAGTCGGCGACCGTCTTGTGCGCGGGTCGCTGGGCCGGCGACGGAGGTCTTGAGGTGGCCCGGCGGCTGTTTGGGGTGGTTGGCCTGGTCGTCGATCTCGATGAGAGCCAGATGAACGCCATCACCGGTCTCTCCGGCAGCGGTCCGGCCTACGTCTATCTCCTGCTGGAGGCCATGACCGAGGCCGGCGCGAGACTCGGGCTCGACCCCGACGTCTCCTACCGGCTGGCCCTGCAAACCCTGCGCGGGGCGGCGGCCACCGCTCAGGTTACCGGGGAGACCGCGGCCGAACTCAGGCGGAAGGTTACCTCGCCGGGTGGAACGACCATGGCCGGTCTGGCCGTGCTCGAGGGGGCGGGGTTCAAGCAAGGCGTGATCGACGCCGTCCGCCGGGCGGCGGAACGGGCGGCCGAGTTGGAACCGGCGCCCGAGGCGGGCTAGAGGTTGAGGGACATCATTCGAATGTCCTCGCGCCAGGTCCAGCCGCGACGGCGGTAGAAGTCGATGGCCGGCGTGTTATCCACGAAGACGAACATGTGAACCTTTAGGACGCCCATCCGACGGAATTCGTCCAGGAGGTTGTCCAGGAGAGCCTGGCCGAGTCCCTGTCTACGGCAGTCGTCGCGGACGGCCAGATGATGGATGTAGCCTCGCCGCCCGTCCCACCCCCCCATGATGACTCCGACGATCTGTTTGTCTTGCCGGGCGACGAAGGACGTTCCGGGGTTCCGATCCAGGAACTTCGCCAGTTCGGGCGGAGTGTCGGCGCTGGAAAGGCCAACGCCCGGGGTCGCTCGCCAGAGTTCGATGACCTGGGGAATGTCCTCGTGTAGGAAAAGCTCGAAGGAGACCATGGTCTTGGGCGCTCCTGTTCCTGCCCGCGGCTGGCCTGCGGCCGGCCTGTCGGTGCCCGCGGCCGGCCTGTCGGTGCCTGCGGTCCGGCCGGACTGTCAGTGCCTCCGGCTGAAGTGAAGGGCGATGAAGCAGACCAGGGTGACGCCGAGAACGGCCAGGAAGATGGGAGTGAGCGACGGCTCGTTCCGGATGCTATTCCCCAAGCTGTTGACACTGGTGTAGAGGAGGGCGCCCAGAGCCGCTAGTGAGGTGGCCATGCCCCAGCCCCGCCCGATAAGAAGACCGAAACCGCCCGCGATGGCCAGGAGAGCCATGACCAGTTCGGCCGCCTGGTGATAGACGATGTACTGGTTACCGACCACGGTCCAGAGGCCCTCGGGCATGTTCCCTCTCATGACGAAGATCACCCAGTAGGCGATGATGGCCAGCCCGACGAGGATGAGAACAATCCCGACAAGGATTGCCGGCCAGCTATACGATCTGGGCTCGATCCGACGCCCAACGCGGCTTGCCCGATAGGCCATGTCGTCACTCTCCGGTGGAAAGCGGTCTTCCTATTATAACCGAGGTTCTTGAGACTCAGGAAGCGTTGGCGGGTGGGTCCGGGACAGAATAGGCCACAAAACAAGGGGTGAGGTGCTCTCTCGGATGTACGACGCCATCCTTATCGGCTCGGGGCACAACTGCCTGGTCGCCGCCACTCTTCTAGCCAAGGCCGGCTGGAAGGTCGGCCTATTCGAGCGGGACGAGACTATCGGCGGGGCGGTCAGGACCGCGGAGTGGACCCTGCCGGGCTTCAAGCACGACGTGGCTTCGGCGAAGCACATCCTCTTCCCTATCTCGCCTTTCTACCACCAGATGCGGGACGAACTCGAGAAGCACGGCCTTCGCTACCGGTTCTTCCCCACGCCCATGGCCTGCGTCTTCCCGGACGGCTCGACCCTGTGCCTGCATCGTGACCTTGAGGCCACCCTGGACAGCCTCGGCCGGGAGTGCGCCGATGATGCCGCCGCCTGGAAAATGCTGTTCGACCTTTACAAGAAGCTGGCGCCCGACATTGTGACTCTCTTCAGTTCCCCGCTCCCCTCCGTCGCGGCCATGACCGCTCTGGGCGGCGCCCGGATGAAGCTCGGCCCCGAACGGAGCCTGGAGTTGGCCCGGATGGTCGTGATGTCGCCGCGGGCTTTCGCGACCCGCTTCTTCCGAAGCAGTAAGGTCCAGAGCTGGTTTGCCACTTGGGCCGGGCACAGTGACCACGGACCGGACACGGCCGGTGGAGGCTTCCTCAGTTGGATCACCATGAGCGCCTCGCAGGATCGTGAGTCTGGCCTCGCCGTGCCGGAGGGAGGAAGCGGGCAACTCACTCTGGCCCTGGCCGGCCTGGTGCGCTCGCTGGGTGGCGAGATCCGCACCGGGGCCCGGGTCACCCGGATCATCGTCGACAACAACACGGCCAAGGGCGTGGAACTCGCCGACGGGACTCGCGTCGAGGCTCACCGGGCCATCATTGCCGGGGTCGCTCCGACTTCCCTGTTCGGTGATCTAGTTGATGAGAAACACCTGCCCACGATCTTGCTCGACCAGGTGCGCAGATATCGCTACGGCGTGTCCGTGTTCAAGATCGACCTGGCCCTGGACCGCCCGCCGGAGTGGAAGGCCGGGCAGCCTGTAGGCCAGGCCGGGATTGTCCACCTCTCCTGCACCATGAACGGCATGGCCCGGGCCTACGCCCAGGCCGCCGAGGGTCTCTTGCCCACCGAGCCCCTGATCATCGTCGGACAGCCGGGGGTAGCCGACCCCAGCCGGGCCCCCAGGGGCAAGGCCATCCTCTGGGTGATCGTCTCCCCGGCCCCCTACGAGGTGAGCGGCGACGCGGCCGGCAAACTGGCTGCCCGCTCCTGGGAACACCTCAAGGAACGGTACGCCGATCGCGTCGTGGACACCATCGACGGCTACGCGCCCGGGCTCAAGCAAAGTGTCCTCGCCCGGCGCGTGATGTCGCCGAAAGACATCCAAGAGATGAACCCCAACCTCGTGGCCGGCGACGCTTCCGCCGGCAGTGTCCATCTCGACCAGCTTTATGTATTTCGCCCCGTCCCCAACTGCTCGCGCTACGCCACTCCCATCGGCCGTCTCTACCTGACCGGGGCGTCTACCCACCCGGGCTCAGGCGTCGGCGGTTTCTCCGGCTACATCGTAGCCAAGATGCTCCTTTCCTAAAGGGGCCGGCCCGGCCACGACCCGTGGTAGCCGGCGTGGCGGCAGGAACACCTCGACCCCTGGCGGAACTGGGCCCCATCGGAGCGGGAGTTGGTAGGGGTGGGTGAGAAGGGCACGGTAGGCAAGAGGCTGGCGGGCAAGGTGGTTCTCATCACCGGCGCCTCCCAGGGTATCGGACGAGCCCTGGCCCGACGCCTGGCGGCGGAAAGATGCCGCCTCGTCTTGGTGGCCCGGTCGGGAAGCCAGATCGAAAGCCTGGCCGGAGAGCTCGAAGAACTCGCCGGGGAGGTCGAGCACGCCTCGGGGCCCGTCGCGGTCGCCGTGGCCGGAGACGTGACCGACCCGGACGTCGCCCGGCGGGCGGTTGACCGGGCCCTGGAGACCTTCTCAGGCCTGGACGTTCTGGTCAACAACGCCGGAGTCGGCCTCCGGGCGCCTGTCGCCCGGCTGGCGCCCGTTGATTTGGAGGACGTCTTCCGGGTCAACGTGGTCGGGGCGGTCAACTTCATCCAGGCGGCCGTGCCCCACCTGGTAGGCCAGGGTCGGGGCCTGATCGTGAATGTCTCTTCCATCGGCGCCCGCCTGCCTGTCCCCTACCTGGGCGGCTACGGAGCCACCAAGGCGGCCCTGGCCGCTCTTTCGGACTCACTCAGGATGGAATTGGCCGGGACCGGGGTGGCTGTCCTTACCGTTTTCCCCGGTTCGGTCGAGACAGGTTTCAAGGCCAAGGCCAAGGGCGAACCCTACCCCGAGCGCAAGAGCGCCTCCCGGCTGTCCCCGGAGGAGGTCGCTGAGCGCATTCTCCTGGCGGCCGAAGCGGGACGCCGGGAAGTTCGCATCCTTTCGCGCGGCGAGAGCCTCGGCCTTCTCCTGGGCCGGGTCCTGCCCGGCGTGGTGGAACGGCAACTCATCCGGAGGTACGGCGACCGTCCGGAGGCGTGATGACGGGACCGCGGGCGGGGCATCCTAGGATTTGATCTCTTCCTAGGGAGGAATGACCGTGCTCCTGTGCCGCACCTGCGGAAACCAGTGGCCCGAGACCGTGCCCAAGGCCGTACCGCCCAAGCATTGCCCGAAATGCGGCCGGCCGGATGTTGTCCGGACCTCGCCGCCCTCCGGCGAGTCGCCTGGAGTGATGGGCTGAGTGAAAGAAGCGATTCCGCGCCGACACTTGAAGCGGGGCCGGTAAGCGGGTACAATCAGGGCTGGTAGAACAACTCCATAGCGGATGTCAGCTTCCTTCGGGGCCGGGTGAGGGTCGGCTTAGACGACCCAATTCCCGACCGGCGGTGATGCCTCCAGGTCAACCCTGGACGGATGAGCCCGCGAACCGCGCTAGCGCGGCCGATCCGGTGTGATTCCGGAGCCGACAGTAAAGTCTGGATGGGAGAAGGAAGGCCTGCTTTCAGTGGCCGATTTCTGTCGCGCTCCGAAGAGTTCCGTTTTCGGGGCGCTTTTTTCATTCCGGGGGCTGATGCTGCCGTCGAGAAACCAGACTAGGGAGGAATCTCTTTTGCTTAAGGTATCGGAATCGCGCACGGCCGCCCGCTCAAAGGCGGGTGGAACCACTCATCGAAACCAGGTCGGCAAGCGGGCCTGGGGCGCCAGGACCCTGATCCGCGTCGGAATGCTGGGGGCCGTGGCTTTCGCCCTGATGTACGCGGAGTTCAACTTACCGCTTTTCCCCACGTTTCTCCAGTATGACCCTGGAGACGTGCCCACCCTCATCGGCGGTTTCGCCATGGGTCCCCTGGCCGGCGCGGCCGTGGCTCTGGTCAAGGGCTTGATCTTCTTTCTCTCCGGCAAGGACGAAGCCGGTCTCATCGGCACGGCCGCCAACCTGGCCACGAGCCTGGCCTTTGTCGTCGCCGCGGCGGCTGTCTACGTCCGGGTCCACAACCGGCGGGGAGCGGTTCTCGGTCTTGGGGCCGGCGTGCTCTCCATGGTGGCCGTGATGACCGTCCTGAACTACTTCGTTTTCCTGCCGGCCTACGGCCTTCCGTCCGCGGCCATTCCGGCCGCCTTGAAAATGACCGTCCTGTTCAATCTGGTCAAGGGTACCCTCAACTCGCTTCTGACCTTCCTGGTCTACAAGAAGGTTAGCCCGCTACTGCGCCTCTAGGGGGTCGGCTCCCCGGGATTCGGCTGGGTCAGACTCACCTCCAGGCCAAGCTCCCTGGCCTTGGCGGCGTACTCCAGCACGGCGCTGATGAGTTCGGCGTGAGACCAGGTCAGCGGGGCCACCGATAGAGGCTGCCCCGTGTAAGGGTGAAGCTGTTCGGGAAGATGCCCTCCGGGCATGGCGTGCGTTCTGACCCATTCAAGAATGGTCAAGGCCACCTTGAGTTCGTCGGCCGATCGGGCCTTGGCCACGTACCAGCGCCCGAGCCACAAGGTGCAGATGATCCAGGGGTTGCCTGGCACGCCCTCGACGTCGTCGCTCCTCTTGAAGTACTGATCGCTGGTGTAGCGGGCGATCCCACCCACGTCCGTGTTCACCCAGAGCCGGTCGCGGACCAGAGCCATGGTCCGGACGACCCGCTCGTCGGCCGCCGGGA
>Ga0315268_10005336_pt1 | contig 13829 bp, 11 predicted proteins | sample C1_top_MG_FD_204535 | JGI IMG/M metagenome (GOLD analysis project Ga0315268, IMG submission 204535) | Sediment microbial communities from Yellowstone Lake, YNP, Wyoming, USA - C1_top | ecosystem: Environmental > Aquatic > Freshwater > Lake > Sediment | place: USA: Wyoming | collected 2017-08-01 | reverse complement strand
TCAACGACGCAGCTACGGGCTACGCAACGAGGAGCATCTGCGTCTCAAGGTTCTCACGTGCATGCTCGATCCGATCTGAAATCAGGCGAAAATTACCCACTCGCCAGGACGAAGACCCTGTTTTCCGAGTTTGATGGGAAATTAATTAGTGCAAAATTTATCGCGAAGCAAAGTGCCCAGTCCAGAAAAAATACGGAGACATTCGTCGATCAGGCTTTCAGCGAAATTAAAAAATATTGTCCGATAAAAAAGTAAGCGGGTGCTTTGGGTGCACCGTCGGAGCGGACAGTCGAAAAGCCTGGAGCACAGCTTCGGGAACAATATGCGTCAAGAGATGGATGCCTGGTGGGTGTGTCATCCACACGCCGCTTGCGCTCGAGGACGACGCCTGTTACGCTAGGCTCATGACCGGCGTAGAAGCGTCCGTCGAAGTCTTCATGACGGCGTACAAGGCCCTTCCCAAAGCCGCGCGCGCCGGATTCCTGGCGCGCCTGCTCGAAAACCGCAAGACCCGGAAATATCTGATGGACATCGCCGCGATCGAGACGCGCAAGTCGGAGAAGACCCGTCCCTTCGCCGACTACCTCGCCGCCCGCCGATAGCGACGCCCGTCGCTTGAGTTTTGTACGATACGAGCAATGACCTCGCCCCTGCTGTTCCCGCTGACGGAAGTCAAAGAAACCGGCGAGCTGGCCGTCCGCGTCGAGGTCCCTTCCGAATTGTTCGCGGACGCCCTGTCCGAGGGCGCGCTGACCGGCCCGGTGACGGTGGAGGGGATGATCCGGCGCGTCGACGACGACGCGTCGTTCGAGGGTTCGGCGAAAGGCAAGTGGCGCTTCGAGTGCACGCGCTGCCTCGCGCCCGTGGACGGGAACTGGAACGAACGCATCGAGGCCATGGTCTCCCTCGACAAAGGCCCCCTGGACCTGACCGAGGACGTGCGCCAGTCCATCGCGCTGGCCCAGCCCATGAAGGTCGTCTGCAAGCCCGACTGCCAGGGCCTGTGCTCCGTGTGCCACGCCAACCGCAACCTCAAGGACTGCGGCCATTCCCTCGGCGAAGCGGAGACGTCGCAGCGCCCCCGATTGACCCCTCGCCCCGATAAAGGGTAAGATCAACCTTCTCCACAAAATAAGAGGAATACAATGCCCAATCCGAAACGTAAGCACACACGCTCTCGCCGCGACAGCCGCCGCTCCGCCAACTGGCGGCTCGAGGGCATTCCGTTGAGCAAGGACAAGGACGGCCGCTGGCACCGCCCGCACACCATCAGCCCGGACGGCTTCTACAACGGCGTGCTCGTGCGCCCGCCCAAGACCAAGAAGAAGGCCGGCTCCGGTCCCGAAGGCGAGCAGAAGTAAAGCTTTAGCCAAGACTTGAAGATCGCGCTCGACGCCGTCGGCGGCGACCACGGACTGACCCCGAACATCGACGGGGCGGTCCAGGCCGCGAACGCCTTCGGCGTCGAGCTCGTTTTGGTGGGCCCCGCGGCGCAGATCCGCGCCGAGCTGTCCGCGCGCGGCGTGGGCGAGGGCGATCCCCGCTTCGAGGTCGTCGAGGCCCCCGACGTCGTCGGCATGGACGAGGAGCCCGCGGCCGCCTGCCGCGCCAAACCCGCGTCGTCCGTCATGGTCTGCGCCCAGCTCGTCGCCGCGGGCAAGGCCGCCGGCTTCGTCTCGGCCGGCAACTCCGGCGCCACCATGGTCGCCGCGCTGTGGCACCTGAAGCGCGTGCCCGGCATCCTGCGCCCCGCCATCGCCGTTCCCATTCCCACGCCGAGGGGCGTCACCGTCCTGCTCGACGCCGGCGCCAACGTCGACTGCAAGCCCTGGCACTTGGTCCAGTTCGCGGTGATGGGCGAGCTGCTCGCGCGCCATCTCTACGGCATCCCGGAGCCCACCGTCGGCCTGCTCACCATCGGCGAGGAGGAGGGGAAGGGCAACGACCTGGTGAAGGAGGCCTATCCGCACCTGAAGACCTCCGGCCTTAATTTTCTCGGCTCCGTCGAGGGCCGCGACGTGCCCGCCGGCAAGACCGACGTCGTGGTCTGCGACGGCTTCGTGGGCAACGTCCTGATCAAGACCATGGAAGGAACCGCCGCCGCCGTCGTCGGCCTGCTGAAGGCCGAGCTGACCTCGTCCTGGCGCTACAAGCTCCCGGCCCTGCTCCTGCGCGGCCCCTTCGCGCGCATGAAGAAAAAAATGAGCTACGATGAGTACGGCGGGGCGCCTTTGGTGGGCGTCAACGGCGTGGCAATTGTGTGCCATGGCTCTTCGAACGCGCGGGCCATCTCGCACGCCGTGCGCGCCGCCGCGAAGACCGCCGATTCCGGATACGTGGCCTTGCTGCGCGAAGCCTCCAGGCGGGACGCCGAGCGCGACGTCGCCGTCAAAGTTTGACCGTCCGACAACCGACTAAGGAGAACGACATGAGCACCGATACCGCGACGCAGACCGCACCCGCGACGGGACTCCGTCTCAAGGACAAGGTCGCCGTCATCTCCGGCTCGGCCCAGGGCATCGGGTACGCGACGGCCGAGGTCTTCGCCGCCGAGGGCGCGAAGGTCGTCATCGTCGACGTCAACGCCGAGATGGCCAAGAAGTCGGCCGAGACTCTGGCCGCCGGCAAGGACACCGCCATCGGCCTGGCCTGCGACGTGACCAAGTACGACCAGTGCGAGGCCGTCGTGAAGGCCGCGGTGGAAAAATGGGGCAAAATTGATATATTGGTGAACAACGCGGGCATCACCAAGGACAACTTGATGATGCGGATGTCCGAGGCGGATTGGGATCTGGTGCTGAACGTGAACTTGAAGGGCGCCTTCAACTTCACCAAGGCGGTCGTTCGGCCGATGATGAAGGCGCACTACGGGCGCATCGTGAACATCGCCTCCATCGTCGGAGAAGAGGGCAACGCCGGCCAGGCCAACTACGCCGCTTCGAAAGGAGGCCTGATCGCGATGACGAAGTCGGTGGCGCGCGAGTTCGCCTCGCGCAACATCACCGCCAACGCCGTAGCGCCCGGCTTCATCCACACCCGCATGACGGACGCGATCCCGGAGGACGCGAAGAAGAAGCTCTTCGACAAGATCCTCCTGGGCCGCATGGGCGAGCCGGTCGAAGTCGCGCGCGCGATCCTGTTTTTGTCGTCTGACGAATCGTCGTACATCACCGGCCACGTTCTGAATGTGAACGGCGGCGGATACATGTAGGAATGACGGACAAGGAGAACGACTAACATGGCTGATGCCAACATCCCGGACCGCGTCAAGCAGATCATCGTCGAGCAGCTCGGCGTGGATGCCGCCGAGGTCACCCCGAACGCGCACTTCGTCAACGATCTGGGCGCCGACTCCCTCGACACCGTCGAGCTGGTGATGGCCCTCGAGGAGGAGTTCGACACCGAAATCCCCGACGAGCAGGCCGAGAAGATCCAGACCGTCGGCCAGGCGATCGACTACATCACGAGCCACGCGAAGAAGTAAAGAGGACTCGGCCGTGGCCGAGCCCTTGGAAGCGGTCGTCGGGTATCGTTTCAAGGACCCCGGCCTGCTCAAGCAGGCGCTGTCGCACAAGTCGTTCGCCAGCGAGAGCGGGTCGGGGGCCGACAACGAGCGCCTGGAGTTCCTGGGCGACAGCGTGCTGGCCGCCGTCGTGGCCCACCAGCTGTTCGCCGAGTACCCGGGCGAGCCCGAGGGGTCGCTGTCGAAGAAGAAGTCGATGCTCGTGTCGCGTCCGAGTCTGGCCGCCTGGGCCGAGGAAATCGGCCTGGGCGCTCATTTGTACCTGGGAGTCGGCGAGGAGACCACGGGCGGGCGCACCCGCCAGAGCCTTCTCTCCAACGCGCTCGAGGCTTTGATCGGGGCGATGTATCTCGACGGCGGCTATGACGCCGCGGCCCGGTTCATCCGGGAATGGTGCGCGAAAAAGCACGGCAGCCTCCTGGAAACGGACCACAAAAGCCGCCTCCAGGAGTTGCTCCAGAAGCGCTACAAGACGCCCCCCAACTACGAGCTCGCCTCGGCGGCCGGCCCGGACCACGACAAGACCTTCAGCGTCCTGGTCCGCATCGGCACGCGGGAGCTCGGGCGGGGGGCCGGCAAGAACAAGAAAGAGGCCGAGCAGGCCGCGGCCTTGGACGCTCTGAGCCGGATGAAGAAAGGGGAGGACTGACATGGATTACGAGCTCAGCGAGACCCAGGAAGAGATCAGGAACCTCGCGCATCAGATCGCCATCCGCGACATCAAGCCCGTCCGCGAGAAGCACGACGCGGAGGGCACTTTCCCGTGGGACGTCGTCAAGAAGATGGCGGCCGCGGACTTGTACGGCGTCTACCTCCCGGAGGCCTACGGCGGCCTCGGCGGCGGCCTGCTGGAGCAGGTGCTCGTCATCGAGCAGCTCTCCCGCGCCTGCGGCGGCATCGCGCTCGCGTTCGCGGCCTCCGGCCTGGGCGTCCTGCCGATCATCCTGCTGGGCAGCGCCGAGCAGCGCGAGAAGTACATCCCGGACCTCGCCTCGGGCAAGAAGCTGGCCGCGTTCTCGATCACCGAGCCCGGCGCCGGCTCCGACGCCACGGCCACGAAGACCACCGCCAAGCTCGACGGCGATCACTATATCCTCAACGGCGTGAAGTCCTTCGTCTCCAACGGCGAGGTCGCCGACGTCTACGTCGTGTTCGCGACCACGAACCCGTCGCGCGGCGCGCGCGGCGTCTCCGCGTTCGTCGTCGAGAAGGGCACGCCCGGCTTCGGCTTCGGCAAGAAGGAGCACAAGATGGGCATCCGGGCCAACCCGACCTACGAGCTGGCCTTCCAGAACTGCCGCATCCCGAAGGCGAACCTCCTGTACAAGGAGGGCTTCGGCCTGTTCACCGCCCAGACGACCTTCGACTGCTCGCGCCCCGGCATCGCGGCGCAGGCGCTCGGCATCGCGCAGGGCGCGCTGGACGAGACCGTCGCCTACATCCGCCAGCGCAAGCAGTTCGGCCAGCCGATCTCGAGCTTCCAGGCCATCCAGCACATGATGGCGGACTGCGCGACCGGCATCGAGACCTCCCGCGCCCTGCTCTACGCGACGGCGCGCGCCATCGACAAGGCGATGAAGCCCGTCTACGAGAAGGCGATCGCCGACAAGGCGATCGTCTACGACGTCCTGCAGACGATGGACGTCAAGCGCTACACGAAGGAATCGGCGATGGTGAAGTACTACGCCTCCGACGTGGCGATGAAGGTGACCACGGACTGCGTGCAGATGTGCGGCGGCATCGGCTTCATGGCCGACTTCCCCGTGGAGAAGTTCATGCGCGACGCGAAGATCACGCAGATCTACGAGGGCACCAACCAGATCCAGCGCAACGAGGTCGCGGCGATGATGATCAAGGAAGCCGCGTCCGCCCAGAAGAAGGGCGAGACCGTGGCGGCCTGACCCGATGACGACCGAGAGCCGGGAGTTCCTGCACTGCGGGCATCGCAGCGGATCGGGAGCTTCCGGCCCCGGCGTCCAGGGGGCGCTGCTGGGCAAGCCCCCGACGTACGCGCCCGACCGGGCGTTTGATGCCAGCCACGTCAAATTAGATCTGGACGTCGATCTGCGCCGCAAATCACTCTCCGGCACCTGCGAAACCGTTGTCCGCGCCCGGCGTTCCGGCGTGCGCCGCCTCGAGTTCCACGCCGTCGAGCTCAAAATATCGAAGGTGACCGTCGACGGGAAGCCCGCGCGGTTCCGGCAGAACGACGGCAAGATCCACGTCTCCGTTCCGAAGGACCTCTCCGAGACCGACGACACGACGGTCGTTTTTAAATATCGAGTCGAAAATCCGGAAGCAGGGCTGCACTTCGTCAAGTCGCCGGAGCAGATGTGGAGCCAGAGCCAGCCCGAGGACGCGCGGCGCTGGTTCCCGTGCCACGACTCCCCGCACGCGAAGGTCACGAGCGAAATCCGCGCGCGGGTGCCCGCGGGCTTCCGCGCGGTCTCCAACGGCGTCCTGGCCGAGCACGAGGCTTTCGGCGGCCGCGAGACCTGGCACTGGAAGATGGACCGGCCGCACTCGATCTACCTGATCACGCTCGTCGTCGGCAAATTCTCCGAGATCGTCGAGGAGTGGGACGGCATCCCCGTCGTCTACTACTGCGAGAAGGGACGCGAGGCCGACGCCCGCCGCGGCTTCGGCAAGACCGCCAAGGCGCTCAAGTTTTTCTCCGAGAAGACGGGCGTGCGCTACCCTTATCCGCGCTACGCCCAGGTCGCCGTCGCCGAGTACCCGGGCGGCATGGAGCACACGACCTGCACGACCCAGACCGACGCGTGCCTGATCGACAAGCGCGCCGCGCTGGACCACGACCTGGACCTGCTCGTCGCGCACGAGCTGGCGCACCAGTGGTTCGGCGACCTGGTCACCTGCCTGGAGTGGCCGCACGCGTGGCTCAACGAGGGCTTCGCCACCTACTTCGAGGTCCTGTTCCAGGATCACGACAAGGGCGCCGACGAGGCCCAGTACGAGCTGCTGGGCAACGCCCGCGTCTATTTCGACGAGGATTCGCGCCGCTACCATCGCGCGATCGTGTGCCGCACCTACATGGACCCGTGGACGATCTTCGACCGCCATCTCTATGAGAAGGGCTGCTGGGTCCTGCACATGCTGCGCCGGGAGCTGGGCGACGCGCTGTGGTGGAAAGCCGTCGGGCATTATCTGCGCAAGCACGCGGACTCGTCGGTGCAGACCCAGGACCTGGTGATCGCCGTCGAGGAAGCCACCGGGCGCAACATGCAGGGCTTCTTCGACCAGTGGGTGTACCGCTCGGGCCATCCGGCGCTTCGCGCCCGCTGGTCCTACGACGCGCCTTCCAAGAAGGGCTCGCTGTGGCTGATGCAGACGCAGACGATCGACGAGGCGCACCCGGCCTTCCGCTTCCGCGCGCACGTGCGCGTGACCGGCCGCGGCTGGGTCCGGGACTTTCACGAGGACGTGTCCGAGAAGGAGCACCGCTTCGGCTGGAAGCTCCCCGGCGCGCCCGTGAACGTCGAGTTCGACCCCGAATTCACTTTGCTCAAGAAGATCACTTTGGCCAAGCCGGCGCCGATGTGGTTCCATCAGCTCGCGCGCGGCAAGACCGCCGTCGCGCGCCTGCTCGCGGCCGATCCCGTCGCGCGCTGGGGGGGCTCGCGGGCCGTCGCGGCGCTGGCCGCCCAGGCCAAGCGCGAGAAGTTCTGGGGCGCCGCCGCCGAGATCGTGCGCGCGCTGGCGTCCCTGCCGGGCGCCGAGGCCGACCGCGCGCTGGACGGGCTGCTCGCGTCCGTGAAGAACCCGAAGGTCCTTCGCGCCGTCGTCGCCGAGGTCGCGCGCCGCGCGCGCCCGGGCGCCGACGTCAAGATCTCCGCGCTGGCCCGCCGCCATCCGTCGCTCGGCGTCCAGGTCGAAGCCACGCGCGCGCTCGGCGCGCTCGGCGGAGTCCGGCATCTGCCGCTCGTCGCCCGGAACATGAAAACGCCCAGCTACCGGGACGCGCTGGCCTCGGCCGCGGTCTTCGCCCTGGCCGCGACGCGCGACCCGAAGGCGCTGCCGAAGCTCAAGGCCGCCGCGCTGGCCCCGTCGCCCTACGGCGCGCGCGTGACCGCCCTGCGCGCGGTCGCCGACTACGCCGCCCACGATCCGTCCGTCGTGCCGTGGCTGTGCGCGCGCGTCGAAGACCCGGACGAGCGCCTCACGCTGACCGTCGTCGCCGCGCTGGGCTCCACCGAGGACGAGCGCGTCCTGCCGACCCTCGAGCGCCTGGCCAAGAAGGCGGGCAACCCGCGCGTGCGCGTCTACGCCGAGGAAGCCCTGACCCGAGTCAAGGCCGGCGGCAAGAAAGCGGCCCTCAAGTAGCCGGCTAGAAGCGCCAGCCGACGCCCAGCCTCATGCTTTGGCCCAGCGCGCCCATGGGCTCGAAGGCCGCGTCGAACTTGAAGCCGCCGGCCCGCAAGCCGACGCCCGCGGTCAGACCGGACAACGCGCCCAAGTCGGGCGCCGTCCGGCTCGAATAGCCCAGGCGCGCGGCCGCGCTCATGCCGGAGGACACCGAGCGCGACGCCTCGAAGCCGAACTTGCCGTAGAAATTTCCGGCGTACGGCGCGTCGAACTCCAGGGCGGGAAGGAGCCGCCAGTCCTCCACCCGGGCGTCGTAGGCGACGGACACCGCCGCCTCGCCGGGCAGGGGCTCCGCTTCCTTGATGAATCGGATCTTCTCGCCGATGTGGCGCACGGCGCCGCCCACGATCAGCTCGTGCAGGTACGACGGACGGTACAGCGCGCCGCCGTCCACGGCGAAGGACGACGCCTTGCGCGTGCCCAGGTTTTCGCTGATCGCCTTGAACGAGACTCCGGCCGCGATCTCCCCGGTCCACGGCTCCGGCTCCTCGTCGTAGGGCCGGTCCACGCGGGGCAGGTTCCAGTTCTCGCGGAAATAGTCGCGCGCGCCGGTCATCGGGTCGTTGTCGGCGAACGCGTGGCCGTAGGCGAAGGCGTACACCTCGGAGTGCGGCGCGAAGCTGCCCTGGGTCTGGTTCGCCGCGTCGACCAAAGCGAGCTTGTCCTGGGACAGCCGGGTCACCGCCAGCGCCACCGTCCCGTGCAGCAGCCGCGACGGCGCGGCGTAGGCCAGGAAGTCGTGGTGGATCCCGGCGGGAAGCTCGGACCGGGAATAGGAAATCTCCGGGCGGGTCATCGACGCCAGTCCCGCGGGGTTCCAGTAGACGGCCTCGGGCCCGTCGCTGACGGCGGTGGACGCCTCGCCCATGCCCAGGGAGCGCGCGCCCGCGCCCAAGCGCAGGAATTCCGACGCCGAGGTCCCCACGTTCTGCACCACCGCGCGCGCGGGCGCCGCGGCCGCCAGCAGGACGGCGAGCGGGAGGAGTCTCATCGGATGAGCACCACCCGCCGGACCAGTTTCGCGCCCGCGGCTTCGATCTCGGCGTAATAGGTGCCCGACGCGGCGCGCCGGCCGAAGCGCGTGTTGCCGTCCCAGGTGAAGATGCCGCCCGCCGACGCCGTTCCCGAGAAGACCTCCTCGCCGGTCACGGTGAACAGCCGCACGGCCGCCGCGGCGGGAAGGCCGGAGAAGGACAGCTGGCTCGCCCAATAACGGCTGTTCGGATCGCCGACCTCCCAAGGCTGAGGAAAGACCTGGACCGATCCCAGGCCGGTCCCGGCGGTCACGAAGAAGGGCGCGAACGACGAGAAATGCTGGACCGACGCGATCAGGACGTGCGCGGACGGATCCGCCTGCGACGGCACGAGCGTCCACTGCCCCGACGCCGGATCGTAGCGCCACAGGTGCAGGCGGCGCTCGTCCTGGCCGGGCGGGATCTGCGCGGGATCGTAGGCGATCGTCAGCCGCACGGGCGCCGCGGGCTGGAGCCCGGACGCCGAGAGATCGAAGGCGGTCGGCGGCCCGAACGGCGTGAGCGCCGCCGCCTCGTTGGAGCGCGCGCCGGCCACGTCGAGGCCGACGCTGGTGATCGCGCTCACGAGCGTGTCGAGCGGGAACGTTCCCGGCGCCACGTCGACGCGGATCTGCGTCAGCGCCGGGGAGTCGGGCGTCACGATCAAGGTCAGCCCCGCGGACGTCAGCGTTCCCGACGAGAGGGCCGGCGTCCCGGTCCGCGTCGACCCCGACACCACCAGGTAATCGGGCAGGCCTTCCCAGCTCAGCGACGCGACGCGCGCGTAGTAGGTCGTCGCGATGGCCAGGCCGGTCAGCGTCGCCGTCGAGGCGCCCGGCGTCACCGCGCTCGTCACGGACACGCTCGAGAAATCCGGCGCCGTGGACAGCTCGACGCGGTAGCCTTCGGCCGCGGCGCTCGAAGGCGACACGGGCAAAGGCGTCCAGGCGACCGTCATGCTCGTGAAGGCCACCATCGGAAACGGCGTCGCGGCCGCCCCCGGCGGATTGGCCAAGGTCGAGCCCGAGGCCGCGGACAGGAACGGGCCGGCCGGGTTCGCGCTCAGGCTGACGGCCTGGACGCGGGCGTAGTACGTCGTGTTCGGCTGAAGCCCGGCCAAGGTCGCGAAGGCGTTGGCGGTGGCCGAGCTCGTCACGGAGAACGCGAAGGCGGGGGAACTGGAGACCTGCGCGACGTACGAGGTCCCCGGCGCGAGCGTCCCCGGCGACCACGCGAAGCCGAAGCTCGCCGCGTTGCGCGTGGTGATCGCCACGGCGGCCGGCCCGGGCGCCGCGACCGCGGTGGCCGTCGAGGCGCCGACGAACGCCGTCGGCGTGCCGTATTGATTGAGCCCCGCGACCGAGACGTAGTACGGCTGATTCGACAGCAGGCTCGTAAACGAGGCCGTCAGCGCCGTCGTCGTCGCCGACGCCGCCAGGACCGAGAAGCCCGGGTCCGTCGAGACGCGGACGAAGTAGTTCGTACCGGCGGAATTGCCCGCCGCCAGGAAGGCGAACGCGAAGCCGTTCGTCGCCAGCGCCGAGAACGGCTGTCCCGGCAAAGACGGCGTCTGGACCAAGGTCGACGTCGAGCCGAGAGGGACCTCGACGGTGGCCGCCCCGCCGCGGGAGATCGCCTGCGCGCGCGCGTAATACGCCGTGTTCGCCGACAGTCCCGTGAACACGGCGGCCGTCGTGCGCACCGAGGTCGACTGCGCGAGGGTGGAGAAAGCCGCGTCCAGGAAGAGGTCCGCCTTGTACAGGGCGTCGGCTTGGTTGCCGGGGTTCGCCCAGGCCGCGGTCAGGCCCGTCGTGCCCACCGCGACGAAGGGCGTCGTCGAAACGAGCGGCGCCAAGGCCAACGTCGCCGTGGGGCCGACGGTCAGGAACGGCCCGCCGACGGCCTGAACGCGGAAGTAGTGGCTCGTGTCCGCCGGCAGGCCTGCGAACGACGCGTTGAAGGAGGTCACCGTCTGAGAGAGCAAGGTCCCGGTGTAGTTGGACGCCGTGGAGGCCTGCGCGATGTAGGTCAGTCCCGACGGATTGGTGCCCTGCGACCAGCTGAAGCGGATCGTCCCGGTCGAGACCAGGTCGAGCACCGGGTTGACCGGCGGAACCAAGGACGTCCCCGTGTTGATGGACGCGGTCACGGCGCCCCACGTCACGGCGCCCAGCGGGTTCAGCGCCCCGAGGCGGACGGCGTAATTGGTGTTGGAGTTCAGCGTCGTGATGCTCAGCTGGGTCAAAGTCCGGACCGCGGTCGCGCTGGAGAAGACCGCCCCGGAGAAGTCCGCGGCGGTGGACGCCTGCACGATGTAGCCCGCGCAGGACAGCGGATTCGGGGCGGCCGGGCACGCGGAATACGTGAAGGTCCCGCTGGACGAGAAGCCCGCGTAGGTCAGCAAAGCGCCCGGCGCCGCCGCGTAGGTCGCGGTGGTGATGGACGCGCTCGGCCCCTCGCCGCCGAGATGCTCCGCGCGGACCATGATTCCGTAGGTCGTGTCGGCGAGCAGTCCGGTCTGGGTGAACGGCGGCTGGATCGCGAGAGCGAGGGATTGGCTGGGATTGGTCGCGTAGTAGACGTCGTAGCCGAGGGCGCCCGACACGGCGCTCCAGGTCCACTGGATGGAGGACACCCCCAACGTCGCCGCCGACAGCCCCGTCGGCGCCGAGGCGGGCGGCACGCCGAGCGCGTTGATCAGCGCGTCGCCCTTGAACGAACCCAAGCCCGTGGCGTTGTCGTAGCCCGTGCCCGCCGTGTAAAAGCCGTTGTTGCCGGTCGTCACGTCCTTGAAAACGGTGCCGTACGAGGAGCTCGCGGCCAGCTTATACAGGGGGGTGTTGGCGAATCCGAGGGGGCCGTTGCCGTAGGTCCCGCGCTTCTGGTTGATCTGGGCCGCGAGCGCCGTCCACAGGGGCGCCGCCGCGCTGGTGCCGCCGCTGTAGTACCAGGCGCCGCCGAGGTAGATGATGTACGGCGACACCGAGCCGTCCGCGTTGAGCGACACGTCGGGAACGTTGCGGAACGACTGGGACTGCGTTCCGGCGATCCCGCTCTGATAGGTGGGAAGCGGCCAAAAAGTCGTCGACCCTCCGACGTAGTTGGCGATGCCGCCGCCGCCGGCCCAGTACCGCCCCGTGCCCGAGTTGTAGCCTTGGTTCCAGGTCGCTTCGACGGGAGCGGACACCGAACCCGTCAAAGTGGTGCCGCCCACGCCCGTGACGTAGGGCTGGGCGGCGGGGTTGTCGACGATCAAGGTCGTGTTGCCGAGCGCGTCGTAGGCCCCGGCGTCGCCGGCCGCGGCGAAGACCGTCTGGCCCTGCGCCGCCATCTGCTGGAAGACCAAAGACTCGGACGTCATCTCCGACGCGCTGTTCCCGTAGGCCGACGCCAGGTCCATGCCCCACGAAATGCTGAAGACCTTGGCCGTGTTGTCCGTCGCGACCGCGTTGTAGATGGCCAAGGTCCCCGCGGTCGTGTTGGGGCCCGTGTAGACGAGCACGTTCGACGCGCCGGGAACCAGCGCGAGCACCATCTCGATGTCCAGCGCCACCTCGGCCATGCCGCCTTGATCTCCGGCCAGCGTCGTCGTGTTGCAGGGCAGGTTTTGGCCCGAGCCGCACAGATTGGCCTGGCCGGAGACCGACATGAAGGTCACGGGCGCGGTGCCCAGACCGAACGTGGCCTGATAATGCGCGATATCCGCGGGGTTGTAGCCGTCGAATTCGAGTATGGCGACGTTTTGACCGGAGCCGGTCAGCGTCCCGCTCAACCCGTAGATCGTCTGGATGTCGGCGGGGGCGAGGCCGCCGCCGGGACCGCTGCCGCCGGACAAAGCGGCGGGAGCCGCCGCGCTCGGCGCGATCCCCGCGACGGACCGCGCCGCGACGGGGCGGAAGCCGGACACGTGGGGCTTGCGCGCGCCCCGGAAATTCGAGAGTCCCACCACGGCGTTGAGGTCCGGCGCCAGCGAGACGGGGACCAGCGGGTCCGTCGCGTTCGCGCGGAACACCTGGCCGTCGGCGGCGCGGTAGCTGTTCAGGCGGACGCCGAAGGCCTGGTTCACCCGGCTGGCGGGGCCGGAGACGTTCACGAGCAGGCTCCCGGGGCGGTCCGCGGCGGCGTCGACCGCGAGCCCGGCGGCCGAGGCGAAATCCTTGAGCGCCTGCCGCTTCCGGGCCAGATCGAATTTTTGGGCGAACTCGGCGGGGGTCAGGAATTTTCGGTTCGGTCCCGCGTTCGGACCGTACAGCTCCGCCAAAGTCTTGTCCAGCAAGGCTTGGTCCGGCCGCACCACCAGGCTCAGCTCCACGATCTCGTCGGGGGGGAGGCTTTGGAGGATGGCCGCGGTGCGGATTTGCGCCGGAACGTGCCCCGGCAAGGCCATCACGCTTACGGCCGCCGACGAGCCGCCGGCTCCAAAAATAACGGCCGCGGCCGTCAGCGCGGCCCCGAGGGAGAAACGTCGCAGTCGGCTCATGCTTTTTTCAGTGTAGCCCCGGCCGGGCGCCCCGTCAATGGCGGGAATATTAAGAAGAAAGGCCCCCCGGGAGGACGTCCCCGGGGGGCCTTTTCGCCGCGCGGGGCTCAGTCCGTCTTCTCCGCGGAGATCAGGCCCAGGTCGATGCCCTTGACCACGGCCTCGGTGCGGTTGGAGACGCTCAGCTTCTGGAACATGCTGTTGAGGTGATTTTTGATCGTCTTGACGCTGCAGGTCAGCGACGCGGCGATCTCCTTGTTCGACTGGCCGCGGCCCAGGAGCGCGAGGACCTTTATCTCGGTCTTGGTCAGCGCCACGAGCGAGGCCTCCGCGTTCGCGGTTCCCATGTTGCGCAGGCCGTCGATGAGCTTGCTCATCACGGGCTGGGGAATCATCACGCCCTGGTTGGCGAAGGTCTTCAGCGCGTTGA
>Ga0315268_10005335_pt1 | contig 13833 bp, 11 predicted proteins | sample C1_top_MG_FD_204535 | JGI IMG/M metagenome (GOLD analysis project Ga0315268, IMG submission 204535) | Sediment microbial communities from Yellowstone Lake, YNP, Wyoming, USA - C1_top | ecosystem: Environmental > Aquatic > Freshwater > Lake > Sediment | place: USA: Wyoming | collected 2017-08-01 | reverse complement strand
TCGGCTGGCCCAGCGGGAGCGAGTGCCGGTGACGCCGCGCGGCGCGGGCTATGGTCTCAGCGGTGGGGCCGTCCCCGTCCATGGCGGCATTGTCCTTTCGATAGAAAAGATGAACCGCATCCTGGAGATTGACAAAAAGAACCTGATGGTCACCGTCGAGCCGGGGGTGATCACGGGGGACATTCATCGTGCAGTGGAGGCCGAAGGGCTGTTCTATCCTCCGGACCCGGCCAGCCTCGACTCGTGCTTTATCGGCGGGAACATTGCCGAAGGCGCCGGCGGTCCCAGGGCCGTCAAGTACGGAGTGACCAAGGATTACGTGTGCGGGCTGGAAGCGGTGCTGCCTTCGGGCGAGGTCATCACCTGTGGGGGCAAGCTGGTCAAGAACGTCACCGGTTACAACCTGATCCAACTGCTGGTCGGCTCGGAAGGCACCCTGGCGCTGGTCACCAAGATCATCCTGCGGCTGCTGCCGCTACCGCCGGTGCGAATGGACCTGTTGGTGCCTTTCGACGATTTCCAGGTCGCAGCCGACACGGTCTCCGATATTATCGCGCACCGCATCTTGCCTACCACCATCGAGTTCATGGAGCAAGATAGCCTCCTGGCCGTCGAGCGGCTGCTCGAAAAACAAGTACCCTATCGCGACGCGGCGGCTCAATTACTGATCCAGCTCGACGGCACCCGCCGCGAGGCTGTAGATGCGGACGCGGACATCGTGGGCGGGTTGTGCCTGGAGCATGGAGCGCGGGACGTGCTGGTGGCGCAGGATCGCCCCACGCGCGACCGGCTGTGGGAGGCGCGCCGCGCGATCATTGATGCGCTCACCCACGAAAGCCCGATCAATCACATGGAAGACGTAGTGGTGCCGCGCGCCGAGATCCCGGCGCTGCTCAAGGGCATCAAAGACATTGCCGCGCGGCATGCCGTGCGCATTATCAGCTTTGGCCACGCCGGCGATGGGAACGTGCACGTCAACGTCCTCAAAGACAACCTCCCCGATGACACGTGGGAGGCGCTTGTGCTGGCGGTGGCCGAGGAGACCTACCGGCTCACCTTGTCGTTGGGCGGGACGCTCACTGGCGAGCACGGGGTCGGCGTCACTCGCCGCCGCTATCTCCCCCTCGCACTGGACGAGGCCCAGATCGAGCTGATGCGCCAGATCAAGGCTGTTTTTGACCCCAACCACATCCTGAACCCAGGCAAGATCTTTCCGTAATACTAAATGCAAAATGCAGAATGCAGAACTGTTCTGCATTCTGCATTTCTCATCCTACATTCCTTACTCTGCCTTTGGCGGCGTTGCCACGGCAGCCTCTTGCGGCGGCATGACGAGCATCAAGATGATATACAGCAGAATGCCGTGACCGCCGTAAAGCGCCAGCAAGATAAAGGCCAACCGGACGAGCGTCGGGTCAACGTCAAGATACTCCCCCAGGCCGCCACACACCCCGGCGATCCTGGAATTGGTTCGACTACGTTCAAGTTTGCGTTGCATTTTACCCTCTTTATGTGTTCATATTTCACATATATTACGCATGAGAGTGCCAGGAGTTGCAATCAAAGTGGTCTGGCTGCACCCGCTGGTTTTGCAAATCTAGTCGCCGGTGATTGGGAAGATGTTCAAATTGATCTGGGCCTAAGGCGGACCCGCGAGACACCGAAACCGAACTAGGCTGAGAAAATGTTTGGCCCAGACTGGTGCATTTTCACCAACTCTTCAACAATGCTATCCGCCGCCACCCCTTCCGCCTGCGCCTCAAAGTTCAACAGCAGCCGGTGCCGCAGCGCCGCCAACGCCACCGCGTGAATATCCTCAAACGCCACGTTGTACCGCCCCTCCAAGAGCGCCGTCACCTTGGCCCCTAGCATCAACGCCTGCGCCCCGCGCGGACTCGACCCATATCGCACGAAACGCTTGACGCTTTCCGGCGCTTTGTCGCTTTCCGGGTGCGTCGCCACGACCAGCCGCGCCACGTAATCCGAAACGTGCGAGGCTGCCGGCACCGCCCGCGCCAGCCCGCTCATCGCCAGGATCGTCGCGCCATCGGCGGCGTGATTCGCTCGTGCCGTCTCTTGCCCGGTCGTGCGCGCCAGAATGTCCACTAGCTCGCCCGACGAGGGGAACGTGACGTTCACCTTGAACAGGAACCGGTCGAGCTGCGCCTCTGGCAGTGGGTACGTGCCTTCCATCTCGATCGGGTTTTGCGTCGCCATCACAAAGAACGGCTCCGGCAGTTTGTAGCTTTTATCCGCCACAGTCACCGTGTGCTCTTGCATCGCCTCTAGCAGCGCGCTCTGCGTCTTGGGCGTCGCCCGGTTGATCTCGTCGGCCAGCACCAGGTTGGCAAACACCGGCCCCGGCTGGAACCGAAACGCCCGCCGGCCATCCTGCGCGTCTTCCAGTATGTCCGTCCCCACGATGTCGGCGGGCATCAGGTCGGGCGTGAACTGGATGCGCGAAAATCTCAAATCGAGCACGTCGGCCAGCGTCCGCACCAGCATCGTCTTGCCCAGCCCCGGCACGCCCTCCAGAAGCACGTGTCCCCCGGCCAGGATCGCCACCAGCACGTGCCGCACCACCTCGCGCTGCCCCACAATCACCCGCCCGATTTGCGCCTCGATCTCGGCGGCGGTCTGCCGGAATTCAGCGACGGAAATCTCTGCCATCGTCCCCCCGTAGTGGTCAGCTTTGGAGCGGTATGCAGATACGCTCCCTCCGTAGGCAACGTCAGCCCACAAGTAAATCATACCATCAAGTCGAAGAATTGTCTCCTCGTCTCCTTGTCTCTTTCGGGTGCAGCTTGAAGTTGGAGTTCACATGATATGCTCATTTTCCTATATGCACTGCTGCTCGTTTCGAGTAAAATACCAGTATCCAATCACGCCGTGCACGGTGGCTGATACTTGCGACTCACAAGGAGAGCAAAATGCCGGAGCCGAATGGTTACACTCGCCGCGCCTCCAACCAGCCGCGCCGGAGATTGCGCAGTGCGCTGGCCCTTGTCGCCGCCGTGGCTGCTGCAGTGGCGCTGCTATCCGGGGTTATCGCGCTGGCCGACACCGGGCCAAGCGCCACGCCCGGCACCGCCTCTGACGGTGGGGATGTGCAGTCGGCTAGTTACAGCCCAAACATGGCAAGCACGCTCCGGGTCAGCGAGACCTACACAACTTTTCTCCCGCTGATCGTGCGTAGCGGCGCTCGTCCGTGGCCCGACACGACGACCGGCATCTGGGTGTTCAACGACCAACTCGCGACGGCGAGCATGACCGAAGCGCAGTTCCAGTTCGCCGCCACGCATTATGCCGGCACGCAAAAGCTGCTGCGTGATGCCACCCGTCACCTGCGACAATACAATCCCAATTTCCTTGTCCTGCATTACCGGCTCGGCCAGGCGCTCGGCCACAGCATCCCCGGTGGCGCCTGTCAGCCGACGACAAATTATCTCTCCATCGTCAACGGCAATCAGTGGGTGCAGGAATGGCCGGGCGATTCGACCGTGCAGGAAAACTGGTTCTTTCATTACGGCACGCCTGGCTCGCGCGTCTTTCACTGCGAATGGGGACATTACCTGACGGAGTTGAACGACGTCGATTGGCGCGAGTGGTGGAGCGCGCAGGTGATCCAGCAACTGCAAAACAACGAGAACGACGGCGTCTTTGCCGATAGCTACAGCGTACCCAACTATATCGGCGGCTATGAGCCGACCTTGCCCTCGGTGGATTCGGCCTTCGAGTCGGCCTGGTCCGCGCGCGAGTATAACTTTACCGACTATATCCGTGCGCAGTTTGCCGGGCGATGGAAGTGGATTCCGAACATTGGCGCTTATATCACCACGCGCGACCCGTCCGACTATTCCAACGTGGATGGCGCCATGATCGAGGGATTTGCCGAGTGGGACCGCGACAGCTATTTCGACGTGGGCGACTGGGAATTACAGATGAACCGCATCCTGTCGTTGGGCCGCGCTGACAAAATCTTGATTGCGCAAACTTATCCAAACGAAGGCGACGTAGACGAGCGCCTGTTTGTGCTGGGCTCGTATCTGCTGGTCAAGGGCAAGCATACCTACGTCAACCTGGAAACTTTTCTGGAGCCTGAATGGTTCCCTGAATATACGCTTGACCTCGGTGCGCCGACCGATGCCCTGCCCGGCAATATCTCTGCCTATCTCCACCCCACATGGAACGTGTACGTGCGTCACTATGCCAAAGGCTTGGTGCTGGTGAACCCGGGGGACGCCTCGCGCACAGTCAACCTCAGCGCGACGTATTACCGCTCCGTTCCGAGCGGCGGCGGCCCAGTTCCAGAGGACGGCGTCGCACCCGGCTCGTTGAGCTACCAGGCAGTGTCCTCGGTCACGCTGCATGCTCACCAAGCTGCGATTCTCTTGAACCAGGTGCCGTGACAGGCACTTACTCATCAAAGGAGAGCAAGATGTCTACAAATGTTCCTACCCATCGCGTCGTCATCGAGCTGCGTTGGGGTCGCCGCAGTGTGCTGAGCATCATGGCCGTGCTGGTCATTGCCGCTGTGCTGATGTTGGTCACGGTGGCGCTGGCCCGCCCAGCAGCAAGCCCTGCAGCGCCTTCATTAGCACTTGCAGCTCCAACGGTGGTCTCGTATCAAGGCCGCGTGTCGGTCAACGGCCAGCCCTTCAGTGGCATGGGCTATTTCAAGTTCAGCATTGTCAATATGGCAGGCACGGCGGCCTACTGGTCAAACGACGGCACAGGACTGGCGACCGCGCCGTTCACCCCGACCAACTCGGTGACGTTGAACGTGAGTAACGGCCTGTTCAGCGTTCTGCTGGGCGATACGTCATTGCCCGGCATGACGCGGCCAATGAAGCCGGATGCCTTTGCTGCGCCTGACCATACGCTGCGCGTTTGGTTCAACGACAACACGCACGGCTGGCAACAACTCGCGCCCGATGTGCGGGTGGCTTCAGTGCCGTATGCGCTGAACGCCGAGTTCGCCCGCACCAGCCCAAACCTGCAGCGCATCGCGCTGCTCAAATGGTACACCGCCATCAGCACTACGCAGGTCTTGCCCGTCGGCGTCCGCCCTTCCGGCATCGCCTTCGACGGCGTGAATATGTGGGTGGCGAACAGTGGCAGCAACAGCGTAAGCGTGCTACGCGCCAGCGATGGCAACCACGGCATGACCCCCACCGTTGGCATCAACCCAGCCGGCATTGCCTTCGACGGCATGAATATGTGGGTGACAAACGGTGGCAGCGGCAGCGTGAGCGTGCTGCGCGCCAGTGACGGCTTCAAGGTCATGACCCCCACCGTCGGTGAGGGCCCTTGGGGCATCGCCTTCGACGGCGCGAATATGTGGGTGGCGAACAGTAGCAGCAACAGCGTGAGCGTGATACGCGCCAGCGATGGCAACCACGTCATGACCCCCACCGTCGGCAGCGGCCCCAGCGCCATCGCCTTCGACGGCGCGAATATGTGGGTGACGAACAGTGGCAGCAACAGCGTGAGCGTGATACGCGCCAGCGATGGCAACCACGTCATGACCCCCACCGTCGGTGAGGGCCCTTGGGGCGTCGCCTTTGACGGCGCGAATATGTGGGTGACGAACGGTAACGACAATTTCGTGAACGTTTTGCGCGCTCGCGACGGCTTCAAGGTCATGACCCCCACCGTCGGCAGCGGGTTCAGTGGCCCCGACGGCATCGCCTTCGACGGCACAAATATGTGGGTGACACTTTATGGTGGCGACACCGTGAAGGTGCTGCGCGCTAGCGACGGCTCACTCGTCACGACGGTACCCGTCGGCGGGGCGCCTAGCGGCATTGCCTTCGACGGGGCGAATATGTGGGTGGCGAACCATGATGACAACACGGTGAGCAAGCGGTAACGTAGGGGCAAGGTCACCTGCCTATGTACAAGGATATGAAAGGATAAAGACTATGAAACCCCTAACCTTACTTCTCATGCTTGCTGTGTTGTGGATGGTGGCCTCGGCGGTGTGGGCTGGTTCATCGGGTGGCTATGCGCTCGCGCCGGACATAGTGGCCTCGGGCGGGCAGGCGGCCTCGTCGGCCAGCTACTCGTTTGTGTCCACTCTCGGCCAGCCGGTAATTGGCTCAAGCAGCAGCGCCAGCCACTCTGCGTGCAGCGGCTTTTGGTGCCAAATCCCGCTCATCTACAAGGTCTTGCTGCCGGTCGTGTTGAAGAATTCCTGAGTCCGGTGGAGCAGGTGCGATGCACCGGTTCGCAAGGTGCGGTGCACCTGCTCCCTTTGTCGTCTGGTCAGCTTGTCAACTTGTCTCCTTTCCCCGGTGTCGGGTATAATCTATACAGCCTCGTCAATAAAAGGAAAGGGTCCGGGCGCGGCGCGACTGGCCAGGCGCGCCGTGCTGCAGTGGATGGGAGATAAAGATGTTTCCGCTCAAAGATACGATCCGTTCTCGATCGTTTCCTGCCGTCAACTGGTTGCTGATCATCGCCAACGTATTGGTGTTCATCTTGATTGAATGGCCGCTCAGCTCTACGCAGCTCGACCGGCTCGTGATGACCTTTGGCCTGGTGCCCGCGCGGTTGGTGGCCGTTCAACCCCAGGCTATTCTGTCCATCTTTACCAGTATGTTCATGCACGGTGGTTGGCTCCATCTCATCAGCAACATGTGGGCGCTGTATATCTTTGGCGACAACGTCGAAGACCGGATGGGGCCAGTCCGCTATCTGGCCTTTTACTTGCTCAGCGGTGTGGTGGCCGCGTTGACGCAAACGTGGCTTGGCCCTTCTTCGCGCACCCCGTTGATCGGAGCCAGCGGCGCGATTGCCGGCGTCCTGGGCGCTTACCTGATCCTGTTCCCCACCTCGCGTGTGATCACTCTGATACTGCTCATCTTTTTGCCCTGGTTTGTCGAAATCCCAGCCGTGCTCTATCTGGCGTTCTGGTTTGTGCTGCAGTTCTTTAGCGGACTGTTCGCGCTACAAACGCCTGCTGCAGTGGGCGGCGTCGCCTACTGGGCGCACGTCGGCGGCTTTATCTGGGGTGTGCTGCTGGTACGACTGTTTGTCCGCCGGCCACCCGCGTACCATCGCTGGTATCCCGACGAATATCGTCCCTGGTGAATTGCTGAGGAGGCTGCACCATGTCTTTCTTGGACCTCTTTTGGATCTTTATCATCGTCGCGACCCTGCAACCCATCGTCCGGCAGAAGCTGCTCGAATCGGCCCGTGTGCGATTGTTGCGCGCCATCGAAGAGAAACGCAACACCCGCGTGATTGCCCTGATTCATCGCCAGGAAACACTGAGCTTGCTCGGCTTTCCCCTGACGCGCTACATTGACATTGACGATTCTGAGCAAGTGCTGAGGGCGATCAAGCTGACCGACCCCCACGTGCCGATTGATCTCATCCTGCACACGCCCGGCGGGCTCGTGCTGGCCGCCGAACAGGTCGCGCTGGCTCTGTGCCGCCATCAGGGCCGAGTCACCGTCTTTGTGCCGCACTATGCCATGTCCGGCGGCACACTCCTGGCGTTAGCGGCCGATGAGATTGTGATGGACGAGAACGCCGTTTTGGGGCCGGTAGACCCACAGCTCGGCCAGTTCCCGGCCGCTTCGATCATTAAAGCGGTCGAGCAAAAGAGCGTCAATGCGGTGGACGACGAGACCCTGATCATGGCCGATGTGGCGCGCAAGGCCATGCAGCAGGTCAGCACCCTGGTGGCCGATATTCTCAGCCATCACAAGATGCCGGCCGAAAAAGCGCAGGCCCTCGCCGAAAAGCTTTCCACCGGCACGTGGACCCACGATTATCCTATCGGCGTTCCGGAGGCGCAAGTGCTCGGCTTGCCGGTGAGCACCGACATGCCGAAAGAGATCTATCAACTGATGAACTTGTACCCCCAGACTGCCCAGCGTCGCCCCTCGGTGGCCTATATTCCCGTGCCCTACTCTACCCCACCGCGCGAAAAGTCAGGTCAGGGAAACCGCACCTGAGAGGCTTGCGCAGGCTCATCAGGCGCGCGAGTCGCTACAAGGGAAGCAAAATGGAGATTGACCTTGAGCTCTACCGGCAGGATGTCTGGACCGGGCCGGGAGGCAGCATCCGGCTGAGCGTAATTGACGTGGAGCCGGAGCGGCCTGCCCGTACGCTCGTATTTTTGCATGGCTTTGGCGGCTGGGCCATGCAGTGGCGCAGACAGTTGCGGTTCTTTGCCGGGGCCAACCGGTGCATCGCACCCGACCTGCGCGGCCACGGCCTTTCCGATAAACCCGACACCTCTTACTCGACGGACGAGCTGATGGCCGACCTGGACGCGGTGCTCTGGGCGCTCAAGGTCCCTGAGCGGTTCGTGCTCTTGGGCCATTCGTTCGGCGGAGCGATGGCCGCGCAGTACACAGTGCATCACCCGGAGCGAGTGGACAAGCTCGTGCTGACCGCCACGCCCGGCGAGTTTGTGCTCAACCCGCTCTACCAGTTGGGCTTGCGCTTGCCTCTACCTATCCTCAAGTTAATCGCGCCTTTTACGCAACGTTGGCTGGGCGCGCCGCCCGCTCACCTCAAGTCGATGTGGCTGAACGCCATGCGCAAGTGGAGTGGTTGGAGCCTGTTCCGCGACATTCAGGTGCCGACGCTCGTCATCACCGGCCATCGCGACCGGGTCTTTGAGCACAAGTCGTTCGAAGAGGTGCCGCGTCGCATCGTCGGCGCGCAGCATGTGGATGTGCCGGTCAGCTCGCACCTGGTGATGCTGGAGCGCGCCGAGGCGGTCAACCGGGCCATTCAGCGCTTTCTCGAAGAGACGCCTGGCACATGGCGCAGCGCGACAGCGGCCCGTCCGATTGCGCGCGAGCGGCCCTGGGTCAAGCACTATGACGAGGGCGTGCCGGAAACCGTCGCCATCCCACACCAGCCGCTGCCTCGCTTCCTCGCCAGCGCCGCGCAGCGTTACCCCTTCCGTCCGGCTATCGTGTTCGAGGGACACACGATCCAGTATTGGTACCTGGACCGCGAGGTAAATCGCCTGGCCAATGCGCTCATCTCGCTCGGCGTGCTCAAAGGCGAACGCGTGATCTTGCTCTTGCCCAATATCCCCCAGGCCGTGATTGCGTTCTATGGGACGTTGCGTGCCGGCGCGACGGTTGTGTATGCCAGCCCGGTCTCGGACGAGGCCGAGATGATCCGGCAGGTGAACGACAGCCGCGCGACGACGCTGGTCACGCTGTCGCAGTTCGAGCCGTTGGCGCGCGCGGTGTGCGAGGCTACGCCGTTGCGTCGGGTCATCTTGACTCACGTGACAGATTACCTGCCCCCGCAGATGGGGTTGGCTTTTCGTTTGACACACGGCAGGCAAGGGCCTGCGCCGGGCCCGCTGGGTGACGAAATGTTCACCTGGACGAATATGCTGCGGCAGGTGACGGCCCGCCCGCCCGACGTCAGCGTGAACGAGAACGACCTAGCCGTCATCCAATACACCGGCGGCACAACGGCCACGCCCAAAGGTGTGATGCTCACCCACTCGGCGCTCGTCGCGAACGCCGTCCAAACGCGGCACTGGATTCCCGGGCTGCGCGACGGGCGCGAAGTGTTCCTGAGCGTGCTGCCGTTTAGCCACATCTACGGGCTGACGACGGCGCTGAACGTGCCGGTGCTCCTGGCGGCGGCGATGGTGCTCTTGCCGACGTTCCGCGTCGAGCAGGTCCTAGAGGCGATCAAGCGCCACCGTCCGACCATCTTTCCCGGCGTCCCGACGATGTACGTGGCCATCAACAACGTGCGGGGCGTGCGCCGCTATGGCATCCGGTCCATCCGCGCTTGCATCAGCGGAGCGGCGCCACTGCCCGTCGAAGTGCAAGAGGCGTTCGAAAAGCTCACGCACGGCCGGCTGGTGGAAGGCTATGGGCTGACCGAGTGCGCGCCGGTGACGCATGCTAATCCACTCAACGGGCTGCGCAAAGTCGGCAGCATCGGCATCCCACTGCCCAATACCGACGCCAAGATCGTCCACCTGGCAACGGGCCAGGATTTGCCGCCGGGCGCAGTCGGAGAGCTGGCCGTGCGTGGACCGCAGATGATGGTGGGCTATTGGGGCATGGGCGACGAGACTGACCGGACGATCATAGACGGCTGGCTGCACACGGGCGACGTGGCGACGATGGACGAGGATGGGTATTTTCGCATCATCAGTCGCCGCCAAGAGATGATCCTGGCCGGGGAATACAACGTCTATCCGCGCGACGTGGAAGAAGTGCTCTATGAGCACCCCAAGGTGAGAGAGGCGGCCGTCGTCGGCATCCCGCCTGCGCAGCCAGGGCAAAAGGTCAAAGCATACGTCGTCTTGCGCGAAGGCGAGCGGGCCACGCCCGAAGAATTGATCGCGCTCTGCCGCGCCCGCCTGGCCGAATGGGAAGTCCCTGCCGAAATCGAGTTCCGCCGCGAGCTGCCCAAGACGTTTGTGGGCAAGGTGCTGCGAAGAGCATTGACGAATGACGAGTGACGAACCCTTGACCACTGCTAATGCCCACCATACAACTTGACGATCATACCATTCACTATCGTGTCGAAGGTACCGGCCCCGACGTTCTGCTGATTCACGGCTGGGCCAGCTCCTGGCGGATGTGGGAGCGTCCGATGAGACGCCTGGCTCGGGCGGGCTTGCGGGCCTGGGCGATTGACCTGCCCGGCTGTGGCGAGAGCGATGCGCTGGGTGCATCGAACGGATGGTACACTATTGCCCACTTGGCCGACGCCGTTGAGACATTCGCTAGGCTCGTCGGCATTGAGCGCATGGCGCTCGTCGGCCACTCGATGGGCGCAGCTATCGCGCTCGAGATGACCGACCGCCATGCCTACTCCACCCGCGCGCTTGTACTCGTCTCCCCAGTCGTCAGCGGGCGGTTGGGGCTTTCTCTACACGTGTTTCTTGGCTCGCCGTTCGGACGGCGCCTGCTGGAGCTTTCGCAGCATCACGGCGCGCTGGCCCGCCTGGGCGGGCGATCAAGATTCGCTGCGCCCTGGCTGATTCGCACTCTCCCACTTCGTGCTGCGTTGCTGCGTGATGCTCAAGACCTCGCCCGCACTGTGCCACAGGCTGCCATCGGCACTCTGCGGGCCGTGATAGATTTTGACTTTACGGACCGCCTGGATCGGATATGTGCGCCGACGCTGGTGGTCGTCGGCAGCCGTGATATCACTGTACCACCCAGTGAAGGGGAACTGGCCGCCAACAGAATTCACGACGCTCAGCTCGTCATGCTGCACGGCGCCGGCCATCAGCCTGTGGACGAGCGCCCGGACGAATTTGACCGTCTGTTGGTATGGTTCTTGTCGCAGACTTGTAGATGACTCCAAAGAAACCCGTTTTCCCGAAGGCTCCCGAAGTGGAGCGTAGTGGGATCAAGAAAACGGGTTTTTGGACGCTACTCGTAGGCCAGCACCTCTCGCACGGTCAGCCGGGAGGCGTTCCGCGCCGGAATAAAGCTCGCCAGGACGCTCAGCAGCACCACCACGAGAAGCCACAACCCAACCCCGGCCATCGAAAAGTTGAATGTGATCGGCGTCCCCATCAGCGGAATCCCCACCGCGTCACTCATGACCTTGCTCAGCGGCAGCGCGAGCAGCGTTGCGAACAGCCAACTGAGCACGCCGATGGCGACGCTTTCCACGACGAATACCTGCGCCACGCTCCGGGTAGGCGCGCCAATCGCCCGCATCACGCCGATCTCGCGCGTCCGCTCGATGACGTTGATGCTCATTGTCCCCATGAGACCCAGTCCCCCGACGATGGCAAACAGCACAGCCATCGCCAGCAGCCCGGCGATGAGAATGCCGTAAGAGGCCTCGTCTTTGTTGCGCTCTTCGGCGGTCGTCTCAGCCGAATCGGTGCGCAGGCCAATGTCCTTAAAGTGCGATTCCAGCGCCCCGGCCACCTGGACGGCGGATGCTTCGTCGCGCTGCTGTGTAGTGACGACCACAGTGCTGGCCCGGCCCACGTTTCCCGTCATGCGGGCCACAGGCGCGTAATTGGCATAGGCCGTCGGGGGCGCTTGGCCCAGGCACACGCCGACCACGCGCCACGACCTCTCACGTCCGTCAATCTTGAGCACAATCTCGTCGCCCAACTTGATATCGGTCTCTTTCTTGAGCAGGTAAGCATTGACGACGACAGCGTCTTGGTCGCTCGGCTCAAGCCAGCGACCCTGGATCATCACCGGGGGCGAGACGAGATCCGAGCCAGAGCGCGGTGCGAACAGGAACACCGTGTCGCTGTCGCTCTTGTCCGCGCGCACCCGAATCATAGGAATCTCGATCCAGACATCAGTGTGGACGACGCCCGGCACGAGCAGCGCCTCTTGTTCGATCTTTTCGGTCCGATAAGGCCGCGTGAAGGTGAGCATCGAGTCAAATGTTCTCCACTGCAGCAGGTCGTTGATGGTGCGAAACAGCGAGGCGCGCACGCTAAACACGCTGATGAAAATGGCTCCGGCCAGAGTAAGTGTGGTGAGCGTGAGCGATAGCCGCGTCCGGCTGCGGAAGGTGTTGCGCAAGGAAAGCAGCCAGGGCCGCACCAGGACCCGCCGGGCAAACCAGATATTCGGGCCGGAAAACAGCCGGCTGATCGGCCCTGTCCAAGACTGGCGCTGGCTTGCCCCATAGGTGCTCATGGCCTCGGCGGCGGTGACGCGCAGCCCTGAGAGGAACGGATACAGCGATGCCAGCACCGGCACGATCAGGCCAATGGCAACCTGAATCAGGATGGTCTGCGGCGGCACGCCAAAGCTCGTCAAGTCAAAGTTCAGCAGGTCGGTCGTAAGACGGCAGAGTACGTACGAGCCGAGTATCCCCGGCGGCACGGCAATGACCAGCCCCATCAAGCCATACATCACGACCATCGCCAGGTACATGCTCATGATCTGGTCGGTGCGCGCCCCGATGGCTTTCATCACGCCGATCTGCCGCACCTGCTGCGCCAGCAGCGCAGAGATGGTGTTGACGATCAGGAATGCGCTCAGGCAGAGCGAGAGCAGGCCGAGGATGCTCAACAGCAGCATCACAGTCTCTACCATCTCGTCGAGCGGGAACTTGTCAACCGAAGTGGAAAGGACGGTCAGGCCGCTCTTTTTGGTCTTGGTTTCCACCGCATCCAGGATAGATCGCGCGTAGGCTTTGTCGCTCGGATTCTCGGCCACAATGTGCAACGTGTTAAAGCCATATGGCTCGCCCAGCCATTCGAGTGTGTTGAATGCAATATAGCCGTAAGCTGTGTTGGTGAAGCGCGCCGGAAACTGTGAGAGGTCGTGGGTCAGCCCGGCGATGCGGAGCTCGCGCTGCTTTTTGTCTGGCGTCTCCACCCATACCGTATCGCCCACCCGAGTGCCGAGCAGAGCCAGCGCGGTGCGCTCCAGCAGCAGCTCGTGCTCTGGCGGCGGCCAGGCGCCACTTTGTGGCTGCACTCTGTTGAGGTGCATGTCGGAATAGTCAGAGATGGCAAACAGCCGAAGGGTCAGCCATTTGCCCGATTGGGCCTGAATACGAAAGGTCATGTTCCGCCGGCCGTCGGCGTCTTGCACGCCTTTCATCGCGCGCACCGATCGGACAAATTCCTCGTTAAAGGGTTCGAGGGTGCGGATCGTGCCGCTGGAAGGATGGGTGGCCGCATAGCCCTGGGCCATCTGGCTCGCAAGGACCGTTCGGGTGCTGACGATGGCGCCGGTGGCGAACAGCCCGACGCCGATGGACAGCACAATGAGGAGGGTACGGGTCTTGTTGCCCCACAGGTCGTTGAGCACTTTGTGCCATTGCGCGCTAATCATGAACGATCTCCCCGTCGGCCAGCGTAACGGCGCGCGCGGCCTGTCGAGC
>Ga0315268_10005334_pt1 | contig 13834 bp, 11 predicted proteins | sample C1_top_MG_FD_204535 | JGI IMG/M metagenome (GOLD analysis project Ga0315268, IMG submission 204535) | Sediment microbial communities from Yellowstone Lake, YNP, Wyoming, USA - C1_top | ecosystem: Environmental > Aquatic > Freshwater > Lake > Sediment | place: USA: Wyoming | collected 2017-08-01 | reverse complement strand
TAGCTTGAATTTGCTCTGTGATTCCGTCAGCTTCTATTGAAATGGTTAGTTTTGCGTTTGGCTTTCGCAAGTTTTCCTTGAATTCGCGACTTAAATCGGCTAAACCCTTGTCTGCGGCTACTGCGATTATGCAATCGCCTTTTCTTGTTAGCTGCGTATCCTTTGTGAATTCGAGAGTCGTCTTGTGGGTGGCTCGGATGTTTTCGTGACCATATCCAAAAATGATTTCCCTTACGTCGGTTGTATCCAATTTTTATTCTGGAACCTCGATGGAGTCTACTTTTCCGTCGCCGTCCAAATCAAAGCCCTGTATAACAGTTGCAAAAATGTCTTCACCATGGTATTCTTGCAGGGTTTTCTTCCAAAAATTAGTCAATGCTAAAACGCACGCTTTTGTCCCCACGGCTTTGTTGCCTGCCAAGATTATGATGCGCTTGGTTTTGTCCCATGGGTTGACGATTTTGGCTATTAGTCCAGCAACATCTGCTGTGAAGACTCGCGAAGTTTTCTGTGAAACCATGCCTCCTAATAAGAAGCCTTGGTCGGAAGATTGCATGTTAAACTGAACTGGTAGATACTGGTTTATTTCCTGTGTGAGAAGGTTTGTGCCTGGACCGCCGACGAGGATTAGGTTGTTTTTTTCTTCTTTTTCAGCTTTTACATCTACGTCTAGTTTTATGGCGAATTCTGTGGGCATCTTTGCGAGTTGCCCTAGGAAAAACGTTAGGTGCGCGGCGTAGTGGCCGTCTCTGGCGCTGGTTTTGAAGGGACCATGCGGCGTGGGGCTGCCTACCACTATTTTTCCTTCGAAGGCGCCGTTTTCGTTGATGAATTCTTTGAAGAAATTTTGGATTTGCTCACTCGCGCCTATGACGGAAGGTCTCTGCATTGTTCTGTATCCGTGAGGGAATTCTATGCCGAAGGCTGGTGCGACGGTTTTGAAGTATTTTGCTGTTGCGCCTTTCTTTTTTTCTTCTTTCTCAACGGTTATGGCTCCTGCCTTAGCCATTCTCCTAATGTAATAATAGACCAGCTGTTCGTGGATGCCCAGTTTCCGGGCGATTTCCAGAGGATACATTCCCTTTTCGGAGATAGTTTCCAGGATTTTCCAACTCATCTTACCCAGAATCATCTGTAGCTTCTGCGAATCCTGCATCATGCTAATTTCTTTTACTTTTTGTGTGTTGCCTTCGTCTTGGAGCAGTAGTTTTTTGTTCATGTTTTCTCACAAGCATAAATTCGTATCCATTATTAAAAATCTTATTATTATAGTATTTGGCAAAATAGTGAATTCTTGAGGTATAGAAGATTTTGGGGGGGGGAGACAGCCGAAGCAGGACTATTAAGAAAATCTTTTTAGGTGTTTCAGAATGGCAGATGCGGCTTTTGTGTGAGACGCTATGTGCAGTATAGAAATATGGAAACACTTACAAAAATTTTTTTAGAAGTGAAAGATTTCTCCTAAAAATACTTATTAAGAAAAAAGGCTTGCATAGCCTTAAAAGAGTCAAGGACGACGCGGGTGAGATTTAAAAATGTGCGGAATTTTTGGTTGCATCATGAAGGAAGGAAACGTTGCACCGATAATCCATGCTTCACTGAAAAGACTTGAGTACCGCGGTTACGACTCCGTGGGCGTAGCAACCATGCAAGACGGTACAATCTACATGAAAAAAGATCAGGGAAAAATAGACGATGTCCACAGATGCATTGACCTTGACGATTTGCCTGGGAACGTAGGTATAGGGCACACACGATGGGCTACCCATGGGGCGCCTTTAAAAGTTAACGCGCACCCGCATACTGATTGCAGCGGGCAGATAGCCGTAGTTCACAACGGAATCATAGAGAACTTTTCTGAGTTAAAACTTGAACTGGAGAACCGTGGCCACATCTTCCTTTCGAAAACGGATACTGAAATAATAGCTCACCTTATTGAGGAGACCCTTAAAAAAGACCCCGCGTTAAGCCTCGCTGACGCTGTTCTTAACGCTGTCAAAAAGCTCGATGGGTCTTACGCGATTGCTGTAATCTCAGCTAAAGAACCGGACAAGATAATATGCGCCCGAAACGAGAGTCCCCTCGTCTTGGGAGTGAGTGAAAATGCGGTTTATTGTGCATCTGACATTCCAGCGTTTCTGCCGCTAACCGATAAAGCAGTTTTTGTGAATAATGGAGAACTCGTTATTCTTTCGCCCGCAGGCTACGAAATTAGAAAAATCCAAGATTCCAGCGTTGTCACTCGGGAACCGGAAATTATTGATTGGACGCCTGAAATGGCGGTTAAGCAAGGCTACCCGTATTTTATGATTAAAGAAATTCATGAGCAACCCGCAACGCTCCGCAATACGCTGAGAATACAGGAGCATTATTTGGATTTGATTTCAACGTTTCTTGACCGTGCGCAGGAGGTTTTCTTGGTTGCTTGTGGAACGTCTTATCATGCTTGTTTAGCTGCGTCCTACATGTTCTCCAAGCTTGCGTTCTTGCCAACGTATCCAGTGTTTGCGTCAGAATTCATAGAACAGCATGGCAAATCGGTAAACATTGAAAGCACGATTCTGGCAATAAGCCAGTCAGGCGAAACAGCAGATACGCTGTCAGCGGTTAACAGTGCCCAACAGCGCGCCGCAACCATTCTTGGATTGACCAATACGATTGGTTCTACTTTGACGAGGATTTCAAGGGTTTACATAGGTCAACAGTCTGGTCCTGAAATTGGGGTGGCGGCAACGAAAACTTTCACTTCGCAGCTTTCTGTGCTGGCGCAGCTGGCGCTTAGGCTGTCAAAGAAGCGGGGCAAGGTTTCGCAGGATGAAATGGATTACTTGGCTGAGAAACTGGAAAAGTTGCCAGACATCGTAGACACCATAATTGTCTCGCAAGAGGAGAAAGTGAAGCATATCGCCAATAAGTATAGGGATGCGAAGATTTTCTTTTTCTTGGGTCGGGGAATAAGCACGGCAACAGCGTATGAGGGCAGGCTTAAGCTTATGGAAATAGCTTATGTTCCGTCGATTGCGTTTCCTGCGGGTGAAAGTAAGCATGGTCCGATTAGCTTGATTGAAGCAGGCTTTCCTGTGGTGTTTATTTGTCCTCGGGATGGGTCGCATAAGACTTTGATTGGCAATATTATGGAGATGAAAGCTAGAGGTGCTTCGATAATTGCGGTTGTGGAGGAAGGCGATGAAGAGGTCAAAGCGCTGTCGGATGATTATGTTGAGGTTCCGAAGGGAATTCCTGAGGTTTTGTCGCCGATTCCTTTTGCTGTTCCATTGCAGCTTTTGGCGTATTATATGGCTCTTGAGAGGGGATACAACCCAGACACTCCGAGAAACTTGGCAAAGTCCGTCACTGTGAAGTAACTCTTATCCCTACTCCTTCTTTAGAATGCATCATGTTAAAAAGTACCTTTTGCACTATCTTACTTCGGTGTTTTATTTGGAGAAAACAGACTGGGAAAAACTCATCGACAGCCTAATAAAACAAGGCATCCTTCGCTCGCCCAAAGTGATTAATGCCATGCGTAGCGTGCCCCGCACAAAATTTCTTCCAGAGGACATGCAAGCGTACAATGCTACTGACACGCCGCTTCCAATTGGCTTCGGTCAAACAATTTCCGCGCCACATAGCCTCAGCCCCTTGCTGAGCTAGGCGACACATGGTTTCAATAATGAACGAAGCCCTTCAACTGGAAGTTGGGCAAAAGGTTCTGGAAGTCGGGGCAGGTTCAGGCTGGCACTCTGCCACCATAGCGGAGATAATAGCGCCCCAAGACGCGCCCCGCAGCGAGTGGGGACATGTCTACACGACAGAGATTGTTCAGGGTTTAGCTGAAGTCTCAAGGAAAAACGTAATGAACGCAGGCTATGGCGACCGCGTAACCATAATCAGCGCAGACGGCTCTAAGGGGTATCCAGACAAGGCTCCTTACGACCGCGTTCTTGTCACAGCAGCAGCTCCAGACGTGCCCCAACCTCTAGTTGATGAGATGAAACCGAATGGGATAATACTGATTCCAGTGGGCAGCTTGTCCCTATTCCAGAACCTTATTAAAATCACGAAGGGAACAGAGGGCAAAGTCAAAGAGGAAAACCTCGGCGGCGTAGCATTCGTGCCGCTTACAGGAGAGTATGGACACCAGTTCTAGCCATATTAGGAAAAGCGTATTTACCTGAACCACTGTTCCAGAGTGGTTTTTCCCTTCAGTTTCTTGGAGCCTTCCAGCATTTTCTCCACTGCTTTTCTCACGCGGTCTTCAGAGAAGTCTTTTTGCCTAACGAGAAAATCAACGATGCCATCCACGTTCGGCTCCGTAAATTCCAGCTTGTAATCATCTCGCACTTTCGGGTGCAGGAAAATCTCGCGTATTCTTTGAGGTTCAGCTGGAAACTCCGCGTTCTTGATATGCGGCAGCGCATTTTCGAGTGTTCCGTGCTCTTTTATCAGTTTCAAGGCAGTTTTGGGTCCTAATCCTTTTATGCCGTCTGGATTGAAATCCGTGCCGATGAGTATGCCCACGTCGATTAGTTGCTCGTAGGTTACACCGCACTCTTTCAGGACATTGTTGAGGTCAACCATTTCGGGGACAACGTCTATGTAGATGTTTTTGCTGGGAAGTTTTCTTCGGCCGGAAATGGTTATGTTCCTGATTAGTTTGGGTGCTCCGAAGAGTAGGCTGTCGTAGTCTTGGCTTCCGCAGTAATCCGAGTCGCCACGCTTTGTCAAGTAGGCAGCTTGGGCTTCGCCTTCGCTTGGCGCCTGAACCCAGGGCAACCCCATGAGTGCGAGGAGCTTTTTGCTGTCCTCTTCCATGTAATCCTTCAAGCGTGAGGTGGCTTGTGCGTACATGCGAGCTTCTGCTGTCTTGCCCTTCGCCAACGCCTCCTCATATCTTACGGCAGCTTCCACTTTGACTTGTCTGCGACGCTCAATCTCCGCCGCTTTGAGGACTGGCGGGACGCCGTCGAAAACGTAAATCGGTTTTATGCCCATCTCCACAAGGTTGCTTGTTCGATAAAGCAAGCCGCTGAGGTGGCTGGTGACTTTTCCTGTGCTGTCTTTAAGCGGGGTGCCGTCTGGCTGGCGGATAATGGCTAAAAACTGGTATAGGGCGTTGTAGGCGTCTATGGCGATGGATTTTCCGCTTAAATCCTCTAGCCTTACAGCCATTTTTGGAACGATGTTTCGAAGGTTTACTCCCAAAACAACCCTCGATAGGTATAGGCTGGAAACTGTAATAATAAACTTGCGAAACTGAGCACAGAGGATATAAGGAAGTTTTGCAATTACAGAACCGTCACGGAGATATGTTTGATGTCTGAAAAAACAGCAACACTATCATTAGTCACGTGCACGAGTTGCGGTAAACCCATTCCGCCGGGAACAGAAGCCACAAAGTTTCTTTGTCCCAACTGTGGAGAAATACAAATAAAACGTTGCGGAAAATGCCGAAAGTTTGGCCGCGCCTACAAGTGCCCAAAGTGCGGTTTTACCGGACCCTAAAGCGAAGAGGCGAGTCGGATAATGGGCAGTGTACTTATTACTTACAAGATTTTTCCATCAGATGTGGTGGAAAATTTTGATGATTTGAAAAAGAAGATTGAAAAGTGTCTGCCCGAGTTTTCTTCCGTTGAGGGATATGGCGAAGAACCCATAGCTTTTGGATTGAAGGCTTTGTTGGTTCAGCTCAAGTTTCCAGAAGACAAAACGGGCATTTTAGATGAGCTAGAGACTAGGCTTGGAGAGGTAGAGGGAATTAGTCAGGTTCAGACGCTTATGGTGCGGAGAACCAGCAGATAAGCTGCTTAATGTTTGCGTTTCTTGAAGTAGACCAGCAGACCTGCGCTTGCAGTAATCGCTACAATGATGACAGCTGCGAGCAATTCCACTGGAGAATTCGGGGATTCTGGAACAGCCTGAGCCAAAGTTACCGTTACACTGTGCATGCTGTGAGAATAAACAAAATACAATATCCACGAATCCTCCGTTGATGAGGTCGTGTAGTCCAATTGTGCTCCATCTAAGTACACGCTGGCTTCTGCAATGTTTTGGAAGAGAGTTTTCGAAACATAGATTTTCACGTATCCCGTAGTGTCGGAGGGACCGCTCACATTAAACGTTATTTCCTGCGTATTTGTGTTGAAGTTAAAAAGAGTAATTGTTGAGTTGGACGCGACTGAAAGCAAGTCATTTTCTTGGCTGGCTGCTACTACTAAATAGACGACGGTGGAAGCTTTAGGAATTGATACATTGCCGTCCCATGAGACTTTGATCTGGTAAGTTCCCGTGGCAGGAGGTAACCACATGGCATAATAGTTGCCATTGAAATCTGTGTTAATCATTGCGATATCGTTCCAAGAAGTGCCGCTGTCATCACTATAAGAAATCTGCAAAGGCGCAAATGAAACTCCAACTCCACCATAACTCAAAGTCCCTTCAATTTCTATTTGTGAACCAACAAGTGACGGTCGCACCACCAAGTATGGGCTAACCAGTGCCTCTGCGGGTGCAGGCGAATTCACCGGCGCCATAAGTGGGTAATTGTCTTGGTTCTTCGCATCAATAATGTAGGGAGTGTTACCTATGCCTGAACCTTCAATTTCAGTGGCATTCGAATATTTTGTTAGATAGTCGCTCCAGTAGTTGCCTACAGTTCCGTTGTCCCAAATTTCCACTAAACCGCCAATTGTTGTGCCATCACTACTACTCGGGGGATATGCTGCGACCTGAACTTGGTTAACAAAATCGTTGTAGTAGAAAATGTTGTTGTTTGAACGTGGGGAAAAACATATTCCGTAACTATTGCCAGCGATGTAATTCCCAAATATGCGATTGTTACTTGCGCTTTCAAACCTTATGCCAGCGCCCATCGGCCCTGCCGTTATGTTAGACCCGATGCCTGCAACCGTTGCGGTTATGCTGTTGTCAGATACAGTAACACCGCTGCAACCCATTAAGGCAATGGCCGCAGATCCGCTTCCCGTAAAATTATTTCCAGATATGACATCATTGGTTGAGCCTATATTTATGATCTGGATGCCCTCCCGATTGTTTACCAGTGTATTTCCCACAATTTTGTTGTTTATAGTTCGTGTGCTACCGCAATAAGTGCCATACTCATTATATGCTATGTAATTCTGAGTAACAGTAGCATTAGTTAACTCGGATATGCCAACATGATTGTAGGCTATGTAATTTCGAGTAATAATGGCATTCGGGGCAGGGCTTATGCCATGTACAAAATTCACTATATTCAAATTTTGAATTGTCACACCTGTTGTATGAACCAAGTTTATTCCTGTAGTAGACTGAACTGCTAACCCTGACGATCCCTCTCCTGAAAGCGTGTAACCAGCACCATCAATTACAATATTATCCTTCTGAACAACAACGTAGCCCTTGATGTCGCCAGTAAACGTGTAACTGTTTTCGTTGCATTGAATACTATCCGTTCCCACTACTGTACCATTACTTAAAATGTAAATACTCGCCAAAGGTCCCGACATAAAAGAAGGAGGATTTGCCAATGCAGCTCCAACAGGCCGCCCATTAACTAATACTGAGAACATTAAAGCCAAGATGAGAGCCACTGCAGAAAATGTTTTCCTTATCTCTGCCCGATTACACATACGTGTCCCTCCGAAACCTGCACAATATCATGCTGCTTCTGCGCGTAAAAGGGTTTTTGTAAGGATTTCTTGACTAAGCGCCTGTTTTTTAGTCAAGGTTTCTTGACTAAGCCCCAATTCGCCCTAAAACACACCCCAAAAGGTTGAACCAACACTCCACTAACCAATTCACTCTATTTATAGAGGGGGTCCAAACTTTTTTTCACACGCCAAAGAACACACAATACTCGCGATGTCTTTCTGCGGACGCTTTAAAGTTTATATAGGAATAAACCTCTGTTTCAACACGCTTAAAGTCACATCATAAGGAGGATTCTAGTTGAGCGAAATACAATTACGCGTAGGAGACGCACGCCAACGCGACGTCGGAAGAGGAATCGCCCGCATAGACCAACACACAATGCAGAAACTAGGCATAAGCGCAGGCGACGTAATAGAAATAGTCAACAAACGCACAACCTCAGCCATAGCTTGGCCAGCCTACAGCGAAGACCAAAACCGCGACATGATACGCATCGACGGTTTCACACGCAAAAACAGCGGCGTAGCCATAAACGAATATGTAGTCGTAAGACCAGCAAAAGTCAAAACCGCACTAGGCATAACCCTTGCCCCAGTGGACATGCGACTAAACGTGGATGAAGACTTCACAAACTTCGTAAAAAACCGCCTAATGGAAAGAACACTCGTCGAAAGCGACACAACCCTAGTCATGATGCTCGGACACGCCATACCCTTCACAGTAACAAAAACACGCCCCCACGGCATAGTGAAAATCACAGCAGAAACCAGACTCATAATCCTAAACGAACCCGCACCCGAAACAAAAGGACTGCCAAGAACCACATACGAAGACATCGGCGGATTACACGAGGAAATCCAAAGAGTAAGAGAAATGGTCGAACTCCCATTGAGGCACCCGGAACTTTTCCAACGCCTCGGAATAGAACCGCCAAAAGGCGTCATGCTTCACGGACCGCCAGGCTGCGGAAAAACCCTACTAGCCAGAGCAGTAGCCAACGAATCCGAAGCCAACTTCTACTCAATAAACGGCCCTGAAATCATGAGCAAATTCTACGGCGAATCCGAAGCCAGACTACGCGAGATATTCCAGCAAGCCCAGCAGAACGCTCCAAGCATAATATTCATCGATGAACTGGACGCAATAGCGCCAAAGCGAGAGGAAGTCACAGGCGAAGTTGAAAGACGCGTCGTCGCCCAACTCCTCGCCTTAATGGATGGATTGTCAGGAAGAGGAAACGTAATCGTAATAGGCGCCACCAACAGACCAGGCGCACTTGACCCAGCACTTAGAAGACCAGGCAGATTTGACAGAGAAATCGAAATCGGCGTCCCAGACAAGCAAGGAAGATACGAATGCCTTCAAATCCACACCAGAGGCATGCCACTCGCTGAAGACGTTAACCTCAAAAAACTCTCAGAAATGTCACACGGCTACACAGGCGCCGACTTGGCAGCCTTAGGCAGAGAAACAGCCATGAAAGCCCTCCGCAGATATCTGCCGCAGATAAACCTTGAAGAAGAACGCATACCGCCAAGCGTGCTTGAAAAAATGGAAGTCAAAATGGACGACTTCGTCAACGCCTACAAAGAAGTCACACCAACAGCCATGCGCGAAGTCTACATAGAAGTATCCACCATCCACTGGGATGACATAGGCGGACTAGACGGAGTGAAACAGCATCTGAAAGAAGCCGTGGAATGGCCCCTCAAAACCCCAGAAATCTTCGAACGACTAGGAATAAAACCGCCAAAAGGCATCCTCCTATACGGACCGCCAGGCTGCGGCAAAACCCTACTAGCCAGAGCAGTCGCAACTGAAAGCGAATCCAACTTCATAACAATAAAGGGTCCAGAAGTCTTTTCCAAATGGGTAGGAGAATCCGAAAAAGCCATAAGAGAAGTCTTCAGAAAAGCCCGCATGGCAGCGCCAGCGGTGATATTCCTTGACGAGATGGACTCACTTACACCGCGCCGCGGCTTAGGTTTCTCCGACAGCGGCGTATCAGAACGAGTCATAAGCCAGCTGCTCACCGAAATGGACGGAATCGTAACCCTCGAAGACATAGTAGTCATTGCAGCCACAAACAGGCCAGACATGGTAGACTCAGCAGTGCTAAGACCAGGAAGATTCGACAGGTTAATCTACGTGCCAGAACCAGACGAAAAAAGCAGACTCCAAATATTCAAAATCTACACGAAAGGCATGCCACTAAACAAAGACATAGACGTAACACAGTTGGCCGCAATAACTAAGTATTATTCAGGCGCAGACATCGAATCCCTATGCCGAGAAGCAGCAATGCACGCTCTGAGAAGAGACTTGAACGCCAGAGAAGTCACTATGAAAGACTTCCAAGAAGCCATAAAAGAAGTAGGCCCATCCGTCACACCTGACATGGAAAAATGGTACAAAAGCTTCATACAACAGATACGGCAAGTACAAAAACCAGCAACGCCAGTTACCTAAGGAGCAAAAGCCATGCCAGTTAAAACGTGGAAAACCCGCCCCGCCTATTTTGTTCTGCTGGAAGTTCTAAACAAGAAAGGCGACATGACTGACGACGACCTCTTCGACGCGTTAAAAGAGGAGTATGAAGATTTAGGGTACAAAGACTTCAACGAATTGCTAATGCGGCTAGAAGTCAGCGGCAAAATCCGCACCTCTTCCATGGCACGTGGAAAGAGACGCATCGAACTCGTTCAATAAGCCACTCATTTATGGCGCTCAGCGTGCAGCCAATGAAAACCGCGTCAGACGCCATAGTTGTCGGCGCTGGACCTGTCGGTTCCTTCACAGCTCTGAACCTCGCAAGACTAGGCGCTAAAGTCACAGTTTTCGAGGAACATGCAGCGATTGGCAGTCCATCGCACTGCGCTGGACACCTCAGCATCCGAAGCTTAAGAAACTTGGGATTGTACCCGCTTCCGGGAAAAATCGTTGAAAACACGTTTTCAGCAGCAAACTTCTATTCGCCGACAGGCACTAAACTCTCGATTCGTCTTGCCCAGCCAATAACCTGCGCCATTAATCGAATACTCTTTGACAAGTATCTGGCGGAAAAGGCGGAAGCCGAAGGTGTTCGTTATTATTTAGACTCACGAGTTCAATCACTACTAATCGATAATGGGTTTGTGAAAGGCGTAAACATAGAGCAAAAAGGTACAAATGAAGAGAAAGTCTCGGCAAAAATCGTTGTTGATGCTGAAGGAATCTCGTCTAGAATTTTGAGGCAAACAGGCTTATCGACACTCAACCGCAACAGCCTTGTCTACGCAGTAGAAACGGAAGTGGAAAACGTGAAAAATGTGGAGCTGGACGCTGTTGAAGTTTTTCTGGGAAAAACCTATGCACCAGGCTTGTATGCGTGGCTTATTCCGAGGCCTGACGGAACGGCGAAGGTTGGACTGGCCACAAAAACGGGGAACCCACAGGAGTTTTTGCGGAGGCTCATGCTCAAGCATCCAGTGGCTTCGAAGCAACTTAGCGCGGCGAGAATCACGCGAATCACGTTTCACCCAATATCTCTAGGCGGACCAATCCCCAAGACTTATTCGAATGGGTTTCTAGCCGTAGGCGATGCTGCCTCTCAGGTGAAACCCACCACGGGAGGCGGCGTGATTTTCGGATTGACGTGCGCTAGAATCGCGGCAGAAGTTGCCCAAGAAGCATTGGGAAGAAATGACGTATCCTCGAATTGTTTGCGATTGTACCAAGAACGTTGCAGGGAAATGCTCGGTTTTGACGTTAACGTTATGCTTAGAATTAGAAAGTTGCTTGATGCTCTTTCTGACGAAAAAGTTGATGGGGCTTTGCGGTTCTGCGCGAGAATCGGATTGAACAAAACGCTGCAGAATGTTGAAGAAATAGATTTTCAGGGACAAACCCTTCTTAAGGTCATGAAGAAACCTAGCGCACTCGCCGCTTTGGCTTATTTCCTTATGCTCTACTTATCTGCAAACCCTTAAAATCTCGGAGGAACAAACGGATAGGAGACGGTGAGAAAAGTGCATATGGGCGAATTTGAGTACAAGCAAGTTATCGTTTTTCGTTCCGATTTGAAGCTAAGCAAAGGCAAAATCGCCGCCCAAGCGGGGCATGCGGCGGTTTCCGCGGCGGAAGAAGCGCACAAGCGGCACAGGAGCTGGTGGGAAGCATGGCTCTACGAGGGACAGCGCAAGATAGCAGTTAAAGTGAAGAATGAAAAGGAACTGTTAGAACTTGAAAAGCAAGCTAACGAATTGGCTTTGCCCAACGCGTTGATTGTTGACAGAGGTCTCACGGAGATTCCTCCAGACACGATAACCTGTTTGGGAATTGGTCCGGCTCCCGCAGAATTAATAGACAGGTTGACGGGCAAGCTTCCGTTATTGTAGAAAAAGGCGCGTTGAACCTTGCCTGTTCCGAGAATTGACACGTTGCTCGGCATTGACGTTTATGCTACCGAAACGCCGGGTGTCGGCGGGGTTATTCGGCAGTCTGTTGACGATTTTGTTGTTGAAGAAGTTCTTGTTGACGGCGCCCGAGCCAAAATCGAGAAGGTTGTAGAAAGCCGGGTTTTGGGGACTTCACCCGTTAGGCAGCGGTATTTGCTGTGTGTTTTGGTTAAGCGGAACTGGGACACGTTCATAGCCATCAAGAACATCGCGAAACAACTGGGCATAGACCAGAAGCAAATAGACATTGCAGGCATAAAAGACGCTAAAGCCGTTACGGCGCAGCACATTACGATTGAACATGGTTCGATGGAAGACATCTCAAAAATCAACGTTAGAGACATTGAGGTCCGCCCTATTGGATATTTCCGTGATAAATTGTCACCGTATTACTTGCTGGGGAACAGCTTCAGTGTGAGAATTAAAGCGATTAACCTTGCAAAATCAACGATTGAAAAGCGAATAGTAAGGATAATCAGAGAGATTGAAGTTATTGGTGGTATTCCAAATTTTTTTGGGCATCAGCGGTTCGGAACAACTCGCCCGATAACGCATCTGGTGGGAAAAGCCATAGTTAAAGGAGATTTTGAAGAGGCAGCAATGCTTTTTCTGGCTCAGCCAAGTGCTCATGAGCATCCTGCGTCTAGACAAGCGCGTCGAGAACTGCAATTGAAGCAGGATTTTAAACATGCCCTGCAAAACTTTCCCAAGCAACTCCGATTTGAAAGATTAATGCTTAGCCATTTGGTTGAGAAACCAGAAGATTTTGTTGGCGCCTTTAGACGGTTGCCCATTAAACTTCAAGCGCTTTTTGTTCAAGCGTACCAGTCGTATCTGTTTAACCGTTTTCTAAGCGAAAGAATCGGAAGTGGCTTCTCCCTGAATAAGGCGGAACTTGGAGATTTCTTGGTGAACGTGGAGCGTTCAGGGTTGCCAATGATTAAGACGGGAAAATCGACTGACGCGGCTACTCTTGGGGAAAGCGTTGAATTGATAAAGACGGGAAGAATGCGAGTTGCTCTGCCTCTTGTGGGAATTAAGCAGAAGCTTTCCCAAGGCACTATGGGAGAGATAGAGAAACAGATTCTGGAGGCAGAAGGCATCAAACCAGAAAATTTCAGAATTGACGCGATACCTAGGATAAGTGGGCTGGGTGAGTTGCGCGCGATTATTTCACCAATTAGGAACTTTAGATTGCATGGCGTTTCAGCCAGTGCGGATAATTTGAAAAAGCATCAAGCCGAGTTAGGATTTATGCTGTTGCGAGGTTCCTACGCAACGATGCTTCTTAGGGAAATAATGAAACCGCACAATCCGATAAGCGCTGGCTTCTAGCGCGTAGCCTTTATCGCGGAACTTCAGAAAACATAGGAGTGCATGGTGGAAAAATGATTAGACTTTATCTGTTCTGGTTAAATCACGAAGCCTATTAACCCCATCTATTTCAACTATGAAATCGGCAACACTCTTAGGAACGAGTGTTGTCCAGCTTTCGTCTTTCAGCATTTTCTCTCTGATAAGCGTGGAAGTGTATCGTTTTCTCTGAAAGAACGGTATACTCTTGACTTTGTAGCCTGCTTCCGTGAAGAGCCTGCTCGTTAAGGGTTCGTTGGAATAGACAACGTTGAAGCGTGGCGTGTAACCTTCCAGAGCAGAGACCCAAAGCATATGCAAGTGCACATCGGGCACGGGAACAACCCAAAGCCGAGACGAATCTATTCCTGCTTCGTTCAAAGCGCGGCGAA
>Ga0315268_10005333_pt1 | contig 13835 bp, 15 predicted proteins | sample C1_top_MG_FD_204535 | JGI IMG/M metagenome (GOLD analysis project Ga0315268, IMG submission 204535) | Sediment microbial communities from Yellowstone Lake, YNP, Wyoming, USA - C1_top | ecosystem: Environmental > Aquatic > Freshwater > Lake > Sediment | place: USA: Wyoming | collected 2017-08-01 | reverse complement strand
CCAAGAGCGGCTACGTATTCGCCACCCCGGCCGCCGGCCTGTTGCCTTCCGGTTGCGGAACTACTACCCAGTGCAGCAGCTACACCGTCACCGGCGACCCGCAGAACTCGCAGACCGGACAGCGCCACTTCTTCTCGGACCAGTCCGGCGTCATCCGCTTCGCCAGCGGCGCCCAGGCCGACGTCAATTCCACGCCACTGCAGTAAACCCGGATTTCGGCTGCGGCGGGCGGGCGCGCCCGCCGCAACCCGATTCCCGGCCCCTTCTTCCCCTTCCCACTCCCGCTATAATTGATCTGCTCAGACACAGTCATCACCCATGGCCGCGATTGAAACTTTCGCGCTGGAGAAGACCTATCTGGCCGGCTTCTGGCGCAACCAGCCAAAAACGGCGCTTAAGCCGCTCACCCTTACCGTGCCCGAGGGCGAGGTCTTCGGCTATCTCGGCCCCAACGGCGCAGGCAAGACCACTACTCTGAAACTGCTCATGGGCCTGATCTTCCCCAGCGGCGGATCGGCCACCATCCTGGGCTTCGACTGGCGCGACCCGCGGGTGAAAGCGCACATCGGCTTCCTGCCCGAACAGCCCTATTTTTACGATTACCTCACCGCCGGCGAACTGCTCGACTACTACGCTCAGCTCTCCGGCGTGCCCGTGCGCCAGCGCCGCCGCCGCATTGACGCCGTGCTCGAGCGCGTCGGTCTGCCCGGCGTCCGCGAGCTTCAGCTTCGCAAATTCTCCAAGGGCATGTTGCAGCGCCTCGGCATCGCGCAAGCCATCATTCACGATCCCCGGCTGCTCTTTCTCGACGAGCCTATGTCGGGCCTCGATCCCGTCGGCCGCCGGCAGGTACGCGACCTCATCCAGAGCCTCAAGGACGAAGGTAAGACCGTGTTCTTTTCCACGCACATCCTCTCCGACGCCGAGGCGCTCTGCGACCGCGTCGCCGTCCTGCATCAAGGCGAATTGCGCGGCCTCGGCGTTGTCCAGGACCTGCTGGCGCGCTTCAGCGGCAAGGTCGAGCTTATCTGCGACGCCGCTGCCGCCGCCGGCGCCTTGACCGCGCTCGGCGGCCAGTGCCACGCCACCGGCGAAACCATTCGCGCCGTGCTGCCGCAGTCGCAGTTGGACCCGGCCATCGACGCCGTCCGCCGCGCCCGCGGCCGCATCGTCTCCGTCACTCCCCTGCGCGCCTCGCTGGAGGATTACTTCCTGGAGAAGCTCACCGAAGTTCCGGCGGAGGTGAGCCGATGAGAAATCAGGCCAAACCTAATCGCGTGTCACACCGAGCGCAGCGAGGGACCTTGCGCCAATGCTGAATCGCATCGCCGCCATCTCGTACAACACCTTCCGCGAGGCCGTGCGCGACCGCGTCCTTTACAACCTGATCTTCTTTGCCCTGCTGCTGGTTGGTTCCTCGCTGCTGGTAGGACAGATCTCCATCGGCATCGAGCGCATCGTGCTGGTCAACCTGGGCCTCACCGCCGTATCGCTGTTCGGCATTGTGATCGCCATCTTCATCGGCATCGGCCTGGTCTCGAAAGAAATCGACAAGCGCACTCTGTACACCGTGCTCGCCCGCCCCGTACGCCGCTGGGAGTTCATCCTGGGCAAGTTCTTCGGCCTGGTGGGCACGCTGGTGGTCAACACTTTTTTCATGGCGGTGGGATTTTTCACCGCGCTGTTGTTCCTGGTGCACCGCTTCGAGCGCAGCGACGTTTCCCTGCTGGCGGCCCTCTACTTCATCGTTCTGCAATTTGTAATCGTGACGGCGCTGGCGCTGCTGTTCTCGTCGTTTTCGTCACCCTTGCTGTCGGCGGTGTTCGCCTTTGCGCTCTTCATCATCGGGACTTTCGCCGAAGACCTGCGCGCCTTCGCCGCCCTGGCCCACGGCGTTTCCGGCGCCATCGCCACCGCCGCCGCCTGGCTGGTGCCGAATTTTGCCGCCCTGAATGTGATTTCCTCGGTGGCCCACAGCCAACCCGTGCCCGGCGCGCTGATCGCTTACAACACCGCCTACGCGCTGCTCTATGCCGCCGCCGCGGTCGCCGCCGCCGGCCTCATCTTCGAACACCGGAACCTGAAATGAACTCAATTGCCGAATTGCCGAACTGCCGAATTGCCGAATCGGGTTGCTATCCCGCGAGTTTCTGCAATTCCGCAGTTCCGCAGTTCCGCAGTTCGGCAATCATCCCATGAAGCACCGCGCCGCCATCTCCGCCGCCCTCGCCACCGTGATGGTGGTGTGCCTGGCCGGCGCCGTCCTGTTCCTCCGCCGCATTGACCGCATGCGCGCCGCATCCACCCTGCAAGAGGTGCTCTACATTCCGTCGCCCAAGCTCCTCCAGCGCATGAGCCTGGGCTACAGCGGCCTGCTGGCCGACGTCTACTGGACCCGCGCCGTGCAGTATTTCGGCGGCAAGCACCGCCAGCACGCCACCCGCTACGACCTGCTCGCGCCGCTGCTCGACATCACCACCGAACTGGACCCGCACCTGCTCATCGCCTACCGCTTCGGTTCGATCTTCCTGGCCCAGCAGCCGCCCGAAGGCGCCGGCCTGCCCGGCAAGGCGGTGGCGCTGGTGGAGCGCGGCATCCGGGCCAATCCCAACACCTGGCAGCTCTATTACGACCTGGGCTTCCTCCAGTACATGGAACTGGACAACTCGGCCGCCGCCGCCGACGCCTTCCAGCGCGGCGCGCGCCTTCCCGGCGCCCATCCTTTCCTCAATGTGCTCGCCGCCGCCATGGCGCAGCAGGCCGGCAAGATGGAAACCGCGCGCCTGCTCTGGACCATGACCTACGAGTCCACCGATGACGCCATGATCCGCGCCAACGCCCTCAAACACCTGCGCGCGCTCCGCGTGGACCAGGACGTGGTTCGCCTCGAAGCCCTCGTCCGCCAATATGCCCGGCGCAGCGGACGTCTCCCCGCCGGCTTCCTGGAATTGATTCAAACCGGCTACCTGCGCCGCCTTCCCGTGGACCCGCTCGGCCGCCCCTATAAGCTCACTCCCGGCGGCCGCATCGAAGTTGAAGACCCCGCTTCCCTGCCCTTCATCATCAGGGGCCTTCCGCAGCCAGAGCAGCCCACTCGTCCCTGAGCAGGATTGAGGAATTGAGGGATTTACGGATTTGCGAATTGCAGGCCCATCGCGATTCTCGACATCCGTCAATCCGTAAATTCGTAAATCCGTCAATTTCCCGCATCAGAGATAATGAACTCTTATGCTCCGCTTTTTCGCCATCCTTCTCCTCGCCTCCCCCGCCCTGGCACAGAGCGTTTCTGACATCGCCCGGCAGGTTGACCGCCGCTACAACCATCTGCAATCCATGGAGTCGAACTTCACCGAGATCTACCGCGGCGCGGGCGGAATTGACCGCACCGAATCCGGCGCCCTCTATCTGAAACGTCCCGGCAAGATGCGCTGGGACTACCGCGAGCCCCGCCCCAAGCTCTTCCTCAGCGACGGCCGTACCGCCTGGTTCTACGTCCCCGGCGAACAGCAGGCGCGCAAGACCTCGGTCAAGAAACTGGAAGACCTGCGCTCCCCCATCCGGTACCTGCTCGGCAAGACCAGGCTGGAGAAAGAATTCGCCGCCCTGTCCCTGGCCCCCGATGTCAAGCCGCTCGACTCCGGCGACGTCGTCCTGCGCGGCATCCCCAAAGGCATGGAGGACCGCGTCGATGAGGTGCTGCTGGAGATCACTCCCGGCCGCCGCATCCGCCGCATCGTCATCCAGGAAGCAGACGGCTCCACCACCGAATTTCGCTTCTCCGACGAAAAGGAGAACGTTCCCATCGCCGACAGCCGCTTCCGCTTCACGCCCCCGCCAGGCGTGGAAGTCGTCGAAGCCGGCGATTTGGCGCCATAGTTTTTGCTGGCCGGTGAGACCCCTGCATGGCTTGGCATCACGGACCTGCTCGCCGGCACTCTCCCCAGCGCGCCCTGAGTCCAGTGAGCGCAAATCAACACTCGGCGCTCGAAATCCCGCATCATGCCCGGCCTGGCGTGGTGATACACTGGTAAACATTCGGCTCTCACCTGAGCTGTACAATGCAATAATCGGTCCTAATGGCTGAATTTGTTATCAAAATGGCCGACGAGCGCGGCCACCTTCTCCAGCAGATGGAGAACGGCGCCTCCCCGGCTGAAGTTCGCGAACGCTTTGCCCAGCAGGGCTATCTGGTTTACTGGGTCAAGCCTCGCGGTCTGCTCGCCGGAGGCGAAATCCGTCTCCCGCAGCGCCGCCGCGTCGCCATGGCCCAGTTCGTGGTCTTCAACCAGCAGTTTGTCACCCTGGTGCGCGCCGGCCTGCCCATTTTGACCGCCCTCGATCTGCTCATCCGCCGTCAGCGCGACCCGTTCTTCCGCTCGCTGCTGGAGAACGTTCGCGACCGCGTCAAAAGCGGCGAGCTGCTGTCCGACGCCTTTGCCGCGCAGCAGGTTTTCCCGCGCATTTACACCACCACGCTGCTGGCCGGCGAAAAAAGCGGCAACCTGGAAGAGGTGCTGAACCGTTACATCGCCTTCCAGCGCATGGCGCTGGCTTTTCGCAAGAAGCTTCTGGCCTCGCTGATTTATCCGGCGCTGCTGATGACGCTGGTCGTCGTCATGCTGATTTTCCTGGTGACCTACGTCATCCCGCAGTTTGCCACCCTGTACGCCGCCATCGGCCGCGCCGAGGCCATCCCTCCCCTCACCCAGATGATGCTGGCTCTCGGCGTGGGCGCGCGCCATTACCTCCTGGCCATTGTCGGGGTGCTGTTGCTGATCGGCGCCCTGCTTTGGCGATGGAAGAATTCCCAGGCCGGCGGCCTGGCGCTGGAAAGGCTCCGCCGCCAGGTGCCCTTGTTCGGCGAGATCTGGTTGAAGTACCAGGTGGCGGTTTTTTCCCGCATGCTATCCACGCTGCTGGCCGGCGGTCTGCCCCTGGTGCCTGCCATGGAAACCGCGGGCGTCTCCATGCAGAGCCGCTACATCGCCGCCGCCGTGGCCCAGGCCACCAGCCGCGTGCGCGAAGGCGCTTCGCTTGCCAAAAGCCTGGAGGAAACAGACACCATCCCCGACCTGGCGGTCGAGATGATCGAGGTGGGCGAGTCCACCGGCGCACTGCCCGCCATGCTGACTTCCGTCGCCGAATTTTACGAAGAGGACGTGCAGACCGCCCTCACCGCCGCCATGTCGCTGATCGAACCGGCAATTCTGATCGTCATGGGCGTCATTGTGGCCTTCGTGCTGATCTCGCTCTACCTGCCCATCTTCACCCTCGGCGCCGGAGGCATACGATGAGCCAATGGCTGCTGACAACTGGCAACTGACAACTGGCAACTGAAAACTGTTCATGGCTACTGAAAAAAAATCGATTTTCCTCAACGGCGGCAACGGCCTCAACGGCACCCCGGCGGAAGAAGAGACCCGCGCCCGCGACCTGGCTGGCCGCTACCGCTGCGAGTTCCTCAATCTGAAGAACTACCACATCCAGCACGAGCTGTTCCGCAAGATCGAGGCCGACCTGATGTTCCGCTTCAACTTCATACCGCTGGAGGAGCTCCCCGACGGCTCGCTGGCCATCGCCATCGCCGATCCCAGCCAGCTCATGATGATCGACGAAATCGGCCTCCTGCTGCGCAAGCGCATTCGCACCAGGGTCGCCACCCTGTCGCAGATCAGCGACATCCTGAAGAAGACCGAGCAGTCGCAGCGCGTTCTGGAAGAGGCCAGCGAAGGCTTCACCCTCGACGTCATCCCGGAGGACGAAGTCACCGACGAGACCATCTCCATCGAACGCCTCACCTCCGCCGAGAGCGACATTTCGCCCATCATCCGCCTGGTGGACACCACCATCTTCACCGCTCTGCAGCGCCGCGCCAGCGACATTCACGTCGAAACTCGCGACGATTCCGTCTTCATCAAGTACCGCATCGACGGCGTGCTCCAGCCCGCCATGTCGCCCATCGCCAAGGAGCACCATTCCACCATCCTGTCGCGCATCAAGGTGATGAGCGAGCTCGACATCGCCGAGCGCCGCGTCCCCCAGGATGGCCGCTTCCGCGTCCGCTACAACAACCGCTCCATCGACTTCCGCGTCTCCATCATGCCCTCCATCCACGGCGAGGACGCGGTGCTGCGCGTGCTCGACAAGGAGTCGATGAGCGAGAAGTTCCACAAGCTCAACCTCGACGTGGTCGGCTTCGACGACGACACCCTGCGCCGCTTCCGCCGCTACATCAGCGAGCCCTACGGCATGGTGCTGGTCACCGGACCCACCGGCAGCGGCAAGACTACCTCGCTCTACGCCGCCCTCAACGAGATCAAAACCGACGAGGACAAGATCATCACCATCGAGGACCCGGTCGAATACCAGATCCGCGGCGTCACCCAGATTCCGGTCAACGAGAAGAAGGGCCTCACCTTCGCCCGCGGGCTGCGCTCCATCCTGCGCCACGACCCGGACAAGATCATGGTGGGCGAAATCCGCGACACCGAAACCGCCCAGATCGCCATCCAGTCCGCCCTCACCGGACACCTGGTGTTCACCACCGTGCACGCCAACAACGTGGTGGACGTGATCGGCCGCTTCCTCAACATGGGCGTCGAGCCTTATAACTTCGTCTCCGCCCTCAACTGCATCCTGGCCCAGCGCCTGGTCCGCGTTATCTGCGATTCCTGCAAGAAGCAGCTCTATTACCCGCCCGAGGTGCTGGAAGCCAGCGGTTTGGACCCGCAAGTCTGGGCCACGGTTCCCTTTTATGAAGGCGAGGGCTGCATCGAGTGCGCCGGCACCACCTACCGCGGACGCACCGCCATCGCCGAGTTGCTGGAACTCAGCGACCGCATCCGCGAAATGATCCTGGAGAAGAAGCCCACTTCCGAGATCCGCCGCGCCGCCCGCGAGCAAGGAATGCAATTCCTCCGCGAATCCGCCCTTGATAAAGTAAAGGCGGGAATCACCACGCTGAAGGAGATCAACAAGGTCACCTTCATCGAGACCGCGAGGTAGGCGCTAGGCTTTAGGCTTTGGGCTTTAGGCTTTAGGCTTTGGGCTTTAGGCTTTGGGCTCCAGCAGGATGCTGAAATACCGTCTGTATCAGGGCACGACTTTAGTCGTGCCGATGAGCGGTTTTTTGTGTCATTCCGAGGGGACTTTAGTCCCCGAGGAATCTGCTTTTCAGAGTTTTTCAGCAGCTTGTTAGGCTCTGCAGGATGCTGAAATACCGTCTGTATCAGGGCACGACTTTAGTCGTGCCGATGCTGAAATACTGTGTGTATCAGGGCACGACTTTAGTCGTGCCGATGAGCTAATTGCTAATCGCTAATCGCTAATTGCTGATGGCTTCTCACAACAACCCGCTTCTCGCCTGCGAGATCACCGCCGAGCGCGTCATTGCCGCCCGCGCGGCCGGCGCCGGCAACGCCATTGACCTGGTGTCCGCCCGCACCTTGCCGCAGGGCGCGGTCACTCCCATGCTGGCCGGCGCCAACGTGCCCAACCCGGCCGCCCTGCGCGACGCCATCACCGACGCCATCGCCTCCGTCGGCGCCCGCTCCCGCGACTTGATCGCCGTCATTCCCGATTCCGCGGTCCGCCTCGTGCTCCTGGATTTCGACGAACTCCCGGAGAAGCGCCAGGACGCCGACCCCGTGGTCCGCTTCCGCCTGAAGAAATCGCTGCCTTTCGATGTGGACCAGGCCGCGCTCTCCTACGACGTCCGCCGCGGCAACGGCAACCTCAAGGTCGTCGCCGCCGTCGTTCCCGGCGCGGTGCTGGAGGAATACGAAGCCGCCTTTCGTGATGCCGGTTTCAGTCCCGGCGTGGTGCTGCCCTCCATGCTGGCGGCGCTCGGGCCCGTCGATCCCGTCGAGCCCACCCTGGTGGTCAAGATCGACTCCGCTACCACCAGCGTGGCCATCGTCCGCCGGTACGACCTGCTCCTCTACCGCATCCTGGAGAATCCTTACGGCGCGCAACTTGACGCCGCCACCCTGGCGGAAGATATTTATCCTTCGCTGGTTTTTTCCCAGGATAACTACGGTTTGAAGGTCGAGCGCATCCTGCTCGCCGGCCTGACTTCCGCCCGCGAGTTTGGGCCTGCGCTGGAGGCCCAGACCGGCGCCCGCGTGGCCGACCTGCTTGCCGGCTCGCAACTCCCGCAGCCGGGCGGCATGCCCGCTTCCCTGCTGGCCCCGGTGGTAGGAGCCCTGATCGGATGAGTAAGAGACTAAGACTGATGGAGAGAGATTTGTGATTTAGTGATTTAGTGACAGTAGTGTCCGGGGAAAATCCGGATCACTGCTGGTAAGTATCTGAACTTATTAACGAAAAGCATCGCTGTGAAATTTTTCGATTTCAATTCAAAACTCGGGTTCTGGCACCATTTTGCCGCTTTTCAGCCCATCTTGAAGGCGGCATATGAACGACGGACGGACTGTCTTTGCGCAGCTTCTGGACTTTTTCCCGCGCTACGAATTCCAACTCTGCGTCGACCGCTACCAAGGCAATCGCTACGTCAAGAACTTCTCTTGCAACGATCAGTTCCTCTGCATGGCATTCGCGCAACTCGCCTTTCGCGAAAGCCTGCGCGACATCGAGGCCTGTTTGCGTGCGCAGCAGAGCAAGCTCTACCACATGGGCTTCCGCGGTGGCATTGCTCGCGCTACCCTGGCCAACGCCAACGAGTTCCGCGACTGGCGCATCTACCGCGATTTCGCTCAGGCCTTGATCGGCATCGCACGTCCCTTGTATCGCGACGATCCTCTGGGCTTCGAGTTGGCCAGCGACATATACGCCTTCGACTCCACCACTATCGATCTCTGCCTCAAACTGTTTCCGTGGGCGCAATTCCGCAAGCGCAAAAGTGCCGTCAAGCTGCACACCCTGTTGGACGTGCGCGGCAGCATTCCAATCAATGTTTACGTGACTGGAGGCCAGGTCCACGACGTCAATCTCCTGGACAAGTTGCCGCTCGAGATCGGAGCATTTTACCTGCTCGATCGCGGCTACCTGGATTTCGCGCGGCTGTACCGGCTGACCCAAACTCCTGCCTTCTTCATCACACGTATCAAAGAGAACACCCGCTATTACCGCTTGTGCTCTTATGCCATCGACAAAGCCACCGGCGTACGCTCCGACCAAAGCATTCGGCTTACCGGCCCCAAGACGTCGCGCCTGTATCCCGCCCCACTACGCCGCGTTCACTACTTCGACGCGGAGAAAAAACTACGACTGATTTTTCTGACCAACAACTTCAATCTGCCGGCCCTGATAATCGCCCAGCTCTACCGCAAGCGTTGGCGGGTGGAACTGTTCTTTCGCTGGATCAAACAGCACCTGCGCATCAAGGCTTTCTACGGCACCTCAGAGAATGCTGTCAAAACTCAGGTCTGGATTGCGATATCGAGTTATGTGCTGGTGGCGATCCTGAAGAAACGCTTCGGCCTGGACCTGAGTCTGCACAAAATTCTCCAAATTCTCAGCATTTCACTTTTCGAAAAAGCCCCGATTTTACAGGGTTTTCTCGAGTTCAACTGTCAACCTCCAGAGCCGAACAGTTGCAAGCAGTTGCAAATGTTCGACTTATAACCGGACACTACTGATTTAGTGATTTGATTCGCCGGTCGAGGGTCCAGGACGCCAAATCACAAATCACTAAATCACCAAATCGCAAATGCGACGCGCAACGCCAGACATCTGATGAAGTTTGCCATCAATCTCGCCACCCAGCCTTACCAGGACGCCCGCCGCTTCTACCTGCTTTGGGGCGCGGTGCTGGTGGCTGCCGCCCTGCTTACCGGCGCCCTGCTCTACGGCGCCGGGTCCGGCTGGCGCCACAGCCACGGCATTTCGCGCCAGATCGCGGCCGAGCAGAGGACCCTGAAACAGTTGCAGGACCGCGAGCGCGCCGACCTGGCCATCCTCAACCAGCCGCAGAACCGCGACGTCCGCGAAAGGTCCCAGGTGCTCAACGGCCTGATTCGCCGCAAGGAATTCTCCTGGACCCTGATCTTCTCCGACCTCGAGCACCTCATGCCGGCCCGCATCCACGTCGTCTCCATCACCCCGCTGCTCAACAAGGACAACCAGATCGAAGTCCACATGCAGGTGGCCGGCGATTCGCGCGACAAGGCTATCGAACTGGTGGATCGCATGGAGCACTCCCCCGCCTTCCGCCACGCCCAGGTGCTCCAGGAAAACAGCACCCCGCGCGCCGCCCTTCCCGGCGACAGCGTGCAGTTCGACCTCAGCGCCATCTACCTGCCGGGCGCGGTCCGCGAGCCGGAAAGGAGCGGCCAGTAATGGCGAATCTCCGGCAAGCTCGCCGCCACGTCTTTGTCGCCCTCGCGGTGCTGCTGGCGCTCGACGTCGTCGCCGTCGTCGTGCTCCTCACGCCCTTGGCCGGCTCCGCCGCCGCCCGCCGCCAGGAATTCGCCACCGTGCGCCGCCAGGTCCAGGCCAAGATCAAGCAGGTCATTCCGCCCGACCAGGTGCAGGTCCGCGTCGATGAGGCGCGCACCCAGATTGATGCCTTCTACAAGGACCGCCTCGCCTCCGGTTCCGCCGCCCTCACCGCCGACCTGGGCAAGCTGGCCTCCCAGAGCGGGGTCCAGCTCAATGCCGCACGCTACGAGGAACTCGACTCCGACCTTCCCGGCCTGCGCCATGTCCGCATCACCGCCAACGTCACCGGCGACTACCTCCAGGAGGTCAAGTTCATCAACTCGGTCGAGCGCTCCAAGATGTTCCTGATTGTCGACAGCATCAGCCTGGCCGAGCAGTCGGCCGGCGTCGTCCGCCTGGGCGTCACCCTGGAAACATATCTGAAGCGGGAGGCGGAATGAGAGTCGGCGCCGAAAATCGCGCCAAGCTGCTGGCGGCCTGCCTTCTGTTTGTCGTCGCCCTCATCATGCTGGTGCGCATGTTTGCCGGCGGCAGCCAGCCCGCTTCCGCCGCCACGGCGGTAGCACCTCCCGTGTCGCAGACCCCGCGCAGCGACGCCCGCCCGCGCCGGGGCGCACGTTCTGCCCCCGCCATTTCCGAGGACCTCAGCCTAGACCCGCGCCTCCGCCTCGACCTGCTCAAGCAGAGCGAAGACACCGAGTACACCGGCGCCGGCCGCAACATCTTCCGCGCCGAAGCCGAGCCCGTCATTCCCAAGCCCGTCAGCAACGGCGCCAAGCAGGCCGCCAACACTCCGCCTGCGCCCCTGGTCAATCCCGCTCCGCCGCCTCCGCCTCCCATCAACCTGAAGTTCTTTGGCTTTGCCAGCGAGCCCGGCGAGCCCGCCAAGGTCTTCCTGGCTCACGGGGACGACATCTTCGTGGCCAGCGAAGGCGACATCGTCAACCGCCGCTACAAGATCCTTCACATTGGCCCCAAGTCCATTGATGTCGAAGACGTCCTCAGCAACAACCGCCAGACCATCCCCCTCACTCAGGGCTGAGTGTGAGGTTCTTCTGAGTGTGGGGTTTCCCTGACTGTGGGTTTTTCGTGAGTATTTCCTGACCGTGGGTGCCCCACCCTAGCCCGCTTTTGGCTAGGGTGGGGGTTTTTCCTGAGCGTGGGTCTTTCCCGAGTGTTGGGTATTTCCCGAGTATTTCCTGACCGCGGGTGCCCCACCCTAGCCCGCTTTTGGCTAGGGTGGGGGTTTTTCCTGAGTGTGGGGTCTTTCCCGAGTGTTGGGTATTTCCCGAGTATTTCCTGACCGCGGGTGCCCCACCCTAGCCCGGTTCTGTCTAGGGTGGGGTCTTCCCCAAGCTGCTAAACTATCCCCAATGCGCCGTCGTTCCCAATCCGGTTACATCATCATGGTTTTGCTCTTCATGATGGCGCTTCTGCTGCTGGCCGCCACCGCCACCGCGCCCGCCATCAAGCAACAGCTTCAGCGCGACCGGGAAACCGAAATGATCCATCGGGGAGCGCAATACGCCCGAGCCATCAAGCGTTACTTTAAGAAATTCGGGCGCTATCCCGCCTCCCTCGACCAGCTCGAAAACACCAACGGCCTCCGCTTCCTGCGCAAGCGTTATAAAGATCCCATGTCGCCCGACGGCAAGTGGAACCTGCTCCACCCCGGCGACGTCAAGCTGGGCGCCGCTTCCAATATCGGCACCCCGGTCTCGGCCATGGCTTCCCCTGCCGGCGCTCTCGGACCGGCCGCTGCCGCCAGCGCCTTCATCGGCGGCACGCCGCCCGCGGCACAGCAACCGGGAGCCAAGACCCCTTCCAGCGGCGCCTCCTCCGGCTTGGGCGCTTCCGGAGTGTTCGGCGGGGCCGTCATTGGCGTGGTCAGCAGCAGCGACAAGCAAGGCCTGCACGAATTTAACGAGAAGAGCCGCTATAACGAGTGGTACTTCTTCTACGACCCCACCACCGACCGCGGCGGCCTGATCACCGGCCCGTTTACCGGCAAGACCTTCGCCAACCCCGGCGCCGCCATCGGCGCCCCGGCCGGCGCCATCGGCACGCCGGCCGGAGGTCTGGGCACACCCGCCGGCCAGCCCGGCACTTTCGGCCAGCCCAGCAGCTTCGGCCAGCCCGCGCCCCAGTCCCCGCCGCCGCCCACGCCGCCACAATAGCGGAACCGGTACGCTTGTGGCGCGGGCGCCCTCGCCCGCGAAGACAAAGCCCCGCCACCCGGCGGGGCTCAATCACTAATCACCAATCACTAATCACTAACTACTAATTAGACGTTGAACGACGATCCGCACCCGCAGGTGCTCTTCACGTTGGGATTGTCGAACTTGAACCCGGCGCCTTCCAGCGTCTCCAGGTAGTCAATGCTGGCGCCCTTCAGGTACATCAGCGAGGTCGCGTCGACGAACACCTTCAGGCCGTCGAAGTCATACACTTTGTCCATCATTCCGGCGGCGTTCTCGAAGGCCATGGAATAGGAAAACCCGGAGCAGCCGCCGCCCACCACTCCCAGCCGCAACCCGGCAGGCGTGGGGTTCTGCTGCGCCATGATTTCCTTCACCTTGGCGATGGCCTTGGGGGTCAGGTTAACCGGTTTTTCTACGGGCGTGCTGGTCGTCGTCGCCATTCTCCGTCTCCTATGAGTGCTCTTACGCCGGATTATAACAGCCTTCCTTCCGGCTTCCCTTATTGGATGACGTTTCCCCGCCCCAAGTCGCGCCTTTTCTCCTCTTTCCCGCCCCGGAAAATATTTCACCATTGCCCTTTGAAGCCGGGGCTATAATCTGCCCAAGGCCCCTACCCGCAACCCGGCATTCCGTCCGGTGCGCCGGGTCCGCTTGTTCGGGACCGGCCAATTTCCCAGCGAGGTGGCGTATGTCATCCACGTTGTCAATGCTGCTGATGGTCTGGGGTGGGTTGACGACCGTCCTCATCGTGCTGCTTATCTATCGCGGCACCCTCGTCATGCGCGAGGACGATCAACTCTTCCTCGATCAATCCGAATCGCACATGCAGCAGGAGCAGCAGGAGCTCATCGCCCGCGTCAACCGCGTGAATTGGCCGGTACGCATCCTGGGCGGCGCCTCCGGTCTCCTGCTTCTCATCATGGCCGGTTTGTGGGTCTACGAGGGTCTCACCCGGGTTCAGTAATACAGAGTCTCCCCCTGTGTATTCCGAGCGCGCCCGCACGTGTAGCGGCGGATTTTAATCCGCCGCCCGCGGCGGAATGAATTCCGCCGCTACACGACCGTCAACTGACAACTGCCTTCCACCCTGCGCTACAATGGCCCCAGGCCGGGATGGCGGAACTGGCAGACGCGCTGGCCTTAGGAGCCAGTGCCCGCAAGGGCGTGCAGGTTCAAATCCTGTTCCCGGCACCAGCCCCACCCGATGTACACTGTCCCCATGCCAATCCCTGC
>Ga0315268_10005332_pt1 | contig 13838 bp, 9 predicted proteins | sample C1_top_MG_FD_204535 | JGI IMG/M metagenome (GOLD analysis project Ga0315268, IMG submission 204535) | Sediment microbial communities from Yellowstone Lake, YNP, Wyoming, USA - C1_top | ecosystem: Environmental > Aquatic > Freshwater > Lake > Sediment | place: USA: Wyoming | collected 2017-08-01 | reverse complement strand
AAAATCTGGTTTTCAGAAAAAGCCAAGGCAGTCAGAAAAAGCATTAAGAATCAAGAATGCGCTTGTCCTTTAGCCAATGCTTCCTATACCAATATGCTCTGCCATTACCAAACATTGTTTAAAGTCATTAATCATTTGAAATAAATGTTTGATTTAAATAAAATCGCTTGCCCGCTTTGTTTACGCCCACTTGAAAAACAAGATTCAGAGTTGATTTGTTCTGAATGTAAACAGGCCTACAAAATAGAATCAGGCATTCCTGTTATATTAAGAAATGACCTATTAAATAAGGAAATCAATACCAGGGAAGCAGTCTGGAAAAGAAAAGAAATGGAGGGTTTTGATGAAGTGGAATCTTATGAAGAATTAATGAAAAGGCCATATTTTGCCCATTTAAAGCAAAAAATCAATGAAGAATTAGATGGCCTGGATAAAGAAAAAAACGATGTTTTGGAAGTTGGCTCGGGAATAAGTATTTTTGCTGAGAGATTTTCTGATAAAAACTTGGTTTTAACGGATATCAATTTTTCTTTGTTGCAAAAAAACAAAAAAGAGTCTTTAAAAATCGTGGCGGATGGTGAGTATTTACCCCTTTTTGACCAAAGTTTTGATTTTATTTATTCTATTGGCTTGATTCATCATCTGCCTAACCAAAAAAGAGGTTTGAAAGAATTAAAACGCTTGATTAAGCCGGGCGGCCAGATTTTTATTTCTGAACCAACCAAGTGGAGCGTAAATTTGATTTATTATTTTTTGAGAAGAATATTTTTATTATTTTTTGGCCACCGACTTTTGAGAAAATTGACAGGTTGCGGTACGCCTTATGAATCGTTTATCGATCTAAAACAGGTGAAAGAAATATTCAAAAATGATTTTGAAATAAAAACAAAAAAAATTCTGCCTTTTCGTCTGCCCCCATTTCGCTTCCTAGAAAAACAAAAATGGATAATTGGTTTAAATAGATTTTTAGAAAAAATTCCCTTGATTAAATCATTGGGAACAATCATCTTTATTACTTTAACCCGTAAAAGATATTATGGAGTACGATGAAAAAATCGGTTTTGGTTCAAATTATGAGAAATTTATCCTGAGCAATATTTTTGTTCAATTGATTAACAAACTAAAAATCAAATCTGTGCTTGAGTACCCGGCTAATCAGCTGATGGGTGATCACCAAGAAATTTTTAAAACAACAAACATGATTATTAATCCGCCCAAGGCTGATTTAGTTTGGAATTTCACCGAGTTTGAAAGAAGCAGGGACAGCCAGTTAATGATTGAGGAGATGATGAAGAGGAGCAATAAATATCTTTTTATTATCACCGGAAACAAAATGAATCTAGGAGTTTGTTTGCATCGCCTCTGGCATTTTTTAATTTTTAAAAAGTGGGATCATGGTTTGATAAGAAATATGGATTACAAAAAAGTAAAAAAAGAATTAGACAAATTTGAAAATCTGAAATTGATTAAAAAAAACGCTTTTGACATTCCCTGGTTTATTCTAGATGTTTATGAGGCGGGCAAAATACTGAAATTTTTTGTTCCCCGCAAAAGGGGAGCAAAAAAGATAAAGCCGACTGTTTTTGAACGATACCCGTTTTTTATAAAGAAATTTATGTCTCACCACTTTTACATTTTAGCGGAGAAAACATGAAAATCCTTTTAGTCTATCCCAAAAGCAAAATCTGGAATATGCCCACCCAAATGCCGCTAGGTTTAGGTTATCTGGCTGCCGTTTTAGAAAAAGCCGGATATCAAGTAAAAATATTTGATTCGATGGTTGAAAAAAGCCCGATAATAGAAGAATTAAATAGATTTAAACCTGATTTAGTGGGTATTTCTGCTAATACGCCGTTAATAAAAAGCGCTTGGCAAATTGCCTCGGAAATTAAGAAAAACTTAAATGTATTTATTGTTCTGGGCGGACCGCACCCCACGGCTTTACCCGAGGAATCGTTGGAAAAACCTTTTATTGATGCTGTGGCCATTGGCGAAGGCGAGGAAACTATGCTGGAGTTAGTTCAAGCTATCAAAGAAAAAATAAGTTTAAAGGGGATTTTGGGTTTGTCATATAAAGAAAATAGAAAGATTATTCACAATAATCCCAGGCCATTGATTGAGGAATTAGATAAACTGCCTTTTCCAGCTTACCATTTATTTAAAGTGGATGAATATTCAGTCACCCAGCCTTTGCGCGATAAACCTTTAAAAAAAGGAAGAGCTTTTTACATTATGACCTCGCGGGGTTGCCCCTATGGCTGCAGTTTTTGTTTTAAAGGGGTTTACGGCCAGACTTGGCGCCCGCGCTCCGCGGAAAATGTCATTTTAGAATGGGAGTTTCTGGTAAAACAAATGAATGCCAAGGAAATCGGCGTTCAGGATGATTTATTTAATTTTGACAAAAAAAGAGCGTTGAAAATTTGTCAGCTTTTAGTTGAAAAAAATCTAAATAATATTCCCTGGATTACCAATAACGGAATCAGGGTTAATTTTACAGACGAGGAATTATTGGCCGCCATGAAAAAAGCGGGCTGCAAGCGAGTGGCTTTTGGCGTTGAAAGCGGTGACCAAAAAATCTTAGACAATATTCACAAAAAGATAACTTTGGAGATGGTCAAGAAAGTTTTTGCTATTAGCAAGAAGATAAAGATTGAAACAATGGGATTTTTTATGTTTGGTAATTTAGGCGAAGACGAGGAGACAATGGAAAAAACCATCAAATTTTCTATTGAACTCGATCCTCTAGTTGCCCATTTTAGTATTGCTACCCCATTTCCCGGGACTGATTTTTTTCAAATAGTTGAAAAACGGGGAAAATTTTTGACCAAGGATTGGGAGGAATATGGAATTTTGGAAGGCAAGACTGTTTTTGAACTCGGCGATGTTAAAGCGCCCTTGGTCATAAAAAAATGGCACCAAGCTTATCGCCGATTTTACCTAAGACCCAAAAGGGTTTTGAAAGAGATATTCAGATTTAATAACTGGTTAAATTTGCCCGCGCTTTTTCAAGCGGGTTTTCAGTACTTTGTTAATCGATAATTTTAAAAAATTTCATTATTTATAAATGGTATAATCTTTCTTATGGATTTATCCTTGATTTTGACTCTCTATAACGAAGGTCCGAGTTTAAACCAAAGTCTGGCAGAAATTTACCAATTGCTCAAAAAAAGCGGACTTAGTTTTGAAATTATCTTGGTTGACGACAGGGGTTCAGACAATTCCCTGGCTTTGGCTGAAGAATTTATTAAAGATAAAGACAATTGTTCAATTATTCGGCATGAAATAAATATCGGCCGGGGAGGAAGTGTGTCAGACGGAATGAGAGCGGCAAATGGTAAAGTAGTTGGTTTTGTTGACACAGACTTAGAAATCTCTCCAGAAAAAATTCCCGAGGCAGTCCAAACCATTATTTCGGAACAGGCCGATGTGGTGACTGGTTTGAGAAATTATAAATTTAATTTATCTTCAATTTTTCGCTACTTTTTAACTAGCGGTTATCGATTAATGGTTCGATTACTTTTTTCGTTACCGATTAGTGATACTGAAACCGGCTTTAAATTCTTTAATCGAGAAAAAATCCTGCCCATTTTAGAAAAAGCCAAAGACAAAAGATGGTTTTGGGATACTGAGATAATAGTTCTTTCTCATTATGCAGATTTAAAGATTTTGGAAATACCTGTTATATTTAAGAGGCGTTTTGACAAGAAATCAACTGTTAATACCCTAAAAGATTCAATTGATTATTTAACAAAGATAATAAGCTTTAAATTAAGAAATGGTAAAAAATGAAAGCATATAAAGAATTGGGTTTTAAAAAATTATGGCGTTTTTTCTGGCTGGTTCCACTTTTGGGATTTTTTAATATTTTAGGCTACCCGAATTTAAGGAGTGGTTTTTTAAGAACTTTTGGAGCAAAAATCGGCAGTAATGTAGTCATCCATAAGATTAATTTGTTTAATCTTTACGCTGGTAGATTTTCTTTTCTTAAGATTGGCGATAATTCATTTATTGGTGATGACTGCCTGTTTGATTTGGCCAACAGGATTACTTTAGGCAAGAGTGTTACTTTAGCCGAAAGAGTGACAATTTTAACCCACACTAATGTTGGCTATAAAGACCATCCCCTTCAAAAATATTTTCCCCGTCTGGATGCATCAGTTGAATTTAAGGACGGTTGTTTTGTCGGGGCTAATGTAACTATCTTACCAGGAGCTGTTATTGGCGAAAGGGCCTTTATTGCGGCTGGCAGCGTAGTTACTAAATCAGTTACAGCAGAAACCATAATGGCTGGCGTGCCAGCTAGGGCAATAAGAAAAATCTATGAAAAAAATAAGTAAAAAAAGGATAATAATTGTCGGAGCTGGTGTGGCCGGCCGGGAATTAGTCTCTGAAATTAAACACTACAATTTGCCTTACCAGACGATTGGTTTTCTTGATGACGACAGAAGAATGCAAAATAAAATGGTGGCTGGACTTAGGATACTGGGCAGGATTTCTAATTTAAGAAATATTTTAGACCATAAAAAAATTGAAGAAATTTTTATCGCCATTCCTTCGGGCAGTGGCCAATTGACTCGGAAGATAGTCAGGCTAACCAAGGGGAAAAGAGTCAAAATTAAAATTATTCCGAGAATCTTGGAAATTATCTCAGGTAAAGTCAATTGGCCACAGATTAGAGATTTAAGGCCAGAGGATTTAATCGGGCGACCAATTTACAAAAAAGAACTTCGGCCAATCAAAAAGATTTTAAGAAATAAAAAACTGTTGATCACGGGCGCAGCTGGCTCGATTGGTTCGGAAATAGCCAGACAGGTAGCTCTTTTTCAACCAAAATTAGTTTTATGCCTGGATTTTTGGGAAAATGGTTTTTACCAACTTGAGGTAGAATTGAAAAGGAAATTTCCCAAAATAAATTTCAAATTTATAATCGCCAATATTCAAGATTCACCGCACATAGATTACATCTTTGGAAAATATAAACCAGAGATTGTTTTTCACGCGGCGGCCTACAAGCACGTGTCAGTCGCCGAAGAAAATCCGGCTGAAGCCGTCAAAAACAATATTTTTGCCACCTTTAATTTGGCGCAGATTTCAATTAAAAATAGGGTTAAAAAATTCGTTTTCCTTTCCACTGATAAAGCAGTAAATCCGACTGGGGTAATGGGGGCGAGTAAACTTTTTTCGGAAGAAATTTTGCAATTATTAAATCATAAAAACAAGACAAAATTTATCGTCGTTCGTTTTGGCAATGTTATAGCCAGCTACGGAAGCGTGATTCCCATCTTCAAAAAACAAATTTTGGAGGGCGGGCCTGTGACAATCACTGACCGACGTGTTTTTCGTTATTTTATGACTATTTCCGAGGCGGTCCAACTGATTTTAAGAGCCTTAATCCTTGGAAATGGAGGCGAGATTTTCGCTTTAGAGATGGGTGAACCAATAAAAATTATCGATTTAGCCCATGATTTAATCAGGTTTTACGGCTTCTCGGGGCGCGAAATAAAGATCAAGATTGTTGGCTTGCGACCTGGAGAAAAATTAGAAGAAGAAAATTTAGTCCTTCAACCGGGTATTTCCTCAACAAAATTCAAAAAGATCTTTTTATTTAAAAAAGAAAAAATTGATTCAAGCCGGTTATTAAGGGGTTTGAATAAATTAGAAATAGCCGTGAAAAAAGATGACAACAAAAAAGTTATTTCTATTTTAAAAGTAATTCTGCCCAGTTTTAAGAATAATAAATTATGAATGATTTAAGGAAAAATTATAATAAATTAATGTCTTTTTCTCCGCCCCTGATAGAAAAAGAAGAAATTAATGAGGTGGTTAAAACTTTAAAATCAGGCTGGATTACTACTGGGCCGAAAGTTAAGCAATTTGAAAAGGAATTCTGCCGATATATTGGCTGTCGCTATGCCATTGCCCTAAACTCTTGTACCGCCGGTTTATTCCTAGCCCTTTTGGTGGGTGGGATTAAAAAAGGAGACGAGGTAATTACCACTCCCTATACTTTTGCCGCGACCGCTAATGTCATTATTCATCTGGGAGCTGAACCAGTTTTTGTTGACGTGGATAAAAAAACATTTAATATAGATCCGGGAAAAATTGAAGAAAAAATTACCAAAAAAACTAAAGCGATTATTCCTGTCCATTTTGGCGGCCGACCCTGTGAAATGGATAAAATCTTAAGAATCGCCAAAAGGCATAAATTAATAGTGATCGAAGACGCGGCCCATGCCGTTAGCGCCAAATATAAAAATAAAAAGATAGGCGCGATTAGTAATTTTACTGCTTTTAGTTTTCACGCCGTAAAAAATTTAACCACAGCCGAGGGGGGCATGCTTACAACTAATAATAAACAGTGGTCAGAAAAAATAAGAATGTTAGCCTATCATGGGATAGACAAGTTAACCCAGAATCGGGAATCGTGGCGTTATAAAGTGATTTATCCTGGCTATAAATTTAATATGACTGATATGGCTGCTTCTTTGGGTTTGTGGCAGTTAAGAAAACTAGAGAAACATTATCAAACTAGATTGAGATTAGTCAAAGAGTATAATAGTGGTTTAAAAAAACTCTCGGCAATAAGCATACCAAATTTCAAATTAAATGGTCGCCACAGCCTTCATCTTTATCCGATTTTACTAAAAGATAATTACTTAAAGATTAAGAGGGATAAATTCATAATGGTTCTAAAAGAACAGGGTATTGCCACAAATGTTCACTATTTTCCCTTACATTTAATGCCTTTTTATAGAAAAAAATTTGGATACAAAAGCGGTGATTTTCCCAATGCTGAATATCTTTACGAACGGGAAATAACTCTGCCTTTGCATTTGCAGATGAAAACGAATGATGTTAAATATATTGTCGGGAAGATTAAAAAAATAACAGAAAAATACCAAAAATAGATTGATTTAAAAACCATTTCTTAAAAGACGATATAGTTAAGAATTATAAATGGCTAAAGTTTCCAAAAATAAAAATAAGTCAGGTGGGGCCTCGAGAATCGTCACTTTTTGTATTTTTCTTCTGGTGGCTTTTGTGTTTATCGGCGCGGCTTTTTATCTCGTCGCTAAAGTCTATTACGCCTATTATCCGCCGCTGGGCAATGATTTTTACCACTCCTTCAATTTGGTCAATTATTTCAAAAATAATCTGACCTGGCCACCTGGCAGCTGGCGTTATATCTGGCAATTAGGCGGGCCGACTATTGTCGCTTATCCCTGGCTGAATTTTTATCTGGTGCAACCAGTCGTCCATTTCTTAGGTCTGTTTAGGGGCACGATGTACTATTTTCTGGGTACTCTTTTTCTTTACGGTATTTTCGCTTATTTTCTTTTTTACCGTTTATCAAAATCATACTTGGTTTCCATGGGGCTGGCCGTGTCTCTCGTCTGGTCGGCCAGCACCTGGCGGTTGATTATCGCCGGGTCTTTGACCTTGACCGCTAACCAGTTTTTTCTCATTCTGACCCTGCTCTTACTTTTTATTTATCTCCAGAATGAAAAATTAAAATATTTATTGCTGTCAGCCGCAGTCGCGGGCATTTCCATCGTCAGCCAGTCTGGCAGCGGCTCCCCCTTTATCGTACCCATGGGTTTTTTGATCATTTGGGGAGCCTGGCGAGAGGGGGAAAAATTCTGGCAGGCCAAAAAGTTAAAGCACAGTCTTCTCTACCTGATAGTGGCCGGGTTAATGGTTACTTATTACTTGTATTACACGATTATTGATATTTTGACCGCGAGAGGCAATTTCGAAATGTTCGACTGGATTAAAAAAGACGCTTTCACTTCCATTATCACCAAAACGAACCCCATGATTTTAGTTTTCTTCGCTGTTTTTTTACTAATCATTATTTTTAGCAAGAAACTGAAAGCAAGTCTTAAGAAAATAATGCCGCTTTTGTTCGCTTTTGTTTACTTCATTCTTTTTAATTTGGCCACAGTTACTGGCATCAATCCTTTTAGCTCTTCTTTGCCACCACCGGAAAATTGGTACATCCTTACCCTTTTAATCGCCTTGGCGACTGCCATTTTGTGGGGAGACGTGCGAGATACTCTTAAGAATCATTCTCCAAATTGGCTGGTTGGTATTATCACGGTAGTCGTTTTTCTCTTATTACTAGCCCCTTTCGGCTATTGGCAGAGCAAAAACATCCTGCAGACTTATGACAAAAGCAATGTTGTTTGCGGCGTGCCGGATAGCTTTGCGGTTCACCAAGCCATAGCCAAGGAAGATTTGACCGCTTTAGAAAAGGCGATACCCGTTTGGGTCGATAAAAACAATATCAATGAACGGATTTTTTCTTCGTGTTTGGATATATGGTGGAACGCTATATATAAAACACCTTTGACCGGCGGCTATGATCAAACGTTGATCAATGAATCTAATAAAAATTATGTTAATTGGACTAATGAATTATTTAATGGCAGTCAGGTGAAGAGAGGTATGCCCATGGCTGTGATCAAAAATAGCCTGCTCTTTCATATTGATTGGCTGGCCATTCGTTATGCCGAGGTCGTAGCCGGTTTTCCTTTTTATAACGATTCAGATATCGTCGATTTGGACCACCGGATAACTGATCAGATTTTTGAGGTGAATAAAAACGATTTCTCACCGATTATTAGGCCGACTAATGCGCCGACTTTGCTGGTGATTTCTGATCAACAGGGCTATGACACAATTTTGAGAGTTTTGGCCCAAGAAAATCTTAATTCCCGCTACATTATTCCCATCAAAGGCCCGGAATATATCGATTCGTTGAGCGACTATGATTTAAAGCCTTTTGATGCCGTTTTGCTTTATGATTACCATTACAAAAAGGAGACAAATTTCCACCAGTATCCCAAAGAGCCCTGGCAGAATCTGGCGGCTTATGTCAAAGAAGGAGGTAAGCTTTTTATCGAGGGCGGCTCGGATGTCAAGGAATCGGATATCCGCAATCTGCCAGGCGGCACTTTACCGGAGGTTTTTCCGATTAATAAAACGACGCACGATCAATTAGGCAGCGAATGGCAGGCAGAAATCAAGGAGAATAATCTTTTTACCAACGTGGCCTTAAAGGATTTTGCTAAATTGATTTATAATGATGCCCCTTGGAAAGTTTCTTATGCTCAAAGCAATCAGGTGAAAAACGGGGCAAAAGTTATTTTGACACAAAAAGGGGAAGTAGTTTTAGTTAAACAACAATTGAGTCAGGGCGAAGTCATTTGGTCGGGGTTGAATCTACCATACCATATTCAGAGTTATAATAATCTGATAGAGAGTCATTTATTTCACAATCTTTTGGGAGATTTATTCACTTTAAAGGAAGAAGAACTGAAGCCTTTTGATTGGCAGAGGCCAAAATCGGAAAATATTATGATCGGAACGGGAAATTATAAGGGCGTCCTTTTCAAAGAATATTTTTATCCCGGCTGGGTAGCGAGACAAGGTCAGGATGACTTAAAAATATACTCTGCCGGTTTTAATTTTATGTATATTCCCGTTTCTAAGCAAGCCCAGGTTAGTATTCACTACCGGGGAGACACGAAATACTGGGTCATGTTTATCATTTCTTTTGCGACCATCTTTTTGATCATAGTCTATCTGGTGTTCGGTCGGGGTTTAAGCCTCGTCTTCCGAAAATTATTCCGATTAGATAAAATAAAGAAAAAGACTACTTCTTGGTGGGAAAAAGATGAAGAATAAGATAAAAAACGAGAAAAAGAATTTTTGGCTGGCCAAGCCGGTCTCTTTTTTCGGCCATCTGATTTTGATTGTTTTAACCGGTCTTTCTTTTTTCCCTTTTGCCAGTTTTTACTACCGCCACCCCACACCCCTGGGTGGAGACTTTTATCAGATGTCTACTTATTTCAGCTATTTTCATCGCTTTGCCAACTGGCTACCGATGCTTTGGAAATATGTCTGGTTCAACGGGGTACCGGCGGTTTACGACTATCCCTGGTTGCATATGTATTTAGGGGCACCACTGCTTCATTTTTTCACCAGCGTCACTGCCAATCGGATTTATTCCCTGGTGGCACTTTTCCTATATTTTGTTTTCAGCTACGCCCTTTTTTATAGACTTTCCAAAAACAAATTATTTGCCGCTTTTTTGACCAGCATCCTGATTTGGTCACGGGGGATTTATGCGGCTTTGTTTGGCGCGGGTGCAGGTGCCTTTTCCGCCAACTTGATGTTTGCCCCGCTTATTTTTTATTTATTAATGAAATATTTTGACCATTGGAAATCGAAATGGTTATTGGTGGCGGCTGTCTTGAGCGGGCTTAGTGTGGCCGGGCATCAGGGGATGAGTATTTTGTTTGTTATTATTCCTAGCGTCATTCTTCTCTTGTTTAATTACGATTATGGTCATAAATTTTTCTCAGGCAAAAAATTCAGGGATTTAATCATCTACTGTCTCTTTTTTCTGCTTTCCGGCTGTTTAGCTTTATACCCCTATATCTTGTCTTTTTTGGGTTCGCTATTTGGTTTTGAAACTATGATGGGCACGGCTACGCAGGCTTGGCCGCGGAAAGACGCGCTGAGCGGCCTTTTTTCCTATACCAATCCCGCTTTGTATCTGACCCTGGGTTTTCTTATTATTTCCCTCTTGTTCTGCAAGAGTTTGCGAGAAGCGCTAAAAAAATCTTTAGGCTTTATCGTTTTATGCCTGTACATTATTATTTTTGAAGTCCTGATGTATATCGGGAAAAACCCCTTTTCCGAAACCCTGGGGTCGGACCGGACCTTTTGGTTTTTAACCTTGGCCTTAGGGGGGTTACTCGCTATTTTCTTTCAAAGGATAAAGATAGAAAGGACGGTACAGGTAAAAGGATCTTTGAGCTTTATTTTAAGGGGCTTAGCCATTATTGCTGTGGCCACCGGTTTTATTTTTGCGCCCAGTATTTATTGGGTAGTTAAGGATCATACTGGCCTGGCCATTCTGACTACCCAGGCGGAAACATTGATGGCTCATCCCAATGAGGAAAATAAAAAAGAAGTGATGCCGGATTGGTTGGATACCGCTGATAAAAACCACCGCCTGCACACTTCCGGCGCCCTGACGGTTTGGTGGAATGCTCTTTACGATTTGCCAGTGACCGGCGGTTATGCTGACCCCGAAGGCGAAAAAATGCGCACCTACGGGTATTGGCGGGACACCTCCATGACTGGGGAGGCGGTTGAGCATTTCAAGCAGCCAGAGGAAATTGCCAAGAATAACGCTTTTTTCTTGATTGACTGGTATGCCATCAAATATATCGAATATTCTGGCCAAGGTTATGACGCGCCGTCTTATCTTTATAAAAATCCGGATTTTGTGGCCAAAGAGCAGCAGATGTTCAAAAATGTTTATCATTATTATCAGGCCAAGGATCAGTATTGTTCACCGATCATCCGGCCGACCAATGCCCCAACGGTCTTAATTATTTCTACCCCAGAAAGTTATAATTCCTTACTGCGCATCTTGGCGATGGAGAATATAAATTCCCAATTTCTTATTCCAATTCATTACTCCCAATATATTGAGGATTTAACCAAAGTTGATTTGAGTGATTTTGACGCCGTCTTACTTTACGATTACCACTATAAAAATGAAAGGAATTTTAAATCTTACCCGACCAAACCCTGGGAAAAATTAGCGGATTTTGTGAAAGCCGGAGGCAAATTATTTTTGGAAACTGGAAGCGATGTCAAAGAATCAAACAGCCAAAATCTGCCAGTCTCGGGTTTACCCGAGGTTTTTCCGGTGACGAGTACTCGGCGCGGAGACCTTGGAAACACCTGGAAAATAGAAATTGAAGATTCAAATTTACTGAAAAATATTAATCCGCAAAAATTTGACCCCTTGGTCTATCAAGATGGTCCATGGTATCTTTCCTACGCGGATCCAACTGCAACAAAAACCGGAGCGCAAGTTATTTTGACCCAAAAAGACAAGGCCATTTTGGTGCAAGAAAAATTAGGTCAAGGCCAAGTACTTTGGTCAGGGATTAATCTACCTTATCACATCAAAAGCTACAATAATATCGAGGAAGGCAAACTTTTCCAAGTCTTGCTTAATTCCTTGGTTACTTTGACTCCGGAAACACCGGTACCTTTTGCTTTTGAAAGAAACAAATCAGAAGAGATAAAAATAACCAGCCAGAATTTTAAGGGCATTCTTTTCAAGGAAAGCAATTACGGCGGCTGGTGGGCGAGTTTAGAGGGCAAGAAACATAAACCCTTTGAAGCGGGATTGGGCATGATGTATTTTCCTTTGAAGAGCGATAATAACGTGACGGTAAAAGTCTACTACCGGGGGTTATTTATTTACTGGCTGATGTTCGGGTTTATGGTTTTGTCCGTACTCTTGGCTTTGGCTAGCCTGATTTTCGGGGAAAAAATAAATGTTGTATTCAAAAAATTATTTCGAGTAGAAAAGATAAAAAAGAAGACAATGTCTTGGTGGGAGAAAGATGAGGAATAAATCTTTATGAAAATACTTTTTGTCATTCCCGAACTTCTTTTAAGCGAACCTATCGGTTTAATGCGTCTTTCAGCGGATTGCAAGCAACATGGTCATCAAACAAAATTGGTCATACTGAAAAAGAGCTCGCTGGTCCAGGAGTTAGAAACTTTCAGGCCTGACTTGATCGGTTACAGCGTGATGACCCCAGATGTCGGTTTATTCAAGGAAGCGGACGAACAGGTCAAGGCCTGGCAAAAAAGGACCAATACTAAGTTAGTCAGGATTATGGGCGGACCGCACCCGACCTATTACCCGAAAGTTTTGGAGGAATTCGGTTTGGATGCCATCTGCCAGGGCGAGGGAGACCGGGCCATTGTCAGGATTATTCAGCGGATGGAAGGGGGTGGGGATTTCAAGAATATCCCTAACGTCAGAAGCCAGCCTGATGAGAAAGTGACCCTGGAATTGATTGAAGATTTGGACAGCCTGCCGTTTTGCGACCGGGACATCATTTACGAAGCGGTGCCTTACTATCGGTCGGCCAGATTAAGATCTTTTCTGACTGCCCGGGGCTGCCCCTACAATTGCACCTATTGTTATAATCATCTATATAACAAGATGTTCCGCGATTGCGGGCCGATGATGAGGCGGCGGTCGGTGGACAATGTCATGCAGGAAATTAAATATGTCATCAAGAATTACCCGCCGGTGAAATTCATCCGTTTTGCTGATGACACTTTCGTCCATCGGGTCGATGATTGGCTGGTCGAGTTCACACGGCGATACAAAAACGAGATTAAAATTCCTTTTTACTGCATTACCCGATCTAATACCATTACCGAGGAGGGGGCAAAACTTTTGAAGGATGCAGGCTGTCATTCCATCGGTATGGCCGTGGAAAGTGGCAATGAACTGGTGCGGAACATGATCCTTAAAAGGAATCTGCCTGACGAATTGGTCAAGCGGTCTTTTGCCATTACCCATAAATTCAATTTCAAGACCTACGGTAATACTATTTTGGCCATCCCCGGGACGACGACCAAAGATGATTTTGAGTCTTTTCTTTTTACTAAAAAGCTTAAGATGTCGGCGCCGACTTTTGGTATCTTTTCGCCCTATCCGAATACCGAGCTGACCGAATATGCGATTGAGAAAGGCTATTTAGACCGGAAATTCGGCGAGACCAAATACGGTCTCAAATCCGTACTTAATTGCTATACCGAAGCCGAAAAGGAATGGCAGCTTAGGCTGGCTTATTTGGGTCCGTTATTTTGCGCTGTGCCGGATTTTTTTATTCCTTTTTTTAAATTTCTGCTTAAGTTAAAATTAACCAAGCTCTATCAGTTGATTGGCTCAATTTACACTAGTTACATAACTTATGCCAAGACCTTTCCGGGCATTTTGC
>Ga0315268_10005331_pt1 | contig 13839 bp, 16 predicted proteins | sample C1_top_MG_FD_204535 | JGI IMG/M metagenome (GOLD analysis project Ga0315268, IMG submission 204535) | Sediment microbial communities from Yellowstone Lake, YNP, Wyoming, USA - C1_top | ecosystem: Environmental > Aquatic > Freshwater > Lake > Sediment | place: USA: Wyoming | collected 2017-08-01 | reverse complement strand
CGGCACCGGCGGCGCGCCGGTGGTGGCGGACATCAGCCGGGAAGTGGGAGCCCTCACCGTGGCGGTGGTGAGCAAGCCCTTCGACTTCGAGGGGAAGATGAAGATGCGCATCGCCGATAAGGGCATCGAAGAGTTGCGGAAAGTGGCGGATACCATCATTACCATTCCCAACGACCGCCTGTTCAGCCTGGGCTCCAAAAATTCCCGCACCACGGATGTATTTTCCCTGGCCAATGAGGTGTTGGGCTCCGCGGTGCGGGGCATCTCCGATCTCATCATGCTCCCCGGCTTCACCAAAGTTGATTTCGCGGATGTGCGCACCATCATGAAAGAAGGGGGCATGGCGCTGATGGGGACCGGCACCGCCTCCGGTGGCAGTCGCTCCGCGGAAGCGGCCCAGCGGGCCATCTCCAACCCCCTCTTGGAAGACATCTCTATCAGGGGAGCCCGGGGCATCCTCATCAACATCACCGCTTCCCGGGAATTCACCATGGAAGAGCTGAAAGAGATCTGCCAGATAGTCAAAGAAGAAGCCCATGATGATGCCCTGATCAAATGGGGCCTGGTCTATGACGACGGCCTGGGTGAAGAAGTTAAGGTAACGGTCATCGCCACGGGCATCGGCAAGCGGGCCGAGGCGGAACGGGTGCTCTGGACCCCGCCGGCCCAGAACCACGTGGAGGAAGACCTGGAAATTCCCACCATCCTGCGGCAAGAGACGCCCCGGCCCGCGGAAGCAGCCAAGGGCGAGTCCCGCACATCTCCCTCCCTGGGAGTGGTGGGCGCCAAGAAATATATCGTCCACCCGGACCTGCAATACGAGGAGAACGAACTGGACACCCCGCCGTTTTTGAGGAAGGCTGATTAAAGGCGAGTTTTCAGTTTTCGGTTTTCGGTGGGGGCGTGATTTATCACGCCCTTACTTATTAACAGCGAACCTGACATTCCCGATAGTCATGTAGTGTGGGCACTACCCACCATATCTTCACCTCCTTAGCCCAACTTGCATGTCCGCCAAAATCAAGGCACGCCTGAAAAAGCTCTTGTCCCAGGAAAAGGGGGCGGTGGTGCGGGAATGGGGCGCGGATTGGCCCGTGGCCCTGGTGTACCCCCAGATTTATCCCGTGGCCATGAGCAACCTGGGGTTCCAGGTCATCTATCACCTGCTCAACGGCCAGCCCGGGTTGGTATGCGAACGGGCCTTCCTCCCCTCCCCGGAGGACTGGGAGGAGCACCGGCGCACCCGCACCCCGGTCCTCACCCTGGAATCCCAGCGCCCCCTCACGGACTTTGCCGCGGTGGCCTTTTCCATCTCCTTTGAGGCCGACTACCCCCAGGTCTTGCAAATATTGGCCGGGGCGGGGGTTCCTCTCAAGGCCGCAGACCGGGGCCCGCATGATCCCCTGGTCCTGGCCGGGGGGGTGGCCACTTTCCTCAATCCCGAGCCTTTGGCCCCTTTCGTGGACGCCTTCTTCCTGGGCGAGGGGGAGGCGGGGGCTATCGAATTTTTTCAGTTTCTGGCCGCGGCCGGCCCCTCGGGGGACCGCCGGCACCTGCTCCAAGAGCTGGCCCGGACAGTGCCCGGCGCTTATGTGCCTGCGGGATACCAGCCCCGCTATCACCCGGACGGCACCCTGGCCGCATTTGAGGCGGACGCGGGGTTTCCGGCCCGGGTGTCTGCTCCCCATCTCTCCCAACTGGCCCCCTACCCCACCCACAGCCATATCCTGGCACCCCAGAGCCAATGGGGGGAGATGTTCCTGGTGGAGACTGGGCGGGGCTGCTCCCGGGGGTGCCGGTTCTGCGCCGCGGGATTTATCTATCGTCCGCCCCGGGAGCGCCCCCTGAAGGAATTGTGGGCCCAGGTGCAGCAGGGGCTGAGGGAAAAGCGCAAGATCGGGCTGGTGGGCGCGGCGGTCTCCGACCATCCGGCCATCAAGGAGCTATGCCAAAAAGTGTTGGCCGAGGGGGGCGAACTGGGCATCAGCTCCCTTAGGGCAGACTCCGCGGACAGAGAGCTTTTTCAACTCCTGGCTCAAGGGGGGGTGCGCACCGTGGCCCTAGCCCCCGACGCGGGGAGCGAGCGGCTGCGCCTGGTCTTGAACAAAGGCCTCACCCAGGAAGACCTGGCCCAGGCCGCGGTGGCCTTGAGTCAGGCGGGCATCCCCCAGTTGCGCCTTTACTTCATGGTGGGCCTGCCCACGGAAACCCTAAAGGACGTGGAAGAGATCCCCCGCCTGGTGAAATACCTGCAGCACCGGGTCCTGAAAGAGAGCCGGGGGAAGAAGCACCTGGGCCTCATCACCTTGAGCCTTTCCTCCTTTGTCCCCAAGCCCTTTACGCCCTTTCAATGGGTACCCTTCACCGAGGTGGGGGAACTGAAAAAGCGCCTCAAGTTGGTGCGCCAGGAACTCGTGGGCAGCAAAGAAGTGCGGGTGCACGCCGATCTTCCCAAGTGGGCTTACATCCAGGCGCTCATCGCCCGGGGGGACCGGCGGGTGGGGGAACTGATGCTGGCGGCCCAACAAAGCACCTGGACCCGAGCCTTCAAGGAGAGCCCCATCAACCCCGACTTCTTTGTCCTGCGGGAACGCGGCCCCCAGGAACTCTTCCCCTGGGACTTCATCGACCACGGTATGGATAAGGGGTACCTCTGGGAAGAGTACCGGCATGCCCTGGCCGAAGAGGAGACCCCCCCCTGCCGTCCCGAAGTGTGTACCCGGTGCGGTGTCTGCGGCGGAGAGGGCTAGGGGCAAGTCGCCCCCAACAGGACATTTTGTCGGGGCGTGATTTATCCCGCCCGCTATAGGGGCTCCTCGTGACCTCGGGCGCAATAAATTGCGCCCCTACAATTCCACTTCCTAACCTTATTGAGGGCAACCCGGCATCAGCCCCCCCTACTTCTCTGAGGGGGATTCCTGCTGGAAGGACTCTTTGGCGGGTTGGGAGGATTTCCAGAAGGGAATCATCTGCCAGATCTTCTGGGGCGCCTTAAAAGAGGGCCACAGAAAGACGCTGAGAATATCCGAGAAATCATCAGTCCACAAGCTCAGCTCCGGCCGGGGGGCAAGGGGCTGCCAGGCCTCATTTTCCGCGAGAACGCGCAGATCAGCCTGCTTGCGAGCCATGACCACCCAGTTGGTGCGGATATAGTAATTATTCTGCTCCTCCTCAGTCACGTCGTGACTCTGCACCAGGGCCACCAGGCCCGCATCCTGGGCCAGGTTGCCCAGGACCGGCTGCAGGTCCAGGTATCGGTTGCTGATGTTGAAGAGCAGCATACCGCCTTCCGCCAACTTGTCCAGATAGAGGCGGATGGCTTCCCGGTTGATGAGGTGGACGGGAACTGCATCGGAGGTGAAGGCGTCAAAGACGATCAAGCCGTAGCGGTGGTCCGCATCCTTGACCAGGGAGAGGCGGGCATCCCCCATGACCACCTCATATTTGGCGAGGCAGTCCTTTAAATAAGTGAAGAATCGTTCATCCCGGGCAATGCGCTCCACCGCGGGGTCAATCTCGAAAAAGGTCCAGTGCTGTCCCGGGGACGCATAACAGGCCAGGGACCCCGCGCCCAGGCCGACGATGGCCACTTCCCGGGGAGTGCGCGCCCCCAAGAATGCCCCGAACACCTGGCCCACGGGGCCGGTGGCGAGGTAATAAGCAAGGGGTTCCCGGCGCCGGGCGGGGTCGGTGCTCTGGGCCCCGTGCAGGGTGGTGCCGTGGTACAGGGCATGGTAATACCCTGTAGGGTCGGTCCTTACCTGGAGGACGCCAAAGAAGCTGCGCTCTCCATAAATAACGGGGCTGTGCCCGCTGCTGTAAAAAAGACCGGCCAGCATGATCATCCCCACCCCCAGGCCGAAGCGGATGGGCCGCTGGCTGAAGCTGTAGCAGAGCATGACCGCCAGGCAAGACATAATGAGCATGGGGCTGCTAATCCAGGCGAAGGTGGTGGGGGGTTCCAGGTCCATGACCAGAGCGGCCAGTATTCCGCCCAGGACCAGGGGCAGGCCCACATCCAGAACGCGGCTGTAAAGTCGCGGCTCGCCGGGAGCGAGACGCGGCCGGAGCAGACAGGCCACGGCGATGGCCAGGGGATATTCCGCCAGGGATTTGAATATCAGGGGGGCCACGACGGCGTTGAACAAACCTCCCAGGACGCCTCCTACGGCAATCCAGAGGTAATACTCGGTGAGATGGGCCGTGGGCGGGCGGCTCTGGGCCAGTTCCCCGTGGCAAACCATGGCCGTCACAAAAAAGGCCAGCAGGTGCAAGGGAATAACCCAGGTGCCTTCCGACTGCGACCCCCATAAAAACATGATGGCCACGGGAAGGACGACAAAAGGTTGCATCCCCACCATGAGGTCCTGCCTCAGCGGGGGCTTGCGGGCGAAAACCAGGACAAAGGTAAGCAGGTACAGGGCCAGGGGAATCACCCAGAGGAGCGGCACCGCGGCAATGTCCGTGGTGAGGTAGGTGGTCACCCCCAAAAGCAGGCTGGAAGGGGCAAAGGACCATAAGACCCACCACAGCCGCCGCCCCACCGTCAGGTTGCCGGAGGTGGCGGCAGGCGTGGGCAGAGTTGCATGATTGGCGGGGTCTCCGGCGCTCCCCGCGGTCACCCGGCTCTCCGGCGACCGCCAGAGCATCACCCCGCAAACCACGATGAGGGCGGCCAGCAGCCCGTAACCCACGCTCCAGACCCAGGCCTGCCGGGCCAGATTCAAGTAAGGTTCCACCACCGTGGGATAACCCAGCAAGGCCACCATGCTCCCCAGGTTGGAGGCCGCATACAGAAAGTAGGGGTCATGGGCGGCGGGATGGCCCGTATGGGCGAACCACTTTTGCAGCATGGGGGCGGTGGTGGAAATCACGAAGAAGGGCAATCCCACGGATACCAGGAGGAGCATGAGCAGCCAGGGGGCGGGGTTCGTCTCCAGCGGCGGAACCCACCCCTGGGCCGCGGCAATGGGTAGGACCAGGAAGGCCGACCCCAGCAACCCGAGGTGCAGCACCGCCTGCCACCTGACCCCCAGCCATCCGGCGGTCACGTGGGCATAGACATAGCCCCCCAGCAGAGCCGCCTGATAAAAGACCATGCAGGTGATCCACACCGCGGGCGTGCCGCCCAGCCTGGGCAGGACCATCTTGCTGAACATGGGCTGGATCAGGAAGAGCAGGGTGGCGCTGACGAACAGGGAGATGGTGAAAAGCACGAGCAAGGCTGTATATCTCAAGTTTAGCATGGGATTGTTTGTCCAGTTCGCTGGGCGGATTTGAACCTGGGGCGCTCTTTAACCAACGCCGTCGGGGTGCTCCTTAACTATAGCAGGAAATCCCCGGGGATGGCGATATCTAGTTAAATTGAAGAAAACGAAAAAGGGTGTTATCTTTCCTGCCCAGGGGGGAGGAACAAAGCCGGCCCCGCGCGCGGGGATGATTCCTCCTTCTCCATCCGCTGAACTCCGGCTGATATACAATATTTTGCGGGGATAATCATCCATGAAGTTTCTGAGTTGGCGGTTATGGCTAAGCCTAGCCCTGATCTGGCTGTCAGTTTTCCTTTACTTTATCAATTACTTAATCTTCAGGGATGCGAATTACATGTTCCGCCTGTTCCTGGCGCAATTGGGTTTTCTGCCCATTTCCGTGCTCCTGGTGACCATTATCGTCAACCAACTCTTGACCCGGCATGCCAAACGCTCGAAACTGGCCAAGCTGAACATGGTCATCGGCGCCTTCTTCAGTGATGCGGGCACCGAGTTGCTAAAGATGATTGCCAAATATGACCTTAATCTGGCCAAGCTCAGAGGGGAAATCATTTCCATTAACCGCTGGTCTGATAGTGATTTTCTCGGTTTTGGCAAGAGGCTGATTAATTATGACCCTAAGATGGAGGTCAGCGAAAGCGATCTGGAGACTTTGCGGGGTTTTTTGGGGGGGAAGAGAGACTTTTTGATGCGTCTCCTGGAAAACCCCAATATTTTAGAGCATGATTCCTTTTCCAATCTGCTGCTGGCGGTATTCCATCTGGCGGAGGAATTGGCCCACCGGACCCAGGTGGAGCGTCTCACTCCTGCCGATAAGGAGCACCTGGTGGGTGATCTGACCAGGGTTTACGTCTTCCTGACCACCGAATGGGTGGCCTACATGAGACATCTGGAGAATAACTACCCCTACCTTTTCTCCCTGGCCCTGAGAACCAATCCCTTTGACCCGGAGGCCACTCCGGAATTCAAATGATTCTACCCCGGAAAAAAGGGAGGGGATAAGGGCTGCACTCCCTTACCCCCTCCCCTGGTTTGCGGGCGCAGGCTAAAGCCTGCGGCTACAAAAATACTGGTTTGAATTCAGCTTCCCATCACACCACCTGGGCCCCCAGCACCCGGGCCATGTGCTTCAAGGCGAAGGCGTGGCCCTCAGGGTCGAAGTCGGCCACTCCCTGCCGGTAAACCAACGCGGGGATGTCCCGGTCGAACAGTTCCTTGACCGTTTCCATGACGCAGATGGAGGTGCAGACCCCCACCACCTCCACCCGGTCCACTTGCTCCCGATTCAGGATGGCCTCCAGGTCAGTATTGTGGAAACAGCTGTACCTGGTCTTTTCCACCCGGTAATCCCCGGGTTTCAAGGCCAGTTCGGGAATAATCTCCGCCCCTCTTGAGCCCTTGACGGCATGGGGGCCGAAGAGCTTGAACTCTTTGTCGTCCGGGGCATGGGCGTCGCAGACAAAGATCACCACCCCCCCCTGGGCCCGAACCTCCTCAATCTTACGGGCCACAAAGGGGATGATCTCCCGGCCCTGGGGGCCCACATACAAGGCCCCGTCAGGCTCGAGGAAATCCCGGAGCATGTCCGCCACCAACAGCGCCACCTTGCCCATAGCGCCTCCTCAATGGATTGTGGGGTTGTGTGGGGGAGTGGAGGGACCTCAGATCCCTAGCCCTCCCCCCCAAATCCCCCTAGACAAACAAGGTCACATCCGCATCCGCGGCATAGTCCAGGAAGGTGCCGGCGCCCGCGAATTCCAGGCCGTCCACGAGGTCTTCCTTTTTGATGCCCAGCACGTCCATGGTCATCTGGCAGGCGATGAGGCGCACCCCGTTTTCTTTGGCCATTTCCAGGAGGTCGGGGATGGTGGGCACGCCTCCCTTCTTCATCCAGTCCTTCATCATCCAGGTGGCCATGCGGGTCATGCCCGGCAGGGCACCGATGATGTTGGGGATGGGTACGGGCATGGCCGGGTTGGCCAGGGGCGGGACTTTCAAATCCCGAGACTTCCTTTTATGGATGATGTCCAGGCCATAGAAGGTGAAAAAGATGGCGGCCTCCATGTCCATGGCCGCCGCGGTGGTGGCCAGGATCAGGGGCGGGTAGGCCAGGTCCAGGGTGCCTTTGGAGGCAATGATGGCCACCCTTTTGGGCCGGGCCGGGTCCAGCCCCAGGCGTTTCAACTCCTGGGCCACCTGGAGGCGCACCTGTTCGGTCAGGTAGGCTTGAAGCTCCGGGGTTAAGGCCGCCCCCCCTGAGGAGGAAGGAGGATTGGCTGCAGACGGTTCATCAGGACGACTCATGTTTGCTACCTCTCTACCACCAGGAGATCACCTGGTCGTGGTTCAGGATGAGATCCAGAAGGCGGTCATAGTCCACCGGCCTGGGGTACAAAGCAAATTCCGTGGCCTCCCGCTCCCGGGAGACGGTCTCCACCAATTCCCTGGTCACCGCGTCGGGGGGGTTACGAAAAACGTGCAGGATTTTCATGCTTGCCTCAAAAAGGAATGATGACATCCTGGGTGCGCAAGAGTTCCCCCACCTGGGCCAAGCTCAGATGGGCAAAGCCGTATTTGGCCACATTGGCAGGGTGGTTGCTGTAACGCTGCCCTTCCATTTCGTCCAGGAAGCCCAGGTTGTCGGAGAAGGCTTCGTCCGGCTGAATTTCCTGGTCCAGGACCAGATAGCTCACCCGGTGATCCTCCAGGAGGCAGCCCAGGGACGAGCGCAAGGCCTCATACTGGCGCTGGGGTTCCCTCACCAGGACCGCTACTTTTTTCATCTTCCTTCAGTCCTCCCTTACAGCATTAAGTAATGGGGGCAGTCTTCCAACATTTCCGCGTGGCGCGCCTGGGTGGCGAAATCCTTGAAGCCCATGCCCGGCACTTCCCCCTTCAGGCCCAGAGCCCGGAAGCTCACTTCGCAAAGGGCCAGGCGGGCCCGTCCGGCCAGTTCGCCGAAGCGGGGGTCCTGGGTGACCAGCACCCCTTCCCCCGTGAGGAAGACGACCACCGCCACCCCCTTTTTCTCAGCCGCGGCCACTACTCCCAAAAGATGGTCCAGGGAGTCTTTGGTAGCCACCAGAACACCCAAGGGGCCCACTATCGCAGCCTCACTTCTTCTGCAGATAGAAGCGGAAGACCTCTCCTTCTTCTTCCACTCCCAGGTAAAGGTTGCCGGTGCGGGCGGCCCAACTGGGGAGATCATTCTTGGACCCCGGGTCGGTACCCAGGACCTCCAGGATTTCCCCGCCGGCCATCTCGGCCATGGCCTTTTTGGTCTTCAGCAAGGGCAGAGGACAGGCGTCCCCCCGACAATCCAGGGTGCGCTGGGGGGTGAACTTAGTCATCAGTTATCTCTCCTTTGTTGTTGCTTATTGTTGAGGAGAAGCCGGGGGCCGCTGCCCTGGGGGCCTCCCCTCAGGTAATCTTGCAAAACAGCTCCCTGGTCAGGGCGGTGAGTTCCACCAGCCGGGGGCTCTTCAGACGATAAAAAATCTGTTGGGCCACCCGCCGTGATTCCAAAATATCCTTGTCTTTCAAAAGGTTGAGGTGCTGGGAGACGCTGGATTGACTGATGCCCACTTCCTTCTCCAACTCCTGCACCGAGCGTTCCCCATCCCCCAGCAGGTGGATGATGCGGAGCCTTGCGGGATGAGCCAGGACCCGCAGGCAGCGCGCCGCTTTTTCCAGGCTATCCAGTACTAATTTGCTTTCCATAATATTTGCATATTATTATCATCTAATTTATCCTGTCAAGGGAATTTCAAAAAAAATTGAAAATTTTCTCCCCTGCTCCCCTACCCCTGGATATAATACTGTCTAAGGGGTCAGCCCCCACCCTTACCGCCCTCGGGTCGTCCAGGAGGATAGGTCATGCCCAGGAAAGCTCTTTGGCTCATCATCTTGTTTACTCTTCTCTTCATCCTGGGGATCAACACCGGTGATCTGGAATACCTGTTAAACCTGGGGAACACCATCTGCCTCTCCTGTATCGGGGTGGGATGATGATCTCGCTGCGGTGGCTGATTCAGACCCTGGTCGCCTTTGGGACCAACGCCTATCTCCTCTTTCCCTTCGGGTCGGTGATCTACCAGGGGCCTCTGAAGGCGGTGTGCCATCCGGGCCTCAATTGCTATTCCTGTCCTGCGGCTCTCCTTTCCTGCCCGGTGGGTGCGGTGCAGAACTTCGCGGCCAGCCTGCGCTTTGCCGGCGCCGGCGGGATGCCGCACCTGGGCGCCATGGTGATAGGTTATCTGGGTTTTATCGGCACCCTGGTGGGCCGCCTGCCCTGCGGCTGGATCTGCCCCTTCGGTTTCATCCAGGACCTCCTCCATAAAGTGCCCACCCGGAAGTTTTTCTTGTGGCCTCCCCTGAGGTTTGTAAAATACGCGGTGCTGGTGGTCCTGGTGCTGCTTTTGCCGGTGCTGTTGGTAGATTCTGTGGGCCTGGGACAGCCCTGGTTCTGCAAACTTCTTTGCCCCGCCGGGACCCTGGAGGGAGCTCTCCCCCTCATCTTCCTCAAGCCCGCCCTCTGGGCCACCCTGGGTTTTTATTTTTGGAACAAGATTACCATCCTCGTCTTGATCATCATCCTGGCCATCTTCATCAGCCGCCCCTTCTGCCGCATGCTCTGCCCCCTGGGGGCCTTCTACAGCCTGTTCACCCGCATGACCCTGGTGCAACTGGAGTTCATCGAAGGAAACTGCGTCAATTGCGAGTCCTGCGTCCGCTATTGCCCCACCGGGGTCACCCCTTATAAAGACCCCAACAGCCGGGAGTGCATCATGTGTTTGCGCTGTCTGGACGCCTGTCAGTTCCGGGCTCTCACTTTCGGTATCCGCCGGCCCCTTCCGGAGGCGGAGAAGCATGCCGCCGGCCCCTTCTGAGCTCAGGGGAAAAAAAACTTGACACGCTTTTTTATTTTATTATTATAAGTTAAGTACTTGCACCGACCTAGCCGGGGGGAAGCAGGGCATGGCCCTCACCAAAGAAAAATTGATCAGCCGCTTGCAGACCCAGATAGGCTTAAGCAAACAGGAATCCCGGACAGTAGTGGAGCGGGTCCTGGACATCATGAAGGATTCCCTGGCCCAGGGGGAAGACCTGCTCATCAGCGGCTTCGGGAAGTTTTCGGTGAGGCGGAAGAACGCCCGCCGGGGTAGGAACCCTCAAACCAAAGAAAATCTCATCCTGCGGGCCCGCAAGGTAGTGGTATTCAAGACCTCCGGAGTGCTGCGCAACCGCATCAACGGTATCAGGTCCATATAATCCGCTCCACCAGGCCAGCATCGCCTTAACCACGGACCCGTATTTTTTACCCACCTTTGTGCTGACGGGTGGGTGGCCCGCACCCATTTCGAGTCGCTCTCAGGATCCAGGTCATGATAGGCCGATCCATATGAAAACGGAGCTGCACGGCATAAGCGGTTTTCCGTGCACCCGCCGGACTTTTCTTCAGAGCAGCGCCGCGGCCCTGGCCCTCCTTTCCCTCCCCCTGCGTTCCCTTCCCGCCGCCGCCCAGGAAATGCGCTCTGGCTACCTCGACCCCCACCCCGCCCTCTTTTACCACCCCGTGGCCAAGGGCCTGGTGGAATGCCGGCTCTGCCCCCGCAAATGCGAGGTCCCGGACGGGGAACGGGGAGATTGCGGCGTCCGGGAAAACCGGGGCGGGAAATACTACACCCTGGCCTACGGCAACCCTTGTGCGGTGCACCTGGATCCCATCGAAAAAAAGCCGTTTTTCCATATCCTCCCCGGCAGCCTTTCCTACTCCATCGCCACCGCGGGCTGTAACCTGCACTGCAAGTTCTGCCAGAACTGGGAGATTTCCCAAACCCGGCCGGAAAAGACTTACAACTTCATCCTGCCCCCGGAAAAAGTGGTGGCCGCCGCCCAAAAGGAAGAGTGCCCCTCCATCGCCTATACCTACGTGGAACCCCTGATCTTTTTTGAATATATGCTGGATACCGCCCGCCTGGCCAAAAAGGCAGGACTTCTCAACACTTGCCACTCCGCGGGCTACATCAATTCCCAACCCCTGGAGACCCTGACGGAAGTGCTGGACGCGGCCTGTATCGATCTCAAGTCCTTCGACCCCCAATTCTACCGGGACCTGGTGGGGGGCGAACTGGCCCCCGTGCTCCGCACCTTGAAGACCCTGCGCCAAAGGGGCGTCCACCTGGAGATCGTCAACCTGGTCATTCCCCAACTTAACGACCAGCCGGACACCATCACCCGGATGGCCGCCTGGATCAGGGATGAGTTGGGACCCCTCACCCCCGTGCATTTTTCCCGGTTTTACCCCCTGTACAAGATGCTGAACCATTACCCCACGCCGGTGAGCACCCTGGAGCGGGCCCGGGAACTGGCTCAAAAGGCGGGGCTGAAATATATCTATCTGGGCAATATTCCGGGCCATCAGGCGGAAAGCACCTGCTGCCATAATTGCGGCAAATTAATCATCGGCCGCCAGGGCTACCGCATCGGTGAGGTCCTATTAAAAAACGGGAATTGCGGCCACTGCGGCACCGCCATCCCGGGCATCTGGCGCAAGCCGCAAGCGGCATGAGTTTGTGGGGGGAGGGCCAAGGTATCCACCATGAGCTGGCGTTGCGGCATCATCGGGCTTCCCAATGCCGGGAAGACCACCATCTTCAATGCCCTCACCGCGGCGGGAGCCGAGGTGGCCATCTACCCTTTCAGCACCATCTCCCCCAACACCGGGGTGGTGCCGCTGCCCGACCCGCGTCTTACTCGCCTGGGAGAATTGCTCCATCCCCAGCGTCTCACCCCCGCCACCATCGAATTCACGGATGTGGCCGGATTGATCGCGGGGGCCTCCCGGGGAGAAGGCCTGGGCAACCAGTTCCTGGGGCAGATCCGGGATGTGGACCTCTTGGTCCATGTGGTGCGCTGCTTTGTTGCCCCGGAGTGCCCCCATCCGCTGGGAGCCCTTAACCCGGTGCGGGACGTGGAGGTGGTGGACACCGAGCTCCTCCTGGCCGACCTGGAGATTCTGGATCGACAGCGCCTCAAGGTGGAGAAGAAGGCCAAATCAGGAGACAAGGCCGCGGCCGTCGCCCTGGCCACATTGTCCCGGGTGGAGGCCAGTCTCAATAAGGGGAAGTGGGCCCGGGACCTAAATATAACCCCGGCGGACCGGGAACACCTCAAGGACGTGCCTCTCCTGACCCTGAAGCCTTACCTCTTCGTGGCCAACCTGAGTGAAGAGGAGTTTAAGAGAGGGCTGTATCACGGGGCGCTGGAGGACCTGGCCGCCGCCCGGGGGGTGCCGGTGGTCCCCATCCTGGGAGACCTGGAGGCCGAGCTCCAGGAGTTTCCCCCGGAGGAGCGCCGGGAATTCCTGGCCAGCCTGGGGCTGGAGGAACCGGGAATTTACCGGTTGATCCGGGAGTCTTACCGGCTGCTGGGTCTAATCACTTTTTACACCATTGTGGGCACCGAGGTGCGGGCCTGGCAGGTGCCCGCCGGCACCCCGGCCCCCCGGGCCGCGGGCCAAGTTCACTCGGACATGGAAAAGGGATTCATCCGGGCCGAGGTGATGAGCTATGACGACCTGATGAGCCTGGGCGCTCCCGCCCGGGTCAAAGAGGCGGGCCGCCTCCATGTGGAAGGCCGGGATTATCTCATCCAGGACGGAGAGGTCCTGCTGTTCCGCTTCCAGCGATGAAACCTGAGGGAAACAGGGGCCATTGCTTTTTTTGCAATATCGTGATAAAAAGAACACCGGAGGTGAAATAGAATGTTTCATATTGGCCAGATGGCCGTTTACCCCGCCCATGGGGTGGGAGTCATCGAGTCTGTTCAGGAACGGGCGGTGTCAGGGTCCAACGAACAATTCTATATCATGCGCCTGCTGGATAATGACATGATCATCATGATTCCCACCAATAACGCGCGCAACATCGGGCTGCGGGACGTCATCGACCTCCCGGCAGTATCGGAAGTTTACAAAATCTTGCAGCATCGGCCCACCCGCCTCAGCAACCAGACCTGGAATCGGCGTTATCGGGACTATATGGACAAAATCAAGACCGGTTCCCCCTTCCGGGTGGCGGAAGTCCTCCGGGATCTTACCCTCCTCAAGTCCGAAAAGGACCTCTCCTTTGGCGAACGGAAGATGTTGGACACCGCTAGAAATCTATTAGTGAAAGAGCTCTCCCTGGTAAATAACAAGCAAGTAGACGAAATTGAGGCTCAGCTCCAGGAGTTACTGGGTAATGCCTGAGTCATTTCCACCTGCCCTGCAACGGAAACTTAAACTGAATAGGCCAAGCCAGAGTTAAAGGCATCTTTTTTTCGGAATTTTTTTCATTTAAGGGGCTGGGCACCAGGCCCCTGCTGCCGGCGTTAGTCTGAGGGACCCCACCTCGGTGCGCCGCCCTTCATCCCGCCTTCAAGTATTCTTTCGAAAAGGAGGTGAGTCGATTTTGCGGCAACGGATGGTCATCGGGGCCATCATGGGGACTATTTGCGCCACCAGTGGATATCTCATCGCCTCCCAGATCCCGCAGTTCTCGGACCTGTGGTGGGCCGGCTGGGTGGG
>Ga0315268_10005330_pt1 | contig 13840 bp, 12 predicted proteins | sample C1_top_MG_FD_204535 | JGI IMG/M metagenome (GOLD analysis project Ga0315268, IMG submission 204535) | Sediment microbial communities from Yellowstone Lake, YNP, Wyoming, USA - C1_top | ecosystem: Environmental > Aquatic > Freshwater > Lake > Sediment | place: USA: Wyoming | collected 2017-08-01 | reverse complement strand
GTCTGAATTTCGCCTATTTACAAGTCCATCATTATTGTTCTTTTTCTTTATTTACCGCCTCAATAATCTTTTCTGCAAGTTGAGCAGGCACTTCATCATAATGCGAAAATTCCATGGTGTAAATGCCTCGACCACCTGTCATTGACCTTAGATCCGGTTCATATGTCAGAAATTCAGACATCGGAACATTTGCCAGAATTACTTGATTTTTACCGGCAGTGTCCATTCCAAGAACTCTGCCTCGCCTGCTGTTAAGGTTTCCCATTATATCGCCCATGTATTCATCAGGTGTTGTAATTGAGACTTTCATTACCGGCTCAAGAAGTACGGGTTTTGCTTCCTGAACAGCTTTTTTAAAGGCAATCGATCCGGCAACTTTAAAAGCCATTTCAGATGAATCAACCGCATGAAAAGACCCGTCATCAAGAGTTACTCTGAAATCGACACACGTAAATCCGGCAAGAACGCCTTTCTGGCTTGATTCAATAATGCCTTTTTCAACAGCGGGAATATATTGTCTTGGAATAGAACCCCCGACAATAGCATCAACAAATTCAAATCCGCTTCCTCTTGGCAAAGGCTCCATCTGGATCCAGCAATCACCAAACTGGCCATGTCCGCCGGACTGCTTTTTGTGCCTTCCCTGAACCCTGACTTTTTTCTTAATTGTTTCCCTGTACGGAACCTTGGGAGTGTTAAGCTGAGCATCGACATTGAATTTTCTTTTTACCTTCTCAACTACAACCTCGATATGAACCTGGCCCCTTCCTGACAGGAGTATTTCCTTAGTCTCCGCATTTCTTTCGATTTTCAAAGCGCTGTCTTCTTCAAGCAGCTTTGAAAGGGAAATGAATATTTTGTCTTCCTCACCTTTGACTTTTGATCCTACCGCAAAGGATATGAGTGTAGGCAGCGGTTTTATGCTTTCAAATTTAATTTTGTTGTTTTCGTCACATAGCGTATCACCGGTGGAGGTATCCTTAAGCTTTGCAACAGCAACAATTTCCCCGGCGCCTGCTTCGGTAATGGGTTTTTGTTCCTTACCGGCTATCATTAGAAGCTGATTATAACGCTCTCTTGATTCTTTGTTTGCATTATAAAAATTACCGCTTTCTCCAAGTGAACCGGAAACAATTTTCATTATTGAGAGGCGCCCGGCATATGGATCGGCAACTGTTTTAAACACAAAGGCAGAAAATGGAGCATCAGGATCAGGAGCTCGTTCGATTGTTTCACCATTATTCGGATTAACACCTTTTTTGGGTGTTCTTTCGTTTGGAGAAGGCATGCAATTTATGATCAAGTCAAATATAAGATCTATACATATATCTTTAATTGCCGAACCACAAATAACGGGGACAAATGTTCTGGATATCGTTCCTTTTCTTAAAGCCGCTTTTATTTCATCATCGGAAAGAGTTTCTCCCTCAAGATACCTTTCAATAAGATTGTCATCAGCTTCAGCAACGTTTTCAATAAGGGCTTCTCTTTCCTTTTTAGCCAATTCAAGCATCTCTTCCGGAATATCGCCTATTGTGACTTTACCGTCAGGAGCGTAAACATGCGCCTTCATGGTGATAAGATCGACGACTCCTCTGAAATTGTTTTCAGATCCCAATGGCAATTGAATTATAATCGGTTTAGGGTCGAAAATAGTTGCTGCATCTTTTAATGTGCGGGCAAAATCAGAGCGTTCCCTGTCCAATTTATTTATGAATATAGCGCACGGAAGGCCGAATTCCTTTGCATAGTCCCATGCCAACTCGGTTTGAACTTTTATGCCGTCAACGGCATCAATTACAACTATTGCCCCATCGGCGCCTTGCATAGAGTTTATTGTATCAGTAAAAAAATTCTGATCCCCCGGTGTATCAATAAGTGAAATAACATGTTTTTTCCAGTTCAGCTGGTGGAAGCCGCTGCTGATGCTTATTAACCGTTTTAGTTCTTCCGGTTCAAAATCCATGGCAGTATTTCCATCTTCAACTCGCCCAAGACGCTTAATGACTCCGGTTTTAAACAGCATTATTTCAGACAGAGACGTTTTCCCGGAACTCCCATGACCGACAAGAGCGATATTTCTTAATTTATTCAACCTTTCACTCATTTAAGCTCCTCTCTATGAGACCTTTGCATAACACTCTCTTCAAAGGTCTCCCTATAAAGTATTTTAATCGGATATACTTGAAAAAATGAACCTGTTATGCATATAGTTTAGATCAAATAAAATCAAGCTGAAAATCCAAATATTGAAGGCGACCACCTGAATCCTTAAGTCCCCGAATCCTATACATTGGGAAATTTCATATAAATTAAAAATTCCCTGTTACCTTTCGGGCCGGTAACAGGAGAAGAGATAACACCTTCTATTTTTAAACCTGTTTCGATAAAAAAAGCTGATAAATTCTTTATAACTTCGTCATGCATTAGAGAATCCCTTACAACTCCTCCTTTACCGACTTTACCTTTCCCAACCTCAAACTGTGGTTTAATAAGGGCAATAATGGATCCATTTGCTTTCATAAACTTGAGTATGGCCGGAACAACTATTTTCAGGGAAATAAAGGAAACATCAATTGTTACAAGATCTACGGGCCGGGAGACAGCTTCATAAGGTAAATACCTTATATTGGTTCGCTCAATAGTAACAACCCTTGGATCTTTTCTGAGATTCCATGCCATTTGCCCGTAACCGACATCAACGGCGATAACTTGCTTTGCTCCATGTTTAAGCAGGCAATCGGTAAAACCGCCCGTTGAAGCTCCAACATCCAGGCAAACTGATCCATTGATGTCAATATTAAACAACGTTAAAGCTGATTCAAGTTTAATTCCACCTCTGCTGACAAAGGGCATGTCATTTCCCTTAAGAACGATGGCATCATCTTCAGAAACCAGTACGCCAGGCTTGTCCTGAATTCTGTCGTTTACGGTAACCTTACCTGCCATTATAAGGCTTTTTGCTCTTTCTCTGCTTTGCGCTATCCCGCATTCAACGAGTTTTATATCGAGCCGTTTCTTCTTTTCTGACATCAGGATACCATGGCCTGTTGATGGCCCCATAAAGAGTCGAAATTCAGACGGCAAAGTAGAAAGCTCATTATGCAAGGCGCACGAATCTTGAGGAATGAAGCGTACTTACTGGTACGCTGCAATGACGAAAGATGAAGTGCAACACAGCAGAATGATTTTTTACGAAGCCGTCAATTTTAATGCTGAATTAACAATTGCATTGGAATCTATGTTATATTTGGTTCTGAGCAGATCCTGCGGGCCATGTTCAACAAAAAGATCGGGTATGCCAAGTCGTTCAATTTTAAAACCGGAAATACCTTCATCATTCAAACACTCAAGAACTGCGCTTCCGAATCCTCCCTGGCGGATATTCTCTTCCACGGTAATTATGCGGGGAATTTCTTTTGCAAGGGAAGTAATCAATTCTACATCAAGGGGTTTTACAAACCGGCAGTTTACTACTGTAGGATATATTCCATGTTCCAAAACTAATTTTTCATTCGCTTTTAACGCCTCGCAAACCGATATGCCTATTGCAAGAATGAGAATATCCTTGCCTTTTTCAAGTATTTCTCCTTTTCCTATAGTAAGTGGTTTAATATCCTCTTCTATAGGAACACCAACCGCGGTTCCTCTGGGATACCGGAATGCAATCGGGCCGTTATGAGACAGGGCGGTAACAAGCATACGGCGCAGCTCGTTTTCATCCTTTGGCGCCATAACCACCATGTTGGGAAGGCTTCTCAGATAGGATATGTCAAATAACCCGTTGTGAGTGGCTCCGTCTTCACCGACAATACCTCCGCGGTCTATGGCAAAAACAACATGAAGAGATTCAATACATACATCATGCAATATCTGGTCATAAGCTCTTTGCAGAAAAGTTGAATAAATTGCTACAACAGGCTTAAATCCTTCGGTAGCCAGACCGGCTGCAAATGTAACCCCGTGTTGCTCGGCAATTCCAACATCAAAAAATCGTTCAGGGAACAATTCGTGAAATTTCGCAAGACCTGTGCCTTCCGGCATTGCTGCAGTGACGGCAATTATTTTTTCATCTTCTCCGGCAAGTTTTATCATTGTTTCCCCGAAGACTTCGGTGTAGGTCGGAATATCAATTTTTTTACCGTTACTGTTTCCGGTTTTGATTTCAAAACTTCCAACACCATGAAAATAAACCGGATTTTTTTCGGCGGGGAGATATCCTTTCCCTTTTTTTGTAATTACATGGAGAAGGGCCGGTTCTTTAAGATGTTTAATATTATTAAGAATATCTATAAGATGATCCAGGTTGTGTCCATTTATCGGGCCAAAATAATCAAAATTAAAGGCCTCGAAAAGCATGCCGGGAGTTACAAAAGCTTTAAATGACTCTTCAGAGCGTTTAGCAAATTTGTAAACATCATCACCGATTTTAGGAAGAGATTTTAAAAACTCACCAAATTCTTTTCTGAGATCCTGCAAATATTTTGCTGAAAATTTCCTGCTTAAAAAAGAGGATAAGGCACCGACATTCTGAGCAATAGACATATCATTGTCATTTAAAATAACAATGATATCTTTGTCTTTATGTATGTCGCCCGCCTGGTTTAAACCTTCGTAGGCAAGACCAGAGGTTAAAGAACCATCTCCAATTACAGCTATGACCTTTGAGTTTTCATTTTTTAATTGCTTGGCACAGGCGATTCCAAGGCCGGCAGATATTGAAGTGCCGCTGTGTCCGGTTGAAAATGAATCATAAGGGCTTTCGCACATGCGTGTAAACCCGCAAATACCTTCATGTTTACGTAGAGTATGGAACTGCTCCCGCCTTCCGGTAATTATCTTGTGAGCATAAGCCTGATGCCCGACATCCCAGATAATCTTATCTTTAGGGGTGTCAAAAACATAATGAATTGCTATCGCAAGCTCAACTGCACCAAGGCTGGAAGCAAGATGTCCGCCATTTGTAGATACCACCTCTACAATCATTTTGCGCATTTCCGAGGCAAGTTGCGGAAGGGATGAGCGGGGAATTTTTTTCAGGTCTTCAGGAAAATTAATTTTATCAATAATACTCAAATATTGTGGTCCTTTATCTTAATATTTATCGTTTTCTTTCAATGATATACATTGCAATTGCCCGGAGCGGATCGGATCTATTATCAAATAATTCAATAGCATTCAAGGCATTGTTTACAAGTTTTTTTGCATACGCTTCAGATTCGGAAATTCCAATGAGGGCAGGGTAGGTGCATTTATTTAGTGCCTTATCTGTTCCAATCCCTTTTCCTGTAACAGATGGATCTCCTGTGACATTAAGCAGATCATCTGTTATCTGAAAAGCCAAACCTATATTCTTTGCGTATGCATGAAGCTGTTTTATTTGTTCCGGACTCCCGTTCCCCAATATAGCCCCTGATTTTACTGATGCCTCAATTAGCGCTCCGGTTTTCAAAGAATGCATTTTCTCAAGTTTTTTCATTGAGATAAGCCGATTTTCGTAAGAAATATCCCTCATTTGTCCTTCGATCATCCCCTTATATCCTGCAGCGATTGAAATTAAATGTATAACTTTTAACCATGTATTAGCATCGTGCCTGTTGTTTACATTTATCGATGAAATCACCTGGAAGGATAGGGTAAGAAGAGCATCTCCGGCAAGAATGGCTGTAGCTTCATCAAAAGCAACATGGCAGGTTTCTTTGCCTCTTCGCAACGAATCGTTATCTATTGCAGGAAGATCGTCGTGAATTAAAGAATAGGTATGTATCATTTCGAGGGCACAGGCTGCGGGAAGAACACTTTTTTCTTCACCACCAACTGCTTCGGCAGCTGCGATGCATAGAACAGGCCTTATTCTTTTCCCTCCTGACATAAGGGAATACCTGATGGCTTTGGAAATGAGGCTTGAATTTCGGGTATCGATAATTTTATCGAGTCCGTCGTTTATCTTAATGTTTTTCGACTCAATGTATGAGTTCAAATCGAAAATAAACCCGGGGCGGATCATTCTGTTTCCTTATCAGGTGAAAACGGTTTTTCTGTGATGCTACCATCCTGTTCCTTCATTAGAATTGTAATTCTTTTTTCTGTTTCATCAAGTTTAGCTGAACAATAGTTTGAAAGTTTGATGCCTTCTTCAAATTTTTTTATAGAATCGTCAAGAGAAAGATTTCCTGATTCAAGTTCATGGACAATATTTTCAAGTTGTTTCATCGCATTTTCAAATGTAACTTTGGCCATCGCTTTATTTCCTTTCAACACGGCATATTATAGTTCCTTTTGCAACCATTACTTCAAGCTTTTGATCAATATCAACATTTTTTGAATCTGTTATAATATGTCTATCAGGTATAGTCCTTGTGATACTATAGCCACGCTGTAGTATAGCCACCGGACTTAATGCTTTTAATTTTGATGAATATTCATTTAATGTATATCTGCTCCTGCCGATTAATGTGTTAAATGATTTAAATAAATTCAATAATAACAATTTATTATATTCATTATTGTTTGAAATATGTCTAACAGGACTGTTTGATAATAACTTATCATATCTCCAGTAGATACAACTCCTGAGTTGCTTTATCAATACCATTGATGTTCTTGAAAGGCGGTTATAAAGATCGTCATTTCTGATTATTAAATCCTGAACTTTTCTTTTTGGATCTTTGAGTCGCTTCAATAGGTTATCAAAACTTATACGATATTCTTTATTGAATCTGATAAAATTTGATATTAATGACGTAGTTAATTTTTTTATGTTTATTAAAAGATCATTTTTTAGTGGCACAGCAATTTCAGCAGCAACCGAAGGAGTGGAAGCTCTGTAATCTGAAACAAAATCTGCGATCGTAAAATCGGTATCATGTCCTATGGCAGAGATAATAGGAATTTTCGATTCAAATATCGCTCTTGCAACAGATTCCGAATTAAATGATTGCATTTCTTCAAGGGAACCGCCACCACGTGCAATTATTGCAACATCGGCATTCCCATATTCATTTAATAATCCGATTCCGTTAACTATATCATTTTCAGAAGATTCTCCCTGGACTTTTACAGGAATTATCTGAATATGAATATTTTGATATCTTCTATTGATAACATTAAGAATATCAAATAGTACAGATCCAGTAGTTGATGTAATGATAGATATAATATTTGGGAGAAAAGGGAGCTTTTTTTTGTGTATTTCGTCAAAGATACCTTCTGCAAATAGCCTTGATTTAAGCTGTTCAAAAGCTAATTGCAAAGAACCGATGCCCTTTGGCTCTAAATATTCAAATATAATTTGATAAGTGCCTCTTGATTCATAAAGACTTAATCTGCCAAATCCGATAACAGACATTCCATTTTCAGGAGTAAATTTGATATTTCTATATTGACCTTTAAAAATAATAGCATTTATACGTGAATTGATATCCTTCAGAGTAAAATACAGATGTCCTGAAGAAGGGATGTTTAAATTTGATATTTCTCCATATACCCAAATAAAAGGGTAATGATCTTCAAGTATTTTTTTAATCTCATTTGTCAGTTCAGTGATAGAATATATCTTATTATCCATATGTTAAGCAGTTTTTATTTTAAAGTAGAGGGTAAATTACGATATTGGAACTAATAATCCAGGAATCTATCTAAAATTATAATGTCTGATAATGAATATTATGTAAACTAAATGGTGCGTGTAATTTATTCGGCTCCTGAAAACGCAACGCCCCCCTTGTTGTCATTTTTGTTCATATTGATAAAATCGCGAACTGCCGGCACGATGTAAATATTATCATAATCAAGATTGCTCAAATATTCAGCTATTAATTCATTTTTTTTATGAATTGAAAGATCTTTATCTACAATAAAATTATTTTTACCTTTAATTATACAGAAACCACTTCTGACCTTTATTCCTGTTTTTCGAAAACTTTGTTCACTGATTGTAATATTTAATTTTTCGGATAGATTTTTGAGCTCAACAAATATTTGTTCAGGTCTCATAAAAATCCTCTTGAAAAATAATTAAATTGATTTATAATGTATTAAATACTTAAAAGGAGGTTTGAATGCAATCATATCCAATCAATAGTACAAAAGTCCAGTCAATTACCAATGAATTTATTCGCAGTGTTTACAACTGGATGGGCATCGGTCTGGCATTAACAGGTTTAATTGCTTATTATGTTTCAACTGATGTTTCAATCCAGAATTTAATATTCGGGAATAAACTTGTATTTTTTGGTTTAATTATCGGTGAATTAGCTCTTGTATTCTTTATCAGTGCAAGAATCGGAAAAATTACAGCTTCAACCGCAACGTCTCTTTTCATACTTTTTGCTGCATTAAACGGCGCAACATTATCATCAATATTTCTTGTATATACGAGCTCATCTATCACTACAACTTTCTTCATATGTTCTGCAACTTTTATCTCCTGCAGCATATACGGAATGACGACAAAACGCGATCTTACTTCAGTTGGCGGTTTTATGACCATGGGGTTAATAGGAATCATAATCGCATCCGTCGTAAATATTTTTATTCGAAGCTCTGCAATGGATATGATAATCAGTTACATTGGCGTGATTGTATTTGTTGGTTTAACGGCATATGACACGCAGAAATTGAAACATATGGCAATTGCTCAACCTGAAGGTCTTGATTCAGGCGTAATAAAAAAAGGCACAATTTTAGGCGCTCTTACTTTATATCTTGATTTTATCAATCTTTTCTTAATGTTACTCAGAATATTAGGAAACAGAAAATAGTTTATTTGCAAAATAAGAGCTACTAACCGCTTCTATCAGTTAGTAGCTCTTTTCTTTAGAGCGTAAGCTAAATATAAAAACCGATGCCAAACAACCAGATTCTTTATAGTTTTTTAAGCAGTTCACTCGAATCCTTGAATCCTTGGCCCCTTGAATCCTCTCCTATAGTTCTCCTCACTTTATCTGCTATGTTTTGACAAAGCCTTGTTGTTTCTTCCTTATCAGATCCTTCAACCATAACTCTGCAAATTGATTGAGTCCCTGAATATCGTACAAGCACCCTCCCCTTTTTACCTAAAATATTATTTGCATATAGTATTGAATCAACAATATCTTTAATGCTTTCAATGGCAGGTTTAATTTTTACGTTGACATTTATCAGTACTTGAGGGAACACATTCATAATTTTACCAAGTTCGGAAAGCGGCTTTGATTCTTCTTTCATAAATTGAATTAACTTTATGGCTGTCAGTATTCCATCTCCGGTTGTCTGATAATTTAAGAAAATGATATGTCCGGAATCTTCCCCGCCAAGTATTGCGCCTGTTTTTATCATTTCCTCCATTACATACCGGTCACCAACCTGAGACATGGTGTGATTTATTCCTTTTTCCTTAAATAATGAGACCAATCCCATATTGCTCATTACGGTGCTTACAACATGGTTATTTATTAACATCCCCCTTTTTTTCAATGCAACAGCACTTATTGCAAGGATCTTATCGCCGGTTAATATTTTGCCATATTCGTCCACTGCTATAAGTCTGTCTCCATCACCATCAAATGCAATCCCTATATCAGCTTTATTTTCCAATACTTTATTTATCAGAGATTCGGTATGTTCAGAACCGCAGTTTTCATTAATATTCTTTCCATCCGGTGAATTATATAAAATATCAATATCCGCTCCAAGATCAGACAATAATTCAGGAGCGATTTTATATGTTGCGCCGTTTGAACAATCCATGACTATCTTTAATCCATTTAAGGTAAAATCTTCAGGAAGTGAGCTTTTTAAAAAATCAGAGTAACTTTTCGCAGAATCATGTAAAATTGAGACGTTACCGATATTATTCCCCGGCTTAATTTGCAATGACCTGTTATTTAACACCAGGTCTTCTATTTCATCTTCTGCTTCGTCTGTAAGTTTATAACCATTTTTATCGAACAATTTTATCCCGTTATCAGAAAAGGGGTTGTGCGAAGCAGATACTACTATTCCGGCACTTGCCTTTAATGTCCTGGACAAAAAAGCTATCCCCGGAGTCGGTAAAATACCTGCAAGCAATACATTAGCACTTGCAGAACAAATACCTGATGCTAAAGCATATTCAAGCATATTACCGGACAGGCGTGTATCTTTTCCTATAATAAACACCGGGTCTGATACTTCTTCCTTAAATCTGCGCGCAACAGATCTTCCAATTTTGACTGCCATTTCAGGTGTCATCGGATATTCATTTGCGACACCCCTGATTCCGTCTGTTCCAAATAACTTGCCCATTAAGAATAAATCCTCATGTAAGTTTGACCGCTTCGTGAAAAGTCCAGATTTTCTCTTTTTCGTCATTTCAACGGAAGCGGGGCACGTAGTGAAGCACCTGCGCTATCCAGTTTTTTTAAATGTTTCTGGACTCCCCTTTTCACGGGAGTGACGGGATTTTGACTTTTTACAGGTTAATCAAGTTTCCGGGAAAAAACAATCTATATGCTTGCAAATAAAATAATAACATATATATTTTTATAATAAACTTATCATCTTCTTTCAATAATCTTTTAAAAGGAATCTTATTTGCTGCTGAATATATCCATAATCCTCCTTCTTCTCATATTTTCAGGATTTTTTTCCGGTTCCGAAACCGCCCTCTTTTCATTATCTTCAATCCAGCGTGAGCGGATTAAGAGAACCGGCAATAAAAAAGCATTACTAATCAATAAACTGTTGTCGAGACCCAGAAAACTTATTGTGACCATTCTTATCGGAAACGATATGGTCAATATTGCGGCTTCAGTTATTGCAACGTCTCTCTTTGTGTCATTCAATAAGGATCATGGAGAATGGATTGCGATTGCGGTAATGATGCCTGTAACACTGATTTTTGCTGAAGTCATACCAAAAACACTGGCCATGACCTATAATGAAAGGATTGCTCCGTTTGTCAGCAAACCTCTGTATTTTTTTTCGCAATTAATTTTTCCATTAAGATTTATATTGTATAACATCGCTGTAATGCTTTCAAAAATTGCAGGATTTGAAAAACGTCATATTTCAACAACCATAATGGAAGACGAATTCAGGGCTCTTGTTGATCAAAGCCATGATAGCGGAGAGATTAACAGAGCTGAACGGGATCTTATACATAATGTCTTTGAATTCAGTGATACCCACGCTTTTGAAATTATGACGCCTTTAAATGAGATATTCTCCCTGTCCGAAGATATGACCATTGAAAGAGCCGTAAAAGCAGTGCAGCAGAGCCGGTTTTTAAGAATACCCGTATACAGAAACCGTTTCGACAGCATAGTCGGGATTCTTTATACAAAAGATCTATTAAAAATCAACACTGCTAAATCCGGTGGGAATGGAAATACGATTCAGAAAATTTACCGAAAACCCTTTTTTGTCGATGAAAACATCAAAACAGATGATCTGTTTCATATCTTAAAGAAAAAACGGATACATATCGCCATTTGTATAAACAAACAGGGTAAAGTTACTGGTCTATTAACAATGGACGATCTTCTCGGTGAGCTGTTCGGAGAAATTCATGACGAATATGACAGGGAATTAAAGTGAATAACTTTCTTTATATTTTTACCATAACATTATGCGTTGTATTTCAGGGATTCTTTTCAGGATCCGAGATGGTTATCCTCTCTGCGAACAGGATAAAACTGAGGCAGGCTGCAAAGCGGGGGCATAAGGGAGCCGCCCGTTTCTTAAAACTGATCGAAAAACCCGATTGGTCACTTGCAACAACAAGCACCGGAACGAATATGTTTATAATCATTGCGTCCGTATTTGCTGCGGCCTGGCTGGATGGGATATTCCGGAATAACAGCGAGCTATTTACAATTCTTATTATCACTCCGGTACTGCTGATTTTTGGGGAGATTCTGCCCAGAACTATTTTTCAGCAGAAAGCAGATGAGATAGCTCTTAAAATCGCATCACTTTTTGTTTATGCCTCCGGCATTATTTTGCCGGTAACATATCTTGTCTTCTGGACCAGCAGAGTGTTTTACAAACTGATCGGGAAAGAGATTCTCAAACGGAATTTCTATATTTCAAAGAAAGAGCTGGAGCTTGCCCTTTCCATAGATGGAGAGGGAAGCGATCTTGAAACAGGAGAAAAAAAGCTTATACGAAGAGTTTTCCAGCTTTTTGCATCGAATGTCTCGGATGTTATGGTTCCTCTCGTTGATGTAACCGCAATATCACACAAAGCAACCGTCGGAAAGGCGATAGAAGTGATTAACAGCACAGATTATTCACGGCTGCCCGTATATAAAAGCAGAATCGACAACCTGGTTGGAATCATCCATCCTTTTGATCTGCTTCATATGACAGATGAAAATGCGCCTATCGGCCCCTTTATCCGTGAAGTCCCGTTTGTTCCGGAATCAAAGAAAGCCCATGACCTGCTGGTATTGCTTCAGAAAACAAAAAATTCCATAGCAATAGCTCTCGATGAATACGGCGGCACAGTAGGAATCATAACTATCGAGGATATCCTTGAGGAAGTCGTCGGTGAGATCAATGATGAGTATGACGATGATACAAAGCAGTTTGTCAGGCTTGGGGAAAACAAGTTTCTTGTAAACGCCAGGATGGAAATAGAGCATGCAAATGAAATAATGAATTTAAGGATTCCCAAGGAGGATTATGAAACCATAGGCGGTTTTCTGCTCAAACAGATGGGTAAAATCCCAAGAAAAGGCGAGTCGATATTGTTTGATAATATAAGGTTTACTATCCGGTCATCAGGCAAAAAATCAATTCATACGGTTATTGTGGAAATACCGGGGAAAGACCAATGAACTACCCCGAAGCAGAGCTGCGAGGAATTCTTTTGATTAATGAGACCTCTTATGAGCGCTATTTTTTCACCCGTTCAACATATTGCCCGGTTCTTGTATCAATACGAACAAGTTCGCCTTCTTCAACAAAAGGAGGTACCTGAACAACATATCCTGTTTCAAGAGTTGCTGGTTTGGTGCTGCCCGCAGCCGTATCCCCTTTTGCCCATGGGTCCGCTTTAATTATCTTAAGATTGATAAAATTCGGAAGTGAAAGACCAATAGCTTTTTCTCCGAAAAAAAGCATACTACATACAGTATTTTCCTTTAAAAAACTTTTTGCATCACCAACCTGGTCACCCACAAGAAATTCCTGTACATATGTTGATGTATTCATAAAGCAGTAACCGTTCCTGTCTGAATACAAATATTCCATCTGATGTTCTTCAAGGTTTGCCTCATTGAATTTGTCGCCAGATCTGAATGTTCTTTCAAATTGAGCGCCGGTTACCATGTTTTTAAGCTTGCATTTATATAGAGCCTGGCCTTTTCCAGGTTTTACAAAATCAAATTGAAGTATAACGTATGGATCGCCATCTATCTCTATTTTAAGGCCCTTTTTTAGATTACCGCTTTCGTACATCTGTCTGTTTTCCTCCTACATCAAACCATTCTGTTTGTTAAAAGCATTTCCGCTCTTTTAGATTCTTCAATAAACAGCTTAACCTTCATAAAGTCTTTTTTGAATCTGACAGGTTTTCCCTGGATGTCACAATCATTCGTCAGTGTACAAGTATCAACTCCTGCAGGTTTCACTTTTATTATGCCATTAAAAACATTATCCGGCGAAAGACCGCCTGCAAGTATCACAGGAATTCTGGTTGAATCAACTAATATTTTTGCACTGTCCCAATCGCATGTTTTGCCGGTTATTCCTACAAATCCGTTTACAGGCTGGCTTTCAGGAATTGTTGCTGATGAGTTTATTAAAAAGGTGTCCGTTAAAAAGAAGTCGCTAACTTTTTCAAATATTTGAGCAAAGTCAACCGGAGAAACCA
>Ga0315268_10005328_pt1 | contig 13841 bp, 14 predicted proteins | sample C1_top_MG_FD_204535 | JGI IMG/M metagenome (GOLD analysis project Ga0315268, IMG submission 204535) | Sediment microbial communities from Yellowstone Lake, YNP, Wyoming, USA - C1_top | ecosystem: Environmental > Aquatic > Freshwater > Lake > Sediment | place: USA: Wyoming | collected 2017-08-01 | reverse complement strand
GGGTATGAATTTTTCATGATACCACTTTTTGCCTTTTGCAGTAACAAGCGTAAAGCGCGTGATTACCCCTCCAAGGAATGGGATGCCAAGGTATATAAAGACACTTTTGGCTATGTCGCCTATAGTGACGTGCACGACTGCTCCATGGAGACCGAGCAGTGGAGGAAGCTTCGTCACAAAAATCCAGGCATAAATTGAATAGGTAAGCACCTGGAATAAAGCATTAAAAGCAACCAGGCCTGCAACATAATCAGGGTCTCCACAGGCAAGGTCATTCCAGACGAGCACCATCGCAATACATCTGGCCAGCCCTACAAGAATAACGCCGACCATGTACTCCGGATAGGCTGGGAGAAACATAATTGCCAGAGCAAACATGACAACCGGGCCGACGATCCAGTTCTGGATAAGGCTAACTGCGAGTATCTTATAATTACTGAATACCTTCGGCAGTTCTTCATAGCGGACTTTCGCCAGAGGCGGGTACATCATCAGGATCAACCCGATGGCTATGGGGATATTGGTCGTCCCGACCTGAAAGATATTCCAGAAATCGGTAATTTGTGGATAAAGATATCCTGAAACAACCCCTACGGCCATGGCCAGAAATATCCATAGGGTGAGAAAACGGTCGAGAAATGATAACCTCTTTATAACATCATCCATGGTATTTACCTCCCGTAGCAAACAGTCTTCTTTCGAAGGGCAACAACATTTGCTCTTGTGGTTTTGATCTTTAGAAAATCCTTCAACTTTTTACTATCCTCCATTACAGATTCTCCAGAAATCCTCTCCAGTGTTGACAGCAGTAAAAATCTCCTGAATAAATCAGAATCATCAATGCTGTAATGAATCCATTTGCCCTGTCTTCTATCTTTAATCAAGCCGGCCTCTTTCAGAACACTGAGATGAAAAGACATCTTTGGCTGTATCATATCCAGGGCAGCAACAATATCGCATACGCACAGCTCTCCATGTTCAAGGAGTTTGAGAATTCTCAAACGTGTTTCATCAGATAGTGCTTTAAAAATGGCAAGAACAGTGTCCATATCTCTATCCTCTCATGCGTTTTCCAGCTTGATTAGTTCTTTGATCTTTTCAGAGCTCGGTAAAGGTTCCCCTGAATGCTTGAGTTTACCGTTAATGACAAGGGCCGGCGTTGACATAGTATATTTCATAATCTCCTTAATGTCTGTCACTTTATTAATCGTTGCTTCAATACCAAGCTCTTTTACTGCTTTTCTCGTTAGTTCTTCCATCATGGAACAGTTCGGGCAACCCGGACCTAATACCTTAATTTCCATTGCTATTCCTCCTTTTACCTTTTATTAATTCTCTCAGCATCTCTACAGAAGGTACATTCGAAAGCCTCCCAGCTTCGTCTTTGAATACCCTTCAGGAAAATCCGATTACATCAACGGGCTGGATGTCTTTTCCATTAATGAACACAGAGGGCGAACCACGAAGTCCTAAAATGCTTGCCTTCATATCGTCGATTCGATAAAAATGCACTTCTGCCTGTACACCCTCTAAATCTAACGCCTTAAAGATATTTTCCCTCAAGCTTTTTTCTGCTCCACATGCCAATGACAGGTAACAATCAATTTTCACTGATGCTCGTCCTCTCCTATAGAATTGCATTAAATAGATAGCCAATTGCCATTATAGTTACAGTCAGTATCCCGACGAATATGCCAAGGAGCGGAATTTTCAAGACCTTCCTCAGGATTATCATCTCTGGAAACGATAATGCTGTTACTGCCATCATAAAGGCAAGCACTGTTCCCATACTCAAACCCTTCTCCATCAGAGCATAGACTATAGGGATGATTCCTGCAGCATTAGAGTAAAGAGGTACACCGATCAAAACTGCTACCGGTACCGCAAAGAAATTCCCTTTCCCTGCATAATTCGCAAGGAAGTCTTCAGGTACATAACCATGTATGAATCCACCAATGCTGATTGCAATGAGAATGAATAACCATACCCTTTTTAATATATCTTTGGTATTGTCCTTTGCATATTGGAGCCTTTCCTTGAACCTCTTCTTACTTATTTCATATCCATGGCCATTCTGAAATTTATATACATATTCTTCAACCCATTTTTCTGGTTTAAATTTTCCGATAATAATCCCTCCGAATATAGCAACCAGAAGACCTGCTCCGATATAGATTGCGGTTACTTTCCAGCCAAAGAGCCCAAAAAGTAACACAACTGCAACTTCGTTCACCATAGGGGAAGAGATAAGAAATGAAAAAGTTACACCGAGGGGTACCCCAGCCTCTACAAATCCGATAAACAAAGGAACTGCAGAGCATGAGCAGAAGGGTGTAACGATACCAAGCAGGGCAGCAAGAATATTACCTATAAACTCTTTTTTATGAGAAAGGATACGCTTGGTTTTTTCCGGAGGGAAATAGCTTCTAATTATCGATACGATATATATAATTACTGAAAGCAGAAGAAATATCTTAATAGTCTCATAAATAAAGAATCCTACTGCATCTGTAAGATGTGCACCATGTTCCAATTTCAACAGGCTATAGGTAATATATTCTGAAAATTTCTTTAACATCTATCTTATTTATATATAAATAAAAATTAATATGATTGTCAAGATAAACTTGATATGCAGATTACATGAAGTGATCAGTAACAGGTTAGAAATTCTGTAAGTAATGTATCAAATTCATCAGCCAAGAGAGAAGAAAGCGGCAAAGAATTCTCAAAGGCAGGATTAGGAATAACTGTGAATAATTAGAATAATCTTATTTCGCAACTTTGTTATAAACCCAACCTATTAGGGCACCGCTTATGAAACCATCAACAAAGCCATAGACAAGACCGAGGAAACTTCCAAAGGGGGAAACGGTATATCCCGGATAGAGAGATTGAGGAAGGGCTATAAGAAAGAATCTGCCATATCCTGTAAAGTATGAAAGCCATGTTGTCAGAAAAAGTGCACCACCCCACACTGATCCAAGTGCTATTCCTAATGCAACTGGATTAAATCTATTCATAATTAACCTACATAATGCATTTTTCGGGTTAATAGAAACAGTAATTTATTTCAAATTGCAAAAGTTTAACTCAAATGAAGCAAATTTATAAAAATCTGGCGGGATCACCTTTACAGTGAACCAAGTATACCACAAGGGAAAGTGATAATCACGAAATTTAAATATACTTTTTAAAAACCATTACGACATTTTTGAATTTTCTGGTAACAACTTTCCTTATAATAAATATACTGATGCCATATTTTGCGAGATCGAAGTAAGGAAAGGAGACCTCTATGTTAGTAAGGGATTGCATGTCAAAAAAAATAATCACGATTAATGAAGATACACCAATAATGCAGGCTCTAAGGATTATGAAAGATAACAATATCAGAAGGTTGCCTGTTATAAAAAATGTAGACATAATAGGAATGATTACTGATAAAGACTTAAAGGAGGCTACACCCTCTAAAGCAACTTCCTTAGATGTTCATGAGATTTACAGCCTCCTTAGTGAAATCAAGGTTAAAGATATAATGTCTAAAGACCTTTACACGATAGGTCCGGATGAATCTGTTGAAAAAGCTGCAATGCTGATGTTGAAAAGAAAAATATCTGGCTTGCCCGTGGTAGAGAAGGGAAATTTAATAGGGATTATAACGCAAACCGATATATTCAAGGCTTTAGTAGATATAAGTGGTTTAACTCGCGGAGGTGTAAAGATTGCTGTAGAACTTCCAGATATTCCTGGTACCGCCCAAGAAGTAATTAACACCATAAGGACTCATAGTGGTCGAATAGTCAGCATAATGACGCGTTATGATGTTGATAAGGAGGGGCATAGACATTTGTTTGTTCGAACAGATATTGAAGAAAAAAAATTAAATGAACTTCTTGAGGTTATAGGCAGGCGATTTAAAGTCCTTTACGTCATAAAAGATATAATGATATAAGGGGGTGTATGGAATCAGGCAAGCTCACATCTGAAGGTGCTACGCATGTCCTATTGAGAGAGGAACGTAGATTCGAGCCTTCACCGGAATTTATTCGAGCAACAAATGTGTATAACTGGATGGTGCGGCATTGGATTAAAGATGAAGAACACTTAAGGGCCTGGGCTGCTGAAGATTCTCAAAGATTCTGGGTTGAGATGATAAAAGAGGTGGGATTAAATATTGACGGATATTCTCAAGTCCTTGAATGGAATCCACCATATACAAAGTTTTTTGTTGGAGCAAAATATAACATCTCCATTGATGCTTTAGACAAGCATAAATCTCGCGACAAGATTGCTTACTACTGGCAAGGGGAACCTATGTCAGATAAGGGAATACCTTTAGAAGAAAAGACATTAACCTATGCTGACCTGTACAGGGAGGTTAATAGATTTGCTAATGCCTTAAAAATCTTGGGTATAAAGAAAGGCGACAGGGTAGGAATCTATCTTCCCATGATATTGCAACTCCCCATTGCCATGCTTGCGTGTGCTAAGATTGGAGCCATTCATTCTGTTGTGTTTTCAGGTTTAAGTGCTATTGCCCTCCGAGAGAGGTTAAATCATGCAGAGATAAAGGCAGTAATAACATGTGATGGATTTTACAGACGTGGCAGGATCGTCAAGCTCAAGGAACAGGTCGACGAAGCATTATTAGATGCACCTACAGTAAGGCACCTTATCGTCTACCGACGGTTATCGGAAGATGTTCTACCAAAAAAAGGTATTAAATGGTATCCAGGAGACCCAATGAACCCTCGAGAGAGAAGAGATTATTGGTGGGATGAGCTCATAGAAAAGACAAGAGAATTTCTTCCACAAATAGGTCTCAATATTGATGAATTTGAAACAGAGTTGTTAGATGTGGAAGACCCCCTCTATATACTCTATACCTCTGGCACTACAGGAAAACCAAAAGGTGTAGTTCATGTACATGGAGGCTATGCATTAGGAACATCTCTTACTATGAAATGGGTATTCGATCTCAAAGAAAGTGATGTATGGTGGTGCTCAGCAGATATTGGTTGGGTTACAGGACATAGTTACATTATCTATGCACCTCTTATATTAGGTGTTACTTCAATTTTATATGAAGGTGCGCCTGATTGGCCTGATCCCGCCAGATTCTGGTCTATCATACAAAAATATAAAGTAACCGTTTTTTATACCTCTCCTACAGTGATTCGCTTATTCATGAAATATGGAGAAAACTTGCCAAAACTGTATGATCTGAATTCCTTAAGACTTTTAGTGTCCGTTGGAGAACCCATAAATCCTGAAGCCTGGATATGGTATTTTGAAAATATAGGTGGAGGGAGATGTCAGATTATGGATACATGGTGGCAGACTGAAACAGGCAATTTTATCATATCTCCCCTTCCAATTACTCCGCTTAAGCCTGGCTCAGCCACGAAACCATTGCCAGGATTTAAGGTTGATATATATGATGAAAAAGGAAATCCTGTGCCAGCTGGTGCTGGTGGTTATTTAGTAATAACTCAGCCCTGGCCAGGTATGCTCAGAGGTCTTTATAAGGCTCCTGAAAGGTACGCTGAGGGGTATTGGGGTAAGTACCTAAATGTTTACCTAACTGGGGATTTAGCCCGAAAAGACAAAGATGGCTACTTCTGGTTACAAGGAAGGGCTGATGATGTGCTGAATGTCGCTGGACACCGCATAGGAAATTCCGAAATAGAATCAGCTCTCATAACTCATCCGGCTGTAGCAGAGGCAGCTGTAGTTGGAATGCCACATGAAATAAAGGGTCAGTGTATTGTAGCTTTTGTAGCCCTACGGCATGGTGAACAAGCTAACCCTTCCCTTACAAAGGATTTGATAAGACACGTTGAGAAAGAAATCGGTAAGATCGCTCGTCCAGAAGAAATTCATTTTGTGCCTGATCTTCCAAAAACACGCAGTGGCAAAATTATGCGCCGTGTAGTGCGAAGAATCGCCATGGGTGAAGAACCAGGAGATATTACCACTCTTGCTAATCCTGAGGCTGTAGAAAAGATAAAGGAAACTTTAGAGAAAGAAAAATTTAAAAAGGAGTAATTTTTCATTATGAAAGAGGCAATGTTCTATGAAAAACTCGATGAGAAGAAAGTCAGGTGTTTTCTCTGTGCCCATCATTGTTTAATCAAGGAAGGGAAAAGAGGCATCTGTTATGTGCGTAAAAACATTGATGGCACGCTATATACCCTTGTTTACGGTAAAGTTGTCTCCATGAATATAGATCCTATAGAGAAGAAACCTCTCTTTCACTTTCAGCCAGGTTCTACCTCTTTTTCCATTGCATCAGTAGGCTGCAATTTCCGATGTGAACACTGCCAGAATTTTGAGATATCTCAGTATCCAAAGGAACACGAGGGCGAAATCCTCGGGCAGGACGTTACTCCAAAAGCTATTGTAGAAGCAGCAGAGAGGAATGGCTGTAAGAGCATCTCTTATACCTATACAGAACCAACCATTTTCTTTGAGTTTGCATACGACTGCGCAAAACTTGCACATGAAAGGGGCATAAAGAATGTTTTTGTAAGCAATGGATACACATCTCCAGAGGCGACAAGGGTTATTGCACCTTATCTCGGTGGAAATAACATAGACCTCAAAGGAAACGAAGATTTTTACAATAAAATTTGTGGTGCCAAGCTTGATCCAGTAAAAGAAACCATAAGGCTGATGAAAGAGCTTGGTGTATGGGTTGAAGTAACAACATTGATAATCCCTGATTACAATGACTCCGAAGATGACCTGAGAAGTATAGCAGAGTTTATCAAAGCTGTAGATCCCTTTATACCCTGGCATGTAACACAGTTTTATCCAACCCACAAATTAACAGATAAACCACGGACACCTTTAAAGACATTGCGAAAGGCAAGGGACATCGGCTTTGAAACAGGCCTTAAATATGTGTATGAAGGCAATGTCCCTGGGGAAGGTGGAGAAAATACCCATTGCCATAACTGCAAAAAAATTCTCATCAAACGCTTCGGGTTTAGCATAATTGAAAATAGGGTTAAAAATGGACGATGCCCTGAATGCGGAGCGGATATAAAGGGTCTATGGTCGTAATCACATATCGAGTACCATAAGAACTGCATCCTCCCTTGGATATGTGTAATAATCTTTCCTGAAACCTACAGGTCTAAAACCAAAACGCTCATAAAATAGCATCGCAGCGTCATTTGAGACTCTGACTTCAAGAAACAAAGACTTACAACTCCTCTCCTTTAATTCATCGAGAACCTTTTTTACAAGTGCTGTAGCAATTCCCATCCTTCGAAGGTCAGGATGTACAGCCAGGTTTAGTATGTGAGCTTCTTCGAGTAAATAGTTTACGCATATATAGCCAGCAAGCTTATCTTCAAGTACAGCAATCCTGTTTATCGAATATGGATTGTAGATTTCTTTTAGAAAGGCCGTTTCAGACCAGGGGGTAGAGAAAGATATGCGCTCGATCTCTAAGATTTTAGGAACATCTGCCCACTTCATTAGTCTAATAATTATAATTACTTCAGCCATTGAAGACCTATTATATTCATAGCAAACTCTGCTCCAATGGTTTTCATTTTCCGGCTTGACCGGAAAATCCATGGTTTCCCATGAAAACAGGAATCCAGTTCATTGATAGCTCCCCGCCTTTGCTGGGACGACGTCTGGATTCCCCGATCTCGTCCGCCTAAGGCGGACAAGTCGTGGAATGACGGAACCCAAAAAATTACAAAACATCTTAAAAGATCTTTTTAGATGTTTGACGACTTATAGCATGATGCCTCACAATTTCGTTAATTGCCTCTCGTTACTTCCCACTTCCCTTTATCTCGGCCTCTGATTTTCTTATATAAAATGGGACAAGGCTGATGGGCTCAGAGAATTCACTCCTCAAAGCCTTTTTTATCCCGATGTGGGCTACATTAGCTGGGGACGTTACGATCTTTTCAGGAGACGCCAATATAGCCCTTCCACCCATAAGATTGATAATTTCATCCTTATAAAGGATTGCTCCATCGCCAGTAAAGATAACTTTTTCATCCGATAATGGCTTGACCTTTTCTTCCGAAAATCCTCCCTGCCCCACTTTATTGTAATCCCCCCCCTGCCCCCCTTTACTAAAGGGGGGTAAGGGGGAATTAATTTCATTAATTTTTTCTAAGAGCTTGCTTACCCTTATTGACGTCTCATCTATCAATCTTATGAAACCATCATTTTCCCATATAAACAATGCAGCATATACCTCTTTCTTTCGTGCATCAAGCATAGTACAGACAGGGTATCGGCTGAAGGGAAAATTGTGTGCAAGTGCTTCAAGTGTAGGGACAGAGACTATAGGTTTCCCTGTTGCATAGGAAAAACCTTTCACAGTGCTCAAACCTATCCTAAGCCCTGTGAAAGACCCAGGGCCTATAGCCACTGCAAAGCAATCCATATCGGATACCTTATACCCCGATTGTTGTAGGGCATAATCAATTGATGTCATCAGCCTCTCTGAATATGTTGACTTCACATTGAGTCTCACCTCAGCAACCAAGCCCAACTGGTCATCCATAACAGCAACGCCTCCAAGCATTGTTGAAGTATCTATGGCGAGGACTTTCATGCTATGATATTTTTTTTAACTGCAGCCTATAATTTCCATACATAAACAGAGCTGATGCAATAATACATATTATGGCTGAAATGGTTACCGCTTTTGTTGTTCCTATTGAATCCGCCAGCATACCAATAATGGAGTTTCCGATCGGGGCAAACCCGAGAAACACAAGGGCATACACACTCATCACCCTTCCCCTCAGGCTGTCTGAGGCTGAAAGCTGAATAAAGCTGTTCGCTGTTGCAAAGAAACTCACCATTCCCCATCCTACGAACGTGAGGGCTGTCATAGAAAGATAAAAGGCCTTGGATACGGAAAAGACTAAGAGGAAAACGGAAAAGCAGAGTGCCGATATGGACAGAAACCTTTTCTCGTGTTCTATATCACCTTTAAATGCAATAAACAGGGCTGCTGATAGGGCCCCTATGCCAGTAGCACCAACGAGAAATCCGTAACCCTTAGGACCTGCTCTTAACACCTCGCCTGCAAATACCGGAAGGAAGGTTACATATGGTATGCCTATGAGACTGAATACCGCAATGAGAAGCATGATACTATAAATCTCAGGTTTGTTTTTTACAAACTCTATGCCATCTATAAAATCTCTTACAAATCCCTTAGAACTTGCTTTTATATAACCTTTCATCTTCATTTTTGAAAGAGCAATTATGACTGCAACAAAACTTAATGCATTCAAAAAAAAGCATGCCGGTAGCCCCAGGTAAGCAATTGCCATCCCTGCTATAACAGGTCCGATCATGCGTGCCCCATTAAAGGCAGCGGAATTCAATGCTATAGCATTCGTAAGATAATCCTTCCCTACAATTTCTATAATGAATGCTTGCCTCGCTGGTATATCGAAGGCATTTACCGTACCGAGAAATGTTGCAAGAAGTGCAACCTGCCACACAACAATAAACTTCATGCTGGTGAGTATACCAAGAAAAATGGCGGGTACCATAGATAATGCCTGGGTTAGCAAGAGAACGTTTCTCTTTCGAAGTCTATCAGCTGCTATCCCACCCAAAGGAGTAAATAAAAGTATCGGTAGCGAACCAGCGGCTGCAACAAGGCCAAGATAAAAAGGTGATTTTGTCAGGCTATATACAAGCCAGGCCTGTGCAACAGACTGCATCCATGTACCTGATAAAGAAATAAGCTGACCGAACCAGAAGAGCCTGAAGTCGCTGGAAGATAACGCTGAAAACCTTTCTACTGTTGCCATTTTATATTTTAACCAAATATGAATCTCGATTTTGGGGTCTGGATGTAGGCTAAATGTTATTGAGTTGGTTGAAGCTTCGAAAAGTCTGCAATCGTTGAGGCGGTTCTCCAGACTTCTTTCAGCAATGCCAGCCTGTTCTGCTTTATTTCTTCCTTTTTATCCATAACGAGGACACGATCAAAGAAATTGTTAATTGCGTCTGTTAGAGAAGCAAGGAGATTAATTGCATCATGATAACTTCTTTCTTTAAGAAGGACAAGAAGATCAGATTTTACGTAATCGAGCTTTTCCTTGAGCTCCTTCTCAGCCTCCTCTGCGAGGAGTTCTGATTTCAATTCAGGAATTATTTTCTTAGGAAGAATATTATTAACACGCTTTATTGCAAGAAGAAAATTGTTGTAATCCTTGTCATCTTTGAATCTCTTCAAGGCGTCAAGCCTCCACTCTACATCTTTTAGATTTAGATCAAGCGATACGGAAAGGATAGATTGTGCAAGGTCTAAGCTATATCCCTTATCAGAAAAAACGGGTTCAAACCTCTGCTCAAAAAATTGATAAATCTTTTCTTCTATTTTTTCGGGATGCGGGAACAGACTTATTAAATTTTGTAAGGTCTTATGTGTCAGATCTTTTAAGGGAACGTTATAACCCTTATCCAACATTATCGCTATAATGCCAAGTGCCTGTCGTCTAAGGGCAAAAGGATCTTCAGAGCCTGTTGGTATAAGTCCTAAAGAAAAGAAGGAGGCTATATTGTCTATCTTATCGGCTATACTGAGAAGAGCTCCGATCTCTGAATGAGGAAGCTTTCCACCAGAATGCCCAGGTAGGTATTGCTCCTCTAAAGCCTCTGCAACCTCACTATCTTCCCCGTCATGTATTGCATAGTATTTACCCATAGTCCCCTGTAGTTCGGGAAACTCCCTGATAATTCCTGTTAAAAGGTCTGTTTTTGAAAGCCAGGCAGCACGGAGAAGCTTATTCTTTGATGAAGTCAAGAGCCTTCCGGAAAGAAACTCGGCAACGGAGACAATTCTTTCTGTCTTTTGGTATAGGCTCCCAAGCTTTTCATGGAAGATAATCTTTTCGAGTTCCTTTATTCTTTCATAGAGAGTCTTTTTCCTATCTTCTTCGAAATAAAATCTTGCATCCTCAAATCTTGCCTTAATAACCCGCTCAGCACCTATCCTCACTGTTTCTTCATTTTCCTTCTTTGTATTACTGATGACGATAAAGTAATTGAGAAGCCTGCCTTCTACATCTTCAATAGCGAAGAATTTCTGATGGTCCTTCATAACTGTAACGAGTAGTTCCTTTGGAAGTTCAAGATACTCCTTCTGAAAGCTACATAGCACGGGGAAAGGATACTCAACGAGAAAATTAACTGTCTCAATGAGCTCCTCATCCTCAATAGGTATCCCCCCGACTGAAGAGGAAAGTCTCCTGATGCCTTCGAGAATCATCTTTTTTCTTTCTTCCTGGTCAACAATTACGAGGTTGTTTTCAAGAAGGTTTTTAAAACTTGATATCTCCTTTATCTGGAATGTTGCTGGTGAAAGGAACCGATGCCCCCGTGTCATGTTACTACTTCTTACTTCATCAATTTCAAAAGAGATAACATTCTTACCAAACATTGCTAATAGCCAGTGTATTGGTCTTGCAAATCTGATGCTCCCATTGCCCCATCTCATAGTTTTGGGGAAGCGTACTGAAAGGATAACCTTCTTTAGTATCTCTGGCAGAAGGTCTTTAACAGCTAATCCTTTCTCCTCAAAAACTGCAACTACATATTCACCTTTGTCTCTTTTTTTTACAACAAGACTCTCCACATTCATCCCTTGAGAGTCTGCAAACTTCATAGCCGCCTTAGTTGGATTACCCTTCCCATCAAAGGCTATCTTTTTTGCAGGACCAAATACTTCCCTAACACGGCTTGTTTGTGTCTCTGTCAATCCACCAACCATAAGAACAAGCCTTCTTGGTGTTGCACAGGTCTCTATTTCAGAAAAATCGATATAGTTATCACTCAGGATAGTGGCAGCATTTGCCTTCAAATTCTGAATAGCCTCCTGCAGAAACCCTGCAGGTATCTCCTCTGTGCCAATCTCCAGCAAAAGTGATAAACGCTGCACTTGATTCATTTACCTTTACCTCTTTCTTCAACCCTCCTTATCCTCCCCTTGCCAAGGGGAGGATAAGGAGGGTTAGGGAAAATATCAAGGGGAATGCGAATCATGAACCTGACCTTTTTATATTCACCCACAAAAGATTTGCTACCCACATAAATTATACCCATACAAAAGATTGATTGACAAGGAAAAAGGACTTTGAGTAAGGTAACGTTATGCCAAAACTAATGAAGAAAAGATCTAAGAAGGCTGGCCTTCCACCTGGGACCCTCATTCATATTGGTGAAAGAAAGACTGAGGAAATAAAGATCACTATCATGGATTATGATGAAACACAATTTCAGGACAAAGAAGCAAAGACATTTGAGGAATGTTTCCCCTATAAAGGCAAGCCCACCGTAACCTGGATCAATGTAGATGGTATTCATCAGGTTCAGACCTTAGAAAAACTTGGTGAATGTTTTGAATTGCATCCGCTCACGTTAGAAGATATCCTGAACACTGACCAGCGCCCGAAGATAGAGGATTTTGGTGAATATATGTATGTCGTTTTAAAAATGTTCTCTTATGATGATAAAAGCAGTGAAATCCTTACAGAGCAGGTAAGCCTTATCCTCGGAGCTAATTTCGTTCTTTCTTTCCAGGAAAATGTGGGCGATGTTTTCAATCCAATCAGGGAGCGGATAAGGAGTGGTAAGGGTAAAATAAGAAAAATGGGGGCTGATTATCTGGTCTACGCCCTGTTAGACGCAATTGTGGACAACTATTTTATAATCCTGGAAAAAATCGGAGAACAGATAGAATTCCTGGAAGAAAAGTTGGTCATTAACCCGGTCCCGGAAACCTTGAATATTATCCACAAATTAAAAAGAGAGATGTTATTCTTCCGAAAATCTGTCTGGCCTTTGCGAGAAGTAATCAGTGTCTTGGAGCGAGGAGAGTCTCAATTGATAAAAGGCTCGACAAAGATATTCTTTAGGGATGTTTATGATCACAACATTCAGATCATTGACACGATAGAGACATTCCGAGAAATGCTGTCAGGAATGCTCGATATCTATCTAACAGGAATCAGTAACAGGTTGAATGCAGTTATGAAGGTGTTAACAATCATCGCTACGATATTTATGCCGCTCACGTTTATTGCTGGTGTTTATGGGATGAATTTTAAATTTATGCCAGAACTTGAGTGGCGTTGGGGGTATCCTCTCATTTTGCTTGTCATGATTGCTATCGGCATCTTAATGCTGTTTTATTTCAAAAGAAAAAAGTGGTTATGAGAATTAAATCCTTTTTAGCAACTCGATGGGGAGGTATTGGCGATGAACGAAGAGAATAAAGTGATTGTTACTTCTGCAGACACGATTCCGAAGAAAACCGTGCAAGCAGGCTCAGGTACTTCGATGCAGGTTCTTATCGGACCTGGTGATGCCCAAAACTTCGTGATGAGACGGTTCATTATGGAGCCTGGTGGAGGTATGCCAAACCATACAAACATTGTTGAACACGAGCAATTTGTACTCAGGGGACGTGCTAAGATTGGAATTGGAGAGATCGTCTATGAGGTAAGAAGAGGTGATGTCGTATTTATCCCCAAGGGCATTCCACATTGGTATAAAGCGGAAGGAGATGAACCTTTTGAATTCCTTTGTGTCGTTCCTAATGTACCTGATCATATCGAGGTCCTTGAGAGAAAGTGATAAGAATGAAGAATGAAGATTCTGAATAATACATAGTAATGTATATTCTGGAAAATTTCTAATCTCAATAATTTAGGTTAAGCTTCAATCTGAAGTTGCAGAGAACAAAAGTGAATGAAGTTTTCGGTATTGGAGCAATTGCAGATTGAAGCATGAAGAACGAAGCCGCTACGCACCCTATGGCGATTCAATTCACC
>Ga0315268_10005327_pt1 | contig 13842 bp, 8 predicted proteins | sample C1_top_MG_FD_204535 | JGI IMG/M metagenome (GOLD analysis project Ga0315268, IMG submission 204535) | Sediment microbial communities from Yellowstone Lake, YNP, Wyoming, USA - C1_top | ecosystem: Environmental > Aquatic > Freshwater > Lake > Sediment | place: USA: Wyoming | collected 2017-08-01 | reverse complement strand
TGCGGTAGAGCGAGGGCACGTTTTTGCCCTCCAGATAGGACGCGACGCTCTCGTTGGCCGCGAGCATGAACTCCTCAATGATGCGGTGGGCGATGTTGCGCTCGCTGCGGGTGATGGCCTTCATCAGCCCGAACTCGTCGAACTCGATCATGGGCTCGGGCAGGTCGAAATCAATCGAGCCCCGGCGCGCGCGCTTCTGGTTGAGGATCATGGCCAGGCCCCGCATCAGCTCGAACACGTCAACCAGCCTGTGGTAGCGCTCGCGCAGCGGCTTGTCGCCTTCCAGCACGGCGTTCACGTCGCTGTAGGTCATGCGCTCGGCGGAGCGGATAACGCCGGGGTTAATCTGGTATCCCGCGATTTCGCCGCGGTTGTCGATTTCCATGATGCAGGAGATCACCAGCCGGTCCAAATGCGGGCGCAGCGAGCAGATGTCGGTGGAAAGCTCGATGGGCAGCATGGGGACGGCGCGGTCGGGAAAATAGACCGAGGTGCCGCGCCGGCGGGCCTCGGCGTCCAGGGGCGCGCCCTGGCGGACATAGTGGGCCACGTCGGCGATGTGCACCTGGAGCTCGAAATTGCCGTTGCTCAGGCGGCGCACGAACACGGCGTCATCGAAATCGCGGGCGGTCTCGCCGTCGATCGTGACGATGGGCAGGTTGCGGTAGTCGCGCCGGCCGCGCAGCTGGCGCGAGGAGATGATGTCCTCGATGCGCTGCGCTTCGTCGAGCGCCTCGACGGGGAAGCGGTGCGGCAGGTGGTACTTGCGGATGATGATCTCGACGTCCACGCCGAAATCGTCTTCGCAGCCGAGGACCTCTACCACCCGGCCGCGCGGATTCTGCGTGGGCGTGGGCCAGTCGGTGATCTCCACGTCCACCACCACATTTTCCAGGTCTTTGATCTCGCTGCGCTTGGCCTCACCTCCCAAGACCCGGTGTCTTTCCTCTCTTTTTCCTCTGTGTTCCTCTGTGCCCTCTGTGGTTGGATTTTCGGCCCCGCGCGGGATCACGATGTCGAGCGTGATCTTCTCGTCCATCGGCGTGACGTAGTTGTAGCGCGGACCGTAGTGGAAGGTGCCGACCACGGTGGGATGGGTGCGCTCGATCACGCGCACGATCTGGCCTTCGGCGCGGCCGTCGGGGCGGACGCGGCCCAGCTCCACCTGCACCCGGTCCCCGTGCATGGCGTTGCCGATTGCCTGCGGGCCGACGTAGATGTCGCCCTCCAGCCGGCGGCGGAGCGCCTCGTCGTCGGGAATGACGAAGCCGTAGCCGTCGCGGTGCATGGTGAGCCGCCCGGAGACCAGGTTACGGGTGGCGGGCTTGGGCGGGATGGCGTAGCGGTCGCCGTCCTGCGCCATCAGTTCGCCGCGGTGAACCAGCTTTTCCAGCAGCTCCTGCAGCGCGGGGCGCTCGTCGCCGCGCACCCCGAGTTCACGCACGAGCTGCTTGAACCCAGCCGATTGCTTCGGCTGCTGGGCGATCTTGCGCAGGGTGGCGTCGTCCGAGATCATTTCTTAACCACAGAGGACACAGAGGACGCTGAGGATCTGTTTTCGGCCGCTTCTATTTCAGCTTCAGCGTGGTCGCAGGTGTTTCTTGCCATCATTTGGATGATCTTTTCCTCCTCTGCGGCCTCCGTGTCCTCTGTGGTTATGGTTTCGTGTCCGCCATAAACCGCGCCTGGCACTGCTGGGCGTCGGCGGCCAGGGCGGCAAAATCGGGCGTGGCGCGCAGCTTGGCCAGCGCCGGATCAGCATAGATCGCGGTGTAGGAGCAATAGTTCTGCGCGATGGCGCTGCGGATCAACTGCGCCGCCAGTTGCTCCTCGCCGCACCAGGCCAGCAGCGCGCCGTGGTAGTAGCGGAATTCGGGATCGCGCTGGGCGAGGAGCGCGGGAGCGGCGGCGCCCGCCAGACGATGCATTTCTGCCGGCGAAACCGGCCGCAGACAGGCTTGCAGCAGCCCCGCGAACCACATCGGGCTGGGAGAAATCTTGGTGGCGGCCGCCCGGGCTCCCTCCGCCTTGCCTTCGCGCACCAGGATGGCCGGCACAACGCTGGCCGCCCACTCCGAACCGCTGTCGAGATGAACGTATTCCAGGGCGCGCCGGGGGTTGCCCAGTTCGAAGAAGACGAACGAGCAGGAGCGGAAATCGTAATTGCCGGGATCCAGCGCCAGGGCGGCGTCGCACTCGCGCGCCGACTGGTGCAGCAGGCCGGCATAGCGCAGCACGTACGCCATGGTGAAGTGCGCCTGCGCGTTTTCCGGGCGGCGGCGCACCAGGTCGGAGGCTTCCTTGTAGGCCATGGCCACCTCCCCGCGTTCGGCGCGGATGCGGGTCAGGTGCGCGGCGGCGTGAATCAGGTTGGGGTCCAGCTTCAGGGCGCGCTCGTAGGCCTGGGCCGCCTGGTCGAACATGATCTGCCCACCGCCGGAGTAGGAGGCGTCGTAGTAATAGCGCAGGCCGAGGGCATCCCAGGCCGGCGCGAACTTGGGATCGATCTGCACCGAGTGTTCCAGCATGACGATGGCGGTGCTGTTGGGTTCGGGATCGTGAGGCAGGGCGGCCCCGCGCAGGTACAGATCGTAGGCGTCGGTGTTGCTCGGCTGGGTGGCGGTGGCGATCAGGCTGGCGGCGCCCAACACCGGCAACAGTCCCTGCCGCATCTGCGCCGCCAGTTCGCCCTGCAAAGAGATCAGGTTCTGCGATGGCACGGTGACGGTGCCCTGCCAGATCAGGCGGTTGCGGCGGACATCAATGTCGTCCAGCGTGATGGTCAGGCGGTCGCCCTGCGTCATGTAGTGGCCGGTAATCACGTTGGCGGCGTGCAGGTCGCGGCCGGCCTGCTGCGGATCGAAGTCGCCGCGCGCGTATTTCGGCGCCGCGGGCACGGGACGAATCTCCAGCGCGCGCGAGTAGGCCAGGATCTTCACCACTTCGTCGGGCAGGGCGAAGCGCAGGTAGTCGGTGTCGGGATCGCCGCTGACATTGTTGAACGGCAGCACCACCACCGTGTTATTGGCGCCCACGGCGGGGCCGGCGCGCCCGTGCTTGGCCCACCATACCGTGATCGCGAGCAGCACCGCCACCAGCAGTCCACCCGTTCCGAGCAGGAAATACATCTGCCGCACGCTGAGCTTGCGGAACGTGCCCGTCGCGGAGGGCACAGGCGCGGGGCTGCTGGCGGCGATCTGCTCCAATTCCAGTTGGCGCTTCAGGCGGCGCAGTTCACCGGCCAGCTCGCGGGCGCTCTGGTAGCGGCGCTCCACGTCTTTCTCCAGCAGCTTGCCGACAATGTGCTCGAACGCGGGCGGCAGCGCCCGGTTCAGGGTGAGCGGCGAGACCGGCTTGTGGTGCTGGATGGCAGCCAGCACCAGCACCGAGGTGCGGGCACGAAAGGGATTGCGCCCGCTGGACGCTTCGTAGAGCACGGTGCCCAGGGAGAACAGGTCGCTGCGGGCGTCCAGGGGGTCGCCGCGCGCCTGCTCCGGCGACATGTACATCGTGGTGCCCGGGATGATGTTGTCTTCGGTGATGGCTTCTTCCGGGCGGTGACGGACGGCCGGCGCCGTCTGCGCGGCCAGGCGGCGCTCAGGGCCGAGCTTGGCCAAACCAAAATCCAGCACCTTCGCCTGCCCGCGGGTGGTGAGAAAGATATTGCCCGGCTTGATGTCTCGATGCACGATGCCGCGGGCGTGGGCGGCATCCAGCGCGTCGGCCAGTTGAATGGCCACATCGAGCACCTGCGGCAGCGGCAGCGGACCGTGCTCCAGCCGCTCCTTGAGGCTCTCGCCTTCCAGCAGTTCCATCACGATGAACGGCAGCCCGTCGTGGGAGGCGATGTCGTAAATTGTGCAGATGTTCGGGTGGTTCAGCGAGGAGGTGGTGCGCGCCTCCAGCTCGAAGCGCTCCAGCGTTACCGGATCGCCGGCGACGTTTTCGGGGACAAACTTCAGCGCCACCCGCCGGCCCAGGCGAATGTCTTCGGCTTCGTACACCAGTCCCATACCGCCGCCCGCCAGTTTCTTCATAATGCGGTAATGAGAGATGGTTTCCCCGATCACGGCGGGCTCCAGCCTACCCGGCATCTTAGGTCTGCGGCGAGGGCAAAAGCAATGTTCGAGGTTCACGGTCGTAAACCGTGAACCATCGGCCTACGGCTGAAACCACCCGCCCCTAGGGCCTTCGCCGGATATAAGAAATGCCGGCCCGCGGGGAAGATTTACCTGCACACAGCGGCCGGATTGGTGCTCAGTTCACGGTCGATTTGTGCTACAAGGGTTGCTGGAACCCAGCAACTCACGGCGGCTGAAGCAGAAGTGGGCCGGCAACGATCCACAGCCGGCTTTGGCCGGCGAAGTGCGACAGGAAACTATCAACTCCCCCGAAAGAAAGGAACTTGAATCGTGATGTGGAAGCCGACTACCCAGCCCACGACTGGCGGGCCGACTGCTAATCCGGAAGCGCAGCGTCCGACCACCACCTTGGGACCCCCGCCGGAACCGGCCCCGGCGGCAGCCCCGCGCAACGCCACCATGAATTCCCAGGATCAGGCGACCATCGGCAAGTCGCTGGTGATCAAGGGCGAGGTGACCGGCTCCGAGTCGCTGTATATTGACGGCCGCGTGGAGGGCTCCATCAACCTGCCGGGTAACCGGGTCACGGTGGGGCGCAACGGCGTCGTCAACGCCAACATCAACGCGCGCGAGATTGTGGTCACCGGCAAGGTGCGCGGCAACCTGGTGGCCAGCGACCGGGTGGACATTCGCAACGAGGGCTCGCTGACCGGCGACGTCATCGCGCAGCGCATCTCCATCGAGGACGGCGCCTTTTTCAAGGGCGGCATCGACATCCGCAAGCCCGGGCAGAAGGCCAACGGCGAGGTCAAAGAGGCCCCGGTGGCGGAAGCCGCGGGCGCCGGCGCGGGCGCGCGGGCCTGAAAATTTGGTGGTCAGTGGTTAGTGTTCAGTGATCAGTACCTGGCCGATACCAGAGATCCTTGGCTACTGATCACCGGCCACTGATCACTGGCCACTGTTCTCCGGAGCGCCGCGCCACTTCGGCATCTGGATAATGCGCCATGCTGGAAAAGATTCTGCAGTTGTTCGCCATCTCGTGTCGTCACAAGAACACTTCCCAGCCGTTCGCGGCGGCGGTGGCTGCGGCGCCGGTGGCGTCGGGGGAATGGGAAACCGTGGGCACGGGTCCCAGCCATTACGTGGTCTGCCTGGATTGCGGCAAGAAGTTCGCCTATGACTGGGGCAACATGCGCATTCTGCGGTGAGGCAAGCCGCCAGTCTCCAGTCGTCCCCCGGGACGACTAAGACGTGCGCAGGCGCTCCGCCTGCGACACCAGCATGAGCAATTGATTGGCGCTGAGGGCCAGCGCCGGAATTTTCTTTTCCCCGGTGTGCTGCTGAATCGCCTGCGCTTCCGCGCGGCACATCTGGATCACCTGCTGAAAACCAGCTTCCGCGCCCGTCCGTTTGCGCTTTTCCATCGCCAAGATAAGAACAGCGCGGGCCGCCAAAGAGCGCTGCAGGCCGGTGGCAATGGCATCGGCCGCGGGACGCGTAAAGGCGTCCACTTCGTCGGGCGAGAGCGGCAGGGCGGTGCCGGCCACGGAAATGCTGCTCACTCCTTTACGCGCTCCGCTGGTCAGCTTCTTGCGTATCTCCTCGACTGCGGCATTCAGGTTGGGAGGCGCGGGCGCCGGCGCTGCCGCAACCGGCTCGGCGGGCGCGCTCTCCGCTCCTGCGGCAACCGGCCGGCCGGCCGGCGAGACCTCCGGGATTGGCAGCGGCGCGGGTGAGGCGCCGGCCACTGCTTCCGCCGCTGGCCGGGGCGCGGCCGACGCGGCCGTCACCAGTTCCGCCGCGATTTTCCGCAACTCGACCAGTTCCTGTTCGATGCGGCCGATGCGCGCCTCCAACTGCGCTGCCAATTGCTGGGCTACGCTCTGCGACCCTGCCGCGGTCTCCGCCAGCGCCTTTTCCACCACGTCACGCAGGGCGATCAAACGCGTGATCGACACGTCAACGGAATAGTCGGGCACCGCCGGTTTCTTGTAATTGCGGCAGAAGCGTCGCAACTCCTGCATGCTGACCGCCACCGGCATCTGCAAGCGGCTGCCGTCCAGCACGCTCACCCCGCGCGCTTCCAGTTGGTCGAGCGCGACTTCCACCACTTTCAGGTCGCAGTTGATCAAGTGAAAGAAGGTGCGCCGCAGCAGGTAGGAGAAGCGGGTGAAGGCGACGAAGGCGGGCGCTCCGAACTGCTTGTCCCGCCCCAGTTCCCTGAGCTGCCGGCCCTGCTGCACGATGCCGCTCTGCTGCAGGTCCGCCAGCGAGCGGCAGGCCTTCATGACCGCGCCCCAGGATTCCAGCGGGGCCAGCCACTCGGGCAAAGGCAGATCGCAGCGTCCCACCACCGGCTCCAGCACCTCGGCGACGTCTTCCACTTGCGCGTCGCGGTCCTGAAAGCTGGGCGGCGCGCAAACCGCGAAATATTGCACCAGCAGGAAGTCCAGCTTGAGGTGATCGGCATCGCCGGGCTCGGTTTTGTCGAGGTGGCGGCGGATAAGGGCCTGCAGCTTCTCTTCCGATGCGCTTACGCCGGCGCTTTGCAGCAACTGGCGCAGGTGGTGGACCTGTATGCGCTGGTCCATCTCGCCGAACCAGGTCTCCACCCGCTCCACCAGTTCGGGCTCGGAGTGTTCGCCGGTGCCGTCCAGGTTTTCGAAAGGGGGAATGCCCAGCCCGAACTGAGTGGCCAGCGCGACGTAGATGGGATAGAGCCGGCGCACGGCCCGCCATTGCGCCGCCAGATGGGGAACGTGCGCAGCCGGGACTGGTTCTTCAGCGGCGGACATAGCGGGGGAAGACATACGCCCTGAGGGAATAACCTACGCCCTTAGCGTAACCGGAGGAAAGTTACCTCGGTAATGCCGAGCCCGGAAAGTCACGGCTCGATACTCGCGCCCAGCCCGGCCGGCGGCTGGTCGAGCACAACCGCCGGTGCGCCGGCGGGCTTGCGGCGGCGCAGGTCGCCGGGAAGTTCGGAGCGGGTGATCCACAAGCCGGCGGCCACCGCTGCGGCCCAGGTGATGCTGGCGAGGGCGAGCGCTTGCAGATCGGCCAGGCGGCTGCCTTTGAGTGGCACCAGCCGGGCGACGCTGTACGCGGCCATGCCGGCAACCAGCGCCGTGGCGGCCGCTTTGCCCAGCTCGCCCCAGGGCAGGTCGCCCGCCGGAACCAGCTTGCGCCGGTGCAGCAGGACCGCCAGCGCTACCGTGTGCACCGCAATGCCGATGTCGGACGCGAACGCCAACCCGATCACCGAGAAGGTGCGGAAAAGGAACCAGTACATCGGCAGCGACGCGGCCGTAATGATGGTGCCGGCCACCATGGGGGTAAGCGTGTCGCCGGCGGCGTAGAATCCGCGGCTGTAGAGGGCTTGTGCCGCCCAGAACGCCAGCGACAGGCCGAACCAGAAGAAGAACACCGCCGTTTCCTGCGCGTCAGTGAAATGGAACCGCCCGCGGCGGTAGAGCAGGTCCACCAGCGGCAGTGCGGCCGCCATCATCCAGGCGCTGACCAGAAACGACGCCGCCGCGATGCGATACACCGCGCCGCTCACCGTGGCGGAGAACTCGCGCCGCCGCTTCTCGCCCCACAGCCGCGCGAAGAACGGCAACGACGCCTGCCCGGTGGCCTGGCCCAGCACCGCGATGGGCACCATGAACAGGCGCTTGGCGTAGTTCAGGCGGCTGATATCGCCGGCGCCCTGCGAAGCGAAGTAGCGCATGATCCAACTGTCGGCCGCCACCAGCGACACTCCGAGCATCAACGGGATGGACAGCCGCAGCCATTCGAGAAACGCCGGATGTCTGACGTCAAAAGAAACCCGGTACCGGATCCCGGTGCGCCTCGCGCCAATGGCGTTGAGCAGGAAGGGACCCACAAAGGAGCCCGCGACCGCGCCGTAGGCCAGCGAAGCGATGCCCACCCGGTGCGACAGCACCACCCCGCCCAGGATGATGAACAGGTTGTAGATCAGCGGCGCCAGCGCCGGCAGCAGGAAATAACGCCGCGACTGCAGCACCGCCGACACTATCGCGCCCACGTAAAACAGGATCTGCATCGGCAGCAGAATGCGAGTCAGAAAAGCGCAGAGCTGGAGCTGGTCGGCGGTGAATCCGGGAAAGATCCAGGTCAGAATCTGCGGCGTGAAAATCTCGCACAGCCCGACTCCGACAAGCAGCACCGCCAGCATCACGGTGATGATCACCGAGAACGCCTTCTCCGCTTCCTGCTCCTGCTTTTGCGCCAGGTGGCGCGTGAAAATCGAAATGAACGTGATGGAGACGGTGCCGCCCGCCACCAGGTAGTAAAGGAAGTCGGGTATCTGGAAGGCGGCCACGAAGGCGTCGGTCTGCTGCTGCGCCCCGAAACGCCAGGCGATGTACGACTCGCGCACGTAGCCGATCACGCCGGACAGCAGCACCGCTGCCATCAGCAGCAGCGTGGCCGAGAGCGCGCTGTGCTCGTGCGAGGGGCGCAGGATGCGCAACAGGCGCGCCACGCCTCGCGGGCGCTGGTTTTCGGCGGGAACTCCCATCGGATATCAGGATTTTACACGGAACCGACTGCGGGTGCCCCACCCTTGTCGGTCCCGCTTTTGGACCGACAGGGTGGGTATCTTTCGGACGCAGCAAACCTGTCGGCTGCCGAGTGCTGATTGCTTTATTCCGAAACGCCTCTTTGCCGCGGCGCATCTGTCGGAAGCCGTTAGCGGCTGGTGCAATACAGAGTCGCTTTCACTTGATCTTCACCACTACCGCCGAAATGTCGTCCTGCTGCGGTTCGCCTGCCGCAACCGACCGGGCGCATTGATAGACTGCATGGGCTATCTGCTGCGGCGTCTCAGTCCGGTGAGCGCGCACGCAGCCGATCACGCCTTCCAAGCCCAACTGGCCTCGTTCCGGATCACCCGCCTCCGTGGCCCCGTCGGTCACCAGCACCACCAGGCTCCCCGGCTGCAAGGCAAGCGTTCTGTTCTCGATCTGGTACTCCTGGAACAGCCCCAAGGGTATGCCAGTGCTGTCCATCATGTATTCAACCTCGCCGGAAGGCCCGAGCACGAACCCGGGCACGTGCCCGGCGCTGGCGTAAGAGAGCACGTTCTCCACCGGGTCAAGGTGCACCAGCACCAGGGTGACGTAGCGGTTCTCTTCCAGGTCTGCGTACAGCATAGGGTTGACCCGGGCGAAAATTTCCGCCGGCGACAGACCTTCGGCGGAATAGGAGCGCACATAGGCGCGTGTCAGCGCCATCAGCAGCGCTGAGTCAAAGCCATGTCCGCTGACGTCCCCCACGGCAATCCCGATCTGCTTCGGGGGCGCCGGAACGAAGTCAATGTAATCGCCTCCCGTTTCCACCGCCGGGTACACGGCACGGCCCACCTCCAGGCCGGGGGGCGGCACCGCGGCGGCGTGGAAACGTTGCTGCGCTTGCCGCGCCAGCCACAACTGGATTTCGTGTTCCTGCTGTTTGCGCAGGTCCGTGATGTCTTTCAGCACCGAAACGAACTGGCTGATGTGGCCCGCGTCGTCGGTGATCGGCGTGATCGTCTGCTCTGCCCAATACAGTTCCCCGGTTTTCTTGCGGTTGACCAGCGTGCCGCGGAAAGCATTCCCCTGAAGCAGGCTTTGCCACATCTGGCGGTAAAACTCCGCGTCGTGCTGCCCCGATTTCAGGATGCGGGGAGTCTTGCCTACCGCCTCGGCCGCGCTGTAGCCGGTGGTGGCCTCAAACGCAGGATTCACGTAGCGAATGACGCCGCGGGTATCGGTGATCAAGACGCTGTCCGCCGTCTGCTCCACCGCCCGGGAGAGCAACTGCGTGTGTTCGCTCGCGCTTCTGTGCTGGGTGACGTCATTGAACACCACTACCGCGCTGCCGATCTCCCCCGCCGGCGCCCGCAGGGGCTTGCTGCTGGCGCGAATCCAGATTCCATCCCGCTGCTGGGGATTGCGAATGAAGATCAGTTCGCCGTTGACCTCCTCTCCCCGCAGGGCTCGCGCCAGAGGCAGTTTCTCGGGCGGGAACGGCGTCACCTTGTCGCGCAGATAGCAGCCGTACACGCTGGACCAGTCGTCGCTGTCCACCGCCAGCGGGCCGATGCCCAGAATCCGTTGCGCCTCCCGGTTGAACGCGGTGAACTTCCCGCGATGGTCCGCGATGATCACCGCGGTGGGCAGGTCGTCCAGAACGGGAGCCAGGGGACAAAGCTTTTGCCCCGGCTCACACCTGATTTGCAGTACCGACGAAGGGCCAGGCGCAATCACGTTGAGGTCTGATGTGCCCTCGGGGGACACAGTTTTCTTGATTACACCGGTTTTCATAGCGCCTCAATCTTTAGGCTGACTTGCCGCGGTACCAGGGTGAAATGTGGAGCAGGACGAGCCGGCTGGGGCACTCCCCTACTTTGTGCCGGGGTGTACCCGGGTTAAAGATTCCCAAGCCGGCACTATGGCGCAAATTCTTTTTGCCCTAGGGAAGCTCTGATTAACTGCGGTTCCTTGAAGGGGACGGCCTTCAGGCGGGTGGCCCACTCAAGCCTTCTTTTGGCTTGAGTGGGGCAGTTCCGCCAACTTACTCGCGTGGCGGTTCGTCGATAGCGCCTGCGAGGCTCAATTCCTGGTCCAATCGCGCCGCCAGGCGTTTCTGGCGGGCAGGACCCAGCTTGCGTCCGTTGGAAGTCAGATAAAATACGTCAATCGCGGTATTGCCCTCGGTGTCTATCAGCGCCACCTCGATGTTGCATTTTTCGGCCGCAATGGCGGAGCTGATGTCGTAGAGCAGGCCGGGACGGTCCCGGGCGATCACCTCCAGCAGCGTGCTGTGCGAAGAGCTGGCGTTGTCGAAGCCGATGCGGGGGACCACTTTCAGCCGGGCGGAAGCCGGACGCTCGCTGCGCAACCGGCGCTGCACCAGGGTTTCCAGATCGGCGTCGCCGGCCAGCACGTCGGCCACGCTGCGCTTGAAGCGCTCGCGCTCCGGCGGGTTCATCAGCAGGGTGCGGAAGCGGTCGCGAAAGACGAAGGTGTCCACGATGGTGCCGGCGCTGCTGCCGAAGGCATTGGCCTTCACGATGTCCATGCCCCAGGCAAACAGCACGCCGGCGATGGTGGCGAACAGCCCGGGACGGTCGGCGGTGATGATGGTCAGCTCCAACAGATCGCGGACCACGTTCAGCGCCAGTTGCACCGAGTCGGCGCGCAGTTGCGACGTCAGTTGAAAATGAAATGCCGCCTGTGCCGCGAAGGTGCGCAGGTAGCGCTCGGGGAAGCCGCTCAGGAAGGCCCTCATCTCGTCGGCGCGCTCCGGGAAGCTGGCGAGGACGCGGGCAAGTTCGTCGCTGGAGCGGACCGGCTGCTGGTCGGCGCTGCGGGTCAGGTGGTTGGCGGTCGCGATGTAGAGCTGCCACAGGTTTTCCGCTTTCCAGGGCGTGAGCGACTCGGGATTCACCGAGCTGATGTCGGCATAGGTGAGCAGGCACAGCATGCGCAGCCGCTCGATGGTCCCCACCTTGGCGGCGAAGGCGCGAACGGTTTCGGCGTCGAAGATGTCGCGGCGCAGCGCGGCCGACATTTCCAGGTGGTTCGCGATCAGGAAGCGCACCGTGTCGCGCGCGGCTGGGCTCAGGCCCAAGCGCGACAGCACGCTCTCCGCCACCTCCAGGCTGCCCGCCACGTGCTGTCCGGAAGGCGTGCCCTTGCCCAGATCGTGCAGCAGCAGCGTGAGGTAGAGCAGGTCCGGTTGTTCGACCTCGTTGAGCATTTCGGCGAAATGGTCCCCCTCGGCGCGCGGCAGCCGGTGGAGGTTGTCGATGGCGAGGAAGGAATGCTCGTCGACGGTGTAGCGGTGGTAAAGATCGCGCACCACCAGGCAATCAATCAGCTTGAACTCGGGCGCCAGTTCGGTGAGCAATCCCAGCGCGTGCATGGCGCGCAGCGCCTGGGCCGCGGCAGGCGCGAGCAGCACATCGCGCAGATGCGCCCACAGCGCCGGCCCGTGGGGAAACGCCAAAGGCGGTGCTGCGCGCAGCGCCTGTTCCGCGCGGCGCTCGGTATCTACGGCCAGCCGGAGATCGTGGCGCGCCAGGAAGGCGAACATGCGCAGCATCAGGTCGGGATCGCGAATGGCGGTGGATTGCTGCAAAAAGATGCGGCCGCCGATCACCGCGAAATCCTGATTGGAGACGCGCGAGCGCCACTGCTGGAATTGCCGGAAGAGCGAGGATTGCGCCGGAGCCACGTCCTCCAGCACCTGCGTGGTCAGGCGCTGGATGGCGCGGGCGTGCTGAAAGTAGGTGCGCATCCAGTGTGCCGCGTCGGCCGGCGCCGACAGGCCGATGCCGCGCCCGGCGGCTTCCTCCTGCGCCTCCCAGGTGAGCTTGTTGTCGTCGCGGCCGTGCAGATAGTGAAGGAAGCAGCGCGTGGCGTAGAGAAAGTCGCAGGCGGATTCGTAGGGCGCGCGCAGTGGCTCGGGGACCAGCGATTTGCGGTCGGGCCAGGCGAGCTGCTTGTCGAAAGCGGCCACCAGCGCCAGCCAGCGGGTGATGTGCTGGTCGCGCAGTCCGCCGGGACATTCTTTTACGTTCGGCTCCAGGTGGAAGATGGTGTTGCCATAGCGCGCGTGGCGGGCGCTGGTGACCGAAGCGATGCCCTGCACCAGGCGCTGCCATTCCCGCCGCACCAGGCGCGGCAGCACGGCGTCGTGCAGGCGCGAATACAAACTGAGGTCGCCCGCCAGGTGGCGGCAGTCGAGCAGCGCCAGCGCGGCTTCGATGTTGCCGGCATCCAGCTTGTCGCACTCCGCCGGAGTGCGCGTGCCGGGGCTGACGCGCAGGCGCAGGTCCCACATCCCGCGGCAGAGGGTGCTGATGCGCTCTTTGCGGGCCGTATCCGGCAGCGGATCGCAAAGAAAGAGGAGGTCGATATCGGAGTGCGGAAACAGTTCCCCGCGGCCGTACCCGCCGATGGCGACCAGCGCAATGCCCTCGGCTTCGCCGGCGAAAATCGTTTCCCAGAGCTGGCGGACGAGCTGGTTGACCAGCTCCGAGCGCTGGCCGATGACCGCGCGGCCGTCACCGGTGGCGCGAAACTCGCGCGCGATACGCGAGCAGCCCCCGGCGTAAACGAGCGCGCCGGTCGGAGACCCGCATCCGTCGAAGCCGGGCAGATGCGGGGCGCCATCAGCTTGCGGGGAATCGGCGGCGCGATGCATGTTCACAAGGCCGCGACGCCGCGCTCTTCGTTGCGGATGCGGATGGCTTCGTCTACGCGCGACAGGAAGATCTTGCCGTCGCCGATCTTGCCGGTGCGGGCGGCGTTGATGATCGCCTGCACCGCCTTGTCCACCAGGTCGTCGGCAAGCACGGTTTCGATCTTGATCTTGGGCAGGAGGTCCACCGTGTATTCGCGGCCGCGGTAGAACTCCGTGTGCCCCTTCTGCCGGCCGTGGCCGCGGACCTCGAGAATGGTCATGCCATCCACGCCGGCTTCCATGAGCGCGTCTTTCACTTCGTCAAGGCGGGAAGGTTGGATTACGGCTTCGATCTTCGTCATGTTTCCCCCAGGGGCTAAGGAAGCTCTGACTGACTACCCTTGCTTGAAAGGGACGGCCTTCAGGCCGTCCGTAAATGCCGCAAAATAACCGCGGCTTTACAGGCTGCTGAAAAACTCGATTTCGCGCTTCTCTCGGAGGGGCGCGGCTTCAGCCGCGCCGAACAACTCCGTTGTTTGTGTCATTCCGAGGGGACTTTAGTCCC
>Ga0315268_10005326_pt1 | contig 13843 bp, 16 predicted proteins | sample C1_top_MG_FD_204535 | JGI IMG/M metagenome (GOLD analysis project Ga0315268, IMG submission 204535) | Sediment microbial communities from Yellowstone Lake, YNP, Wyoming, USA - C1_top | ecosystem: Environmental > Aquatic > Freshwater > Lake > Sediment | place: USA: Wyoming | collected 2017-08-01 | reverse complement strand
TCGTCCACTTCTACGAGCACCATAACGCCAATATTCACCGCGCCATCCACGCCCTGGGCGAGGAGGCCACCGGCGCCTACGAAGAGACCCGCGCCAAGGTGGCCCGCTTCATTAACGCGCCGCGGCCGGAGTGCATCGTCTTCACCCGCAACACCACCGAGGCCATCAACCTGGTGGCCTACGCTTGGGGGCGCCAGAACATCGGCCCCGGCGACGAGATCGTGCTGACGGAGATGGAGCATCACAGCAACCTCGTGCCGTGGCAGCGCCTGGCCCAGGAGACCGGCGCCACCATCAAGTACATCGGCGTGGCCGACGATGGCACGCTGGCCCTGAACGACCTGGGCAGCTTCATCGGCGAGCGGGTGAAGCTGGTGGCGGTCACCCACGTCTCGAACGCACTCGGCACCATCAACCCTGTGGAGCAGATCGTGGCGGCGGCCCACCGCCGCGGCGCCGTGGCGCTGGTTGACGGCGCGCAGAGCGCGCCCCACATGCCGGTGGACGTGCAGGCCCTGGACTGCGATTTCTACGCCTTCTCCGCCCACAAGATGCTGGGCCCCACCGGCGTCGGCGTTCTCTATGGCCGCTACGAACTGCTGGACGCCACGCAGCCCTTCCTTTCGGGCGGCGAGATGATCCGCCGCGTGCGCCTGGACAGCACCAACTGGAACGACGTTCCCTGGAAGTTCGAGGCGGGCACCCCTAACATCGCCGACGTCATCGCCTTCAGCGCGGCGCTGGACTACCTGACCGCCCTAGGCATGGCCAACGTGCGGGCGCATGAGGAGGAGCTCACCGCCTACGCCTTGCGCCGCCTGCGCCAGCGAGAAGAGCTCACCATCTACGGCCCGCTGGATGCCTCCCGCCGCGGCGGTGTGGTATCCTTTAACTACCCGGACATCCACCCCCACGACGTGGGCACCATCCTCGACCGGGAGGGCGTGGCTATCCGGGCAGGTCATCACTGCGCCCAGCCGCTAATGAACCGCTTCGGCGTCGCGGGCACGGTGCGGGCCAGTTTCTATATCTACAATACCGCGGAGGAGGTGGACGCTCTCCTCCAGGGTATTGAGAAAGTGAGAGCCTTCTTCGGCGATGCCGGTCGATAGAGACGTCGAGCTCGATGAGCTCTACCGCGAGATCATCCTCGACCACTATCGCAACCCCCGCAACCGCGGCTCCTTGGAGGACCCCAGCCTCAGCGGCGAAGGCGACAACCCGCTCTGCGGCGACGAGGTGAAGTTGGACCTGGCTATCCAGGGAGATCAAGTCGCGGGGGTGCGCTTCCTGGGCCGCGGATGCTCAATCAGCCAGGCCTCGGCCTCCATGCTGACCCAGGCCATCATGGGCCTTAGCCTGGAAGAGGTAGAGGCCCTGTTCGAGTCCTTCAAGGGAATGATGTACGGCTCGGACCAGGTCGACGCGGAGAGCATGGGTGACCTGGAGGCCCTGCAGGGGGTGCGCAAGTTCCCGGTGCGGGTCAAGTGTGCCACACTGGCCTGGAACGTCCTGCAGGAGGCCCTTGAGCAGTACCGCAAGCCTAAGACGTAGGGCGCAACTTCGGGGGCGGGGCCGCAACTCTGCGTCTCAAGCCGACTGGGCGTTCTAGAGATGTGGCCAAATCCAGCTGATGAGCTCTACCGCGATATCGTCCTCGACCACTATCACAGGCCCCGCAACCGCGGCTCTCTGAAGCAGCCCAGCGTCAGCGGCGAAGCCGACAACGTTTTCTGCGGCGACGAAGTGAAGCTGGATTTGGCCATCCAAGGCGGCCGCATCGCCGATGTGCGCTTCCTGGGCCGCGGATGCTCCATCAGCCAGGCCTCGGCTTCAATGCTGACCCAGGCCATCATGGGCCTGAGCCTGGACGAAGCGGAGGCCCTGTTCGAGTCTTTCAAGAGCATGATGTACGGCTCGGACCAAGTGGACGCCAAGAGGCTGGGCGACTTGGGGGCACTGCGGGGGGTACGCAAGTTCCCGGCGCGGGTCAAGTGCGCCGCTTTGGCCTGGAACGTCCTTCAAGACGCATTGGAGAAGTACCGCAAGGCCAACGCGTAGGGCCGGGTCTCGCGGCCCTACGGAAAGCGGAAGGTGGCGAAGTCGCTGGCCACCAGGAGCCCCTCGATGGCCACGGTGGGCTCGTTGTCCAGGTGGGTGAGGATGATTGCCGTGCGGGGCGAGACCCGCTTCCGAACCTCCAGTACGCCCGGCAGGCCCAGGTGCTCGGGGCCTTCACCCTCGCAGTAGCTGCAGTCCACGACCAGCACATCCGCCCCTTCGGCCAGAGAAAAGATCTGGTCGCACATCTCCGTATCGCCGGTGTAAGCCACCGTCTTGTCGCCCAGGTGGAGCTTGTAGCCAAAGCACTCGAGCTTCTGGCCGGCATGGCGCATGGGCAGCGCCTGGAAGCGCGCATCGGCCAGCGGTTGCTCGCCGCCCGGGCGGGCTTCGACATAGACACGTCGATAGCCGGCGTCGGCGGCACTCAGGCCGGGGAAGGCCATCTCAGCCAGGCCTTCGCTCTTCGCCTCGATGCCCGGCGGCCCGACGATGTGCAGGTCCTCCTGGCGGGGTGTCAGGTAGAGGTGCTCCAGGAAGAGGAAGGGGAGCCCCAGAAAGTGGTCGCCGTGGAAGTGGGTTATGAACACGGCCCGGATGTCAGCAAGCGGAATACCCAGACGCTTGAGGTGGGGCAGGAGGGTGGGCGGCGCCTCGAAGACGTAGCGACCGTTGGCAACGAATCCGCTCCAGTAGCGCCCGCCGTTGGTGAAGGCGTTTGCCGACCCCAGGAACGATAGCTCTAGCACTGGCCTGGGTCCTTCCTAAGGCCTAGCACCGAAATCCTGCACACAAATACGGAACGGCCGCTGGGCGGCGGATACGTGGCAGCCGACGCCGGTCTCGTTGACGGTTGGGTTCAGCAAATTGGCACGATGGGGCGGGCTGGCCAGCCACTGCTGGACGACCTCTGCCGGCGAGAGGGGCGGGGCGAAGCTGCTCCATACCAGGTTCTCGGCCAGGAACGTCCAGCCCGTATAACCCTCCGCCTCGGCTCGCGACCCGAGAGTCGAGCCGTTCAGGCCGTGGTCCAGGTGGTCGGGGCTGATCTGGGCGTGCAGGTCGGCGTATTCCTGGGCGGCGGCGACCAGCGCCGGCTGCTCGGCCAGGAGACTCAGCCCGTTGGCCAGGCGCGCCTCGTTCGTCAGTTCGAAGATCGCCTCGGCGAAGGCCAGGTCCAGACCTTGTGCGACAGCGGCGGCGGTCGGCGGCACAGGACTCGCAACGGGAGGCGCGGCGACGGTCGCTGGCGGTGGAGCTTCGGCGAGAGGGAAAACGGCCGCGATGGCAATGGTTTCGGTCGGCGCCGGCGGCGTCGCCTCGATTGCAGGCATCGGTTCCGGCGGCGTTGGGCTCGGCTGCGGTTGGACTATCGACGCGACTGGAGGCGGCTCGACAGGGAGAGGCGACGGCGCTGGCGGGGTCGACCGCAGGCGTACCCAATCCGGACGGAGGCCGGCATAGCCGGCAAGCGACCGGCCGCCCGACCTGATGGCAACGGTGGGGGCCAGGCTCAGCGCGAGCAAACCCAGGGTCAAAGCGATGAGCGCCGCTTTTCCTTTCGGACTGCGAAGGAGGCCGGCCACCTTCGATATTTGCTCCCTCTCGCCCCTTCTCGCTCCCGTCTCGGAGGGCGGAAATCTCGGGCCCGCCGAGGCCAAGCCCTCCGCATCGTATATTGTCTTCGGGGCCTATCGCTTCAGGATGTGCACGGTACAGGCCGAGCCCAGGCCGATGACGTGGGCCAGGCCAACCTTGGCGCCCTTTACCTGCCGGGCGCCGGCCTCGCCCCGCAGGTGCCAGACCACCTCGGCGATGCCACAGGCGCCGGTGGCGCCGAGGGGGTGCCCCCGCGAGAGGAGGCCGCCGCTGACGTTCACGGGGATCTTGCCGCCGTGGAAGACTAGCCCCTCGTCGATCATGCGTCCGCCCTCGCCCTCCCCGCACAGCCCCAGGTTCTCGTAGTGCAGCAGCTCGGCGGTGGCGAAGCAGTCATGCAGTTCCACCAGATCCAGGTCTTCGGGCCCGATGCCCGACCGCTCGTAGGCCTGCTGGGCGGCCATGCGGGTCAGGGTGTTGACGTCGGCCAGGGCCAGGTCGCGCTCCGACCAGGGGTCGGACGTGAGGATAGAGGCGGCGATGATGACCGGCGTGCTGGTGTGCTGGCGCGCCTTGTCGGCCGGCATCACTACCACGGCGCCGGCGCCGTCGCCGGTGGGGCAGCACATGTAGAGCGTGTTGGGCCAGGTTATCATCCTGGCGTTCATGATCTCTTCCAGGGGGAACTCCTGCTGATACTGGGCGTAGGGGTTCAAGACGGAATGCTTGTGGTTCTTGTAGGCCACCTTGGCGAACTGTTCGAAGGTGGTGCCGTATTTGCGCATGTGCTCGACGCCGGCCTGTCCGAAGACCGTGGGCATGATCCCGGAGCCAACGTATCCCTCACTGAAGTGGCCGCGACCGTAGGGGTCATCCCCGCGGCCGCCCAGGAGGCCCATCTTACCCATCTGCTCGCTGCCCACAGCCACAGCGACGTCGCAGGCGCCGGCGGCCACCTCCAGGTAGGCCTCGCGCACGGCGGTGGAGCCGGTGGCGCAGGCGTTGGCCACGTTCACCACCGGTATGCCCGTCTGGCCGATCTGATGGAGGATGCGCTGGCCCACCATAGCGTTGGACTGGTAGAGGTTGCCGCTCACCAGGAGCTGGACATCCTTCACGCCGATGCCGGCGTCTTTGCAGGCCTCTAGGACGGCCTCGGCGCCCAGCTCGTGTACATACTTATCCGGGTAGCGCCCGTACTTCATCATTCCCACGCCGGCGATGGCTACCTCTCTCACGAAGCCTCTCCTTTCCAGTCGGCTCGGCCTCTTTCGAGAGCCTAGCCGCCCTCCATCGGCCGGTATTTGTAGGTGATGATGTCGTTCCCCTGCTTGTCAGTGTAGGCCTTCTCCAAGTACATTTGCACCTTCTTGCCAAACCACGATGGGCCGGGGTGGGTGGGATCGAGGCCGGTGACGGTAGCCCGCACAGACGCCCCCTCCGGCAGGTCGACGATAGCCGCGATGTAGGGCGTGGGCACATTGGGCATCGACTGGTGGACGACGCCGAAGGTCCAGATCTCGCCCACGTTGCCGAAGCGGATCTCCTCAAGCTCGGGGGAGGTGCACTTGGAGCAGGCCATGCGGCTGCCCACATACACAGCGCCGCAGGACTTGCACTTGTTGCCCCAGAGATAGGGCTCTTCGTTGGGGCTTTCGGGGAGGTGCAGGTAGGCGACAATGGGCAGGGGCTTCTTTTCGATCTCAGTGGACGGTTGCGGCTGCGTTGTCAAAGACCGCCTCCTTTCGACGCCAAGCAGGTTTTAGCACGAGGCCAAGCAGGCAGTCAAGCCGCAAGGCACCGGCTAAACGCTTCGTTGGTGGCGGATTAGTCTCCACCCCAGCCTTTAGGCTGGGGCATACGCGCAAGAACCGATGCCCCGCCTCGTGGTCACTGAGAAGACAGTCCGACGTATCTGAGCCCCTTCGCCAGAGCTAAGGAGACAATCCCAGTGCAGGCGAGGGTCTTTAGACCCTCGCGCAAAATCACCGTTGGGTTCTGAAGACCCCGACCTGCGAGGTTGAGCGTCAGGCGGGGGCCGCGTGAGACGTCGACACCCACTGCCTCTTCACGATAGCGACGCCTGCGCGGCGGCCTCATTCCTCCACCACGTGCTGGTCGCCCCTGCTCAGAGGCGGGATGGAGAGGCTGAGCACCAGCGCCGAATCCCCCAGCGCCCGCACAGAGTGCACTGCTCCCTTCTCGATGCGCACCGTCTCGTAGGGGCGGAGCTGGTAAGTGCGGTCGCCCACGCGCGCTTCCACGAGGCGCTCCAGGACGGTGTAGACCTGGGTGGACTCCTTGTGGAAGTGGGAAGCCACGAACTGGGCCGGCTTCAGCGAGAGGATGCGCAGGCTGCACTCGGGCATCTCCACGTGCGAAAGGACCTCGTAATCGCCCATCTGCTGCATGGTCGGCTTACCCCTTCCCGCCTAGGTGATGGCGAACAGCTTGTCCAGCTTGAGAGCCAGGCCCATCTTTCCGCCCAGCCGAATGCGGCGGCTAAGGAGAGCCCACAGGGGCTTCAGATCCTTGGTCTGGAGGTCCATCCAGTAGGCGGGACGGGTGCGGAACCGGCAGTCCGCGTGGGCGGGCAGGCCCTCCCCCGAGGTGCACTCGCCGCCCTCGATGGCCACCCACCACTGGCCGCCGCCTTCGCCCTCGATGTCGAAGAGGTAGGTGGCCAGCAGGTCGCCGCCCAGTTCGGGCCAGTAAAACAGAGGCATGATGGCGAAGGCCTGGCCCAGGGCTTCGTGCGTCTCCGCGGGAGAGGCCAGCTCCATCCAATGGGGCAGGCGACGGCTGCCGCGGACGGCGCGGCGGATGTCCTGATAGTGCACGGGGAGGTGGAGGAAGCCCATGCTGAACAGATCGCCGATGGTGGCCTCGCGGCGCAGGCCGGCGTTCCAGGCCGGCCGCTTCAAGTCCTCGTCGATGAGGCCTTCCAGCATCTGGATGTGGCTCTGAAAGGCGGCCCGCAGACGCTCCAGCAGCTCCGCCGGCGTCAGGTCGGCCACGCTGTCGACGCCCGCCTGGTTGAAGGTGTCGATGTCCAGGCGGCTGGCCAATCCGGGGATCTCCACCGCCTCACCGGCGATGCTGTGCGAAGTGGTAGGCAGGATCTCCATCTCCTCGTTGGCCACGAGGTGGGCGAGGTAGTTACGCGCCGGCCACTTGCTACCCGGCTTGCGGCCCTGCCAGTCGCCGTCGTCCAGCTTGCTCCAGATGTCGAGGCAGCGCTGCAGGGCTGTGGCGTAGTGGGAGCGCACCGTCTCTTTGGTCGAGACCATTTCCTTGCCTCCTCCTTGCCGGTGCTTGCGCCATAGACGCTTCGTTCCCGCGGACGCCGCCATTCTACCGCCGCGGGAGGCACCAGACAACAAGAGTAGGGCCCGCCTGCCTGCCTGCCGGCGGGCAGGCTCGCTGCGCCGCTTTCGGCGAGGCAAGCCTCGCCCCGCGAGAAGCCGCTCATGGTTCGACGGGCTCACCATGAGCGGGAGCGTACTACCCCTCGAACCCCAGGACGCGGAAGATCTCCTCGTATTGGGCGACGTTGCCGGGCTGGTACCAGCCGATGGCGTGGAGGACGTTCCCCCCACGGTCGATGACGAAGACGGCACGGCGCGAGCGCTTGCCGGTCTCGTCCAGCACGTCGTAGAGGCGAGCGGCCAGCAAGTCGCTATCGCTGACCAGGGGGAAGGGGAAACCGCCCAGCCGCCGAGCGAAGGCTTCGTGGGAGGTCAGGGAGTCGGCGCTGATGGCCACCACCTCGGCCCCCAGGTCGCGGATAAGGTCGTAGTCCTCCTTGAGAGTAGCCACCTCGCTGGTGCAGAGGGGCGTAGCATCCTCGAAGTAGAAGGCCAGCACCACCTTCCTCTGCGTCGTGAGGTCGCGCAGGGAGATCTCGCCCTGGGTGCTGGGAAGGATGAAGTCGGGTGCGGGCTCGCCCGGTTGGGGGGTGCTCACGGCGTCCCTCCAGCGCGGGCAGGCAAGGGCGTTAGTCGACGAGCGATTCCGGCCAGTGGAAGTCGACCCAGAGCCGGAGCTCCAGCATGCCGAAGAGGCCCAGCGCGATGGCGACTACACTGAGGACGCTGGCCAGGATGCCGGCCGCCGCTGCTGCCTCGGTGGCGATGACGAACAGCCCTATCTTGAGGGCCAACGTCACGTACAAGGGGCGTGCGATTCCGGCCACGTGTGACGTGTCTCCGCTTAGGCCGGCAACGATAGCTTACCATAATACCGCCCTCTTGTCAAATACGGACGCAGCCCTCTCTCCAGCCGCCTACCGTGAGCCTGGCTTGCAAGCTCAGATGTAGCGGAAGGCTTTAGCCTTCCACCGGTGATGGAGGCCTGAAGGCCTCCGCTACATCCTTCGACAGGCTCAGGATGAGCGGCTACTCGCAACAGCGCTGTCAAGCCTACTCCAGGCCCGCCAGGCACGCGCTCTTCACACCCTTGCTCTGGATGAGCACCTGGATGCGGCCGAGGCCAGCCGGGTCCAGGAGCTCGGTGAGGGCGCGGCGGCGGGCGTAGTACTCCTCCAGCCACAGCTCGGCCCGGGCGGCCCCGGCCAGGGCGCCGCCGATGCCCAAGGCTTCGAGGAATCGCGCCTGAGTGGTGAGGCCCACTGTCTCCAGGCCCTCCTCCTGGGCCGCCTGAACCAGGCTCGTGAAGTCGACGTGGCTGGTCATGTCCTGGCGCCCGACGCGGGCGTAAGGGTCGGCGCTGGGGTTGTGGCGGTAGAAGCAGAGAAAGGTGCCCTGGCGGCGCCAGGGGGCGTAGAGCAAGTCGGCGGGGTAGCCGTAATCGAATGTCATGACGAAACCACGACTCAGGGCCCGCGCCACCGCCTTTATCCAGTCGAGGGCGTCCAGGTTCACCTCGGCCTGACAGTCCTCACCGGGAAAGAGGCCCAGGCGGCGAAAATATTCCTCCAGGGCCGGTGTGGAGGGTGGTCCTAGCGTTTCTTCGAAGCTCCCGTCGCGCCAGCCCACGTACACCTCCTGGAGCCGGCCCTGCCGCACGGTCACGCGGTGCACCGGGAAGGCGTCCGCCAGCTCATTGCTCAGGAGGCAGCCGACGATGCTCCCTTCGGGGATGGCCTCCAGCGAGGGAAGCCAGGCCGCCTTCTCCAGCCGCTCGTCCACGTCCTGGATGGCCCGTCGCTGGCGGGCGGCTAGCTCATCGCTCACCTCCACCAGTCGGTACTCCAGGGCCGCGAAGAACTCGGGCGCGTGGCGGCGGGCCCAGTCCAGGATGTCGCGGGCCAGGGCGCCGCTGCCCGCCCCCATCTCCACGATGGTGAAGGGCTGCGGCCGGCCAATGACCTCCCATATCTGGCCGAGCTGCTTCCCCACCAGCCAGCCGAAAATCGGATTCACCTCGGGGCTGGTGAGGTAGTCGCCCTGGCGACCCATCATCTCCCGCTGCGAGCAGTAGTAGCCCTGGCGGGGGTGATAGAGGGCCAGTGCCATGAACTCGTGGAAGGTGATGGCACCCGCCTCGGCGATGCGCTGGCAGATGATCTCCTTCAGCGCCTCGTTCTCCGTAGTGGAGGGGAAATCGCCAGTGGGAGCCAGTTCGTACGACATATGAGCCCTCCGATCATAGCGCAGGCCGCCAGGGTGGGGCCATCTGTGGGTCATTCTGAGCGCAGCGAAAAATCTGGAGTCGGGCACGGGCTGGATCCACCCGACCCCGGACCCTTCGCTTCGCCCAGGGTGACACCAAATTGCCCCGGTCCTATGTGCTAGCTGGCCACCTCAGCGGCGCCTGGGTTATGATCTAAAGAGCAGTCGCGTCTGGAAGGGAGATATCGATGCGGGCCGTGAACCAGCCGGTGGCCTGGTGGGGCTACCATTGGTCACCGCCGGAGCCCCTCTCCATCATCGAGATCATCGAGCGAGGGAGCATGTCGCCCCGGTTGGCGGCCCTCTTCTGGCTGGGGCTGGAGCGGGGCGCATCGATCATGGTGGCCGCCGACCCGCCCACGGCGGGCAAGACGGCCACCCTCACCGCCCTTCTCGCCTTCGCCCCACGGGAGTCGCTGGCCTATTTCACGCGCGGCCTGGGCGAGACGTTTGACCTGCCGCCCCCGAACGGCTCGACTCCCACGTACCTCCTGGTGAACGAGATGACCGACCACCTGGCGGTATATACGTGGGGCCACTATGCCCGCCGCGCCTTCGAGCTGCTCGCCCAGGGCTACTCGCTGGCCACCACCACTCACGCCGACACGGTGGCTGGCGTGCTGGACATCCTAGAGAAGGACCTGCGCATCCCTCGTCAGCACATCGCCCATCTCACTTTCGTCGCCACCATCTACCTGGGCCAGGGCAACGGCCGCGCCCTACGGCGGATGAGCGAGGTGGCCCTTCTCCGGCCCGATGGCGATTCCGGCGAGGACCTGCACCTGACCTCCCTCGCCCGGTGGAATCCGCGGGACGATAGCTTCCGCATCCTGGAATCGCCGGAGCAGGTGGCGGCGCTGTCCGCCTGGGCAGGAATGCCCGCAGAGGCCTTCCTGGCCGAACTGGCCCGGCGCGAGGAGTTCCTAGACGGCCTTCGGCGCCAGGGGGTGAGGGACCTGCGGGCGGTGCAGGAGGCGGTGTTCTCTTACGGGCAGGAAGTCAGCCCAGCAGGGCGGCCACCACGTCCTGCCAGCGGGAGAAGTCGGGGAAGACCAGCGCGGCACCGGCGTTCTTGAGCGCCCTCTGCCCGAACGTGCCCGTCGCCACGCCCACCGCCACCACGCCGTTAGCCAGGGCGGCGGCTACATCCAAGGGCGTGTCGCCGATGACGAAGGTGCAGTGGGGGCCCACGTCGCGCGCCAGCGCCACCACCCGCTCTATGGCCCGCGCAACGATCTGCGTCCGCTCGTCCGAGTCCTCGCCGAAGCCGCCGACCTGGAAGAAGCGACTAAGGCCGTAGTACTCCAGCTTCATCCGCGCCGAGCGGGAGAAGTTGCCCGTGGCCAGCCCCAGATGAGCGCCGGGCGTCGATTGCAGGGCGGCCAGCACCTCCGGCATGCCCGGCATCACCCGTCCCCTCGTCTGGCGCAGGATCTGGGGGAGGACGCGAAAGTAGGCCTCGCGGAAGCGCGCCAGTAGTTCGGCGAAGTGGCCGTCAACGTCGAGGCCATGAGCGAGGGCGCCATCGCGGAAGATGGCGATATCGGAGCGGCCGGTGTACTCGATGCCGACGAAGGCGTCGGCCACGCCGAAGACCTCTTCGAAGGCAACGGTCATGGCCTTCGCCCCGGCGCCGCCGGAGTTGAGCAGCGTGTTATCGACGTCGAAGAGGAAGAGCCGGGCCAAGGCTACGTTTTCTGCGGCTTGGGCGGGGGCGATGACACCTGCTCCCACACCACCCCCACCGCCCGCTTGCCGGTGTGCACCATGATGGTGGTGCCGGCCTTCGTCTCCAGGATCTGCTCGCGGGCCAGGTTCAGGCGCTGGCAGAGCTTGGTCACCAGCTTCTCCCTGAGGTCAGGGGCGATGCCTTCGATGACGGCGATGGGCCCCGCCTTGTAGGTGCGCTGCACCTCCTCGACGATGCTGTCCAGGGCGCTGTCCATGCGCCCCCGCATGCGGGTGTAGAGGATCACGGCGCCGTCACGCACAGTGATGATGGGCCGGATGTTGAGGGCGCTGGCCATCAGGTGCTGGAAGGAGCGGGCGCGACCGCTGCGCAGCAGGTACTTGGTGGTCTCGAAGGTGGCCAGGATGCGCAGGCGGCCCCGCATGTCCTCCAGGCGCCCCTTGACCTCTTGCAGCGACCGCCCCAGCTCGCGGGCGCGGGCTGCCTCCATGAGGAGCATCCCCTCGACCATGGAGCCGCCGAGGGAATCCACCACCTCGATCTCGGACTCAGGGAACTCTTGCTCTACCGTGCGCGCGGCCTGTACAGCGGAGTCATACGTCTTGCTCAGCTTGTGGGAGAGGGTGACGGTGAGGATGCGGGAGAGGCCCTGCTTGATGTAGCCCGTAAACGCGTCCACGAAGCGCGCCGGCGGCGGCGCGGCGGTGGTAGGGTAGCCCTTGCCCTTCTCATAGCGGTCCAGGAGATCGGCGAGCTCCTCCAGCGGCATCGCGCCGTCGTCCACGCTGCCCTCCACACCGAAGTTTATGGTGAGCGGCACCTGCGCCACCCGCAGGTCTTCCACCACCTGCGGAGGCAGGCTGTGGCCGGTGTCGCTGACCAGTGCGAAGGGCTCGCTAGCGCGGTCCGTCTCGTCCATGACTCACATCTCCAGATCGTGGCCGGCCTTGGCCCAGGCGTCCGTGCCCCCCTCCAGATTATACAGCCGAGTCAAGCCCACGGCCGCAGCCATCTCGCAGGCCAAGGCGCTGCGCTGGCCCACAGCGCAGACGAAGATGAGGTCCTTGTCGTGGTTCAGCTCGTCGCGGCGCGCGAGCACTGTGGCCACTGGGATGAGCTTGGCGCCGGGCACGTGGCCGCGCCTGTACTCGTCGGGTTCGCGCACGTCGATCACCTGGACATCGCCCCGCGCCATCATGTCCTTGGCCTCACCCACCGCGATCCGGGTGAAAGGCTCGTGCGGGTCCTTACTAGCCATACCCGCTTCAATCCCCCAATCCAAGATACGATACCCCACCCTCTGCCGGGGCGATTCCATTGTAGCAAGAAGAGGGTGAGCGACAATAGTGCCGAGCCCCAGGGCAATGCGCCGACCGGCTCATGCTATTGGCTCCCCACAACATCCTGATGGTCATGAAGAGAATAGTGGCGCTAAACGTTAGTCCCGTTTCGTAGGGGCGCCCCTCGCGGGCGCCCGCCTGCGGCGGCGGGCAGGGCCGAGCGCTGCCCCTACGTTTCCTGGGCCACCAATTCGTTAATGACCATAAGGGTGTGGCACCACCCACCCCATTATCCATGCCGCAGCCTTCAGGCTGCGGTCATGATTTTCCTCATCCTTCTGCCACCTGGATCACCGTCTTGATCTCGCCCGGCGGCCGCCGAAATGCCTGCAAGAAGTCATCCAGAGGCACGCGGCGGGTGAAGAGGCTCGCCAGCAGGCCCGGCCAGCGCTGCTCCATCTCAGCCATGTGGGCGACGCCCATCTCGAAGTGCTGGCGGTTGCCGTTGACGGTGCCGAACACCAGTTGGTTTCTGTCCACCATGGCCGACCCCAAGCGGCCCAGCGCCACCTCCTGACTGGCCTCCTGCGGATAGACCCCCACCAGGCAGAGGATGCCGTTGGTGCCCAGGGCATCCAGCGCCGTCAGGGCAGCCTCAGCGCTGCCGCTGGCTTCGACGACGATGTCCGCTGTGCCCAGCTCGCGTGCCAGGTTGGCCAGGGGCAGATCGGCGGTGCTCCAGTAGGTGGCGCCCATGGCCTCGGCCACTTGCGAGCGGGACCCGCCCGGCCGGGTGCGGGCGAACGCGTGGACCTCCAGCCCGCGCAGGCGGAACAGCGCCGCCGCCAGCAGGCCGATGGCGCCGGTGCCCACCACTACCGCTCGCCGCGGCTCCCAGAGGAGGCGGCCCTGGATGGCGAAGACCTGGGCGACGGCTTTCTCCACCACGCTCAGGGGCTCCGCCAGCACGGCCACGTCCTTCAACGCCGGAGGAACCTTCACCAGCCAGGCGGGCTCCTCCAGGTAGTACTCCGCGAGGTAGCCCTGCAGGCCCAAGACGCCGCGATCGGCGAATCCGCCCGTCAGGCACATGTCGCTCTGCCCCTGGCGGCAGTTGAGGCAATTGGCGGCGCAGGGACGGCGGACGGTGGCGGTGACGTAATCGCCCGGCGCCAGGCCCGCCGCTCCCGGTCCCACCTCCTCTACCCGCCCGATGGACTCGTGGCCGATGATGAGGTAGTCGCTGCCGGCAGGCGCCCGCCCGCCGGTGCCGCGGTGGATGCCGATGTCCGTCCCGCAGACGCCTACCGCCAGCGTCCCCACCAGCACCTGGCCTGGGCCGGGCTGCGGCCTCTCCACCTCCACAAAGCGCGTGCTCTCGGGCACCCGGGGCGTCACGGCGATGGCGCGCATCGTATGTCCTTTCGGCTGCTGTTCTGCCGGGCAGGCGATCGATGTAGGGACAGGGCTTGCCACCGCCGCCCGGGGGGGCGCCTCTGGAGGCGACCCTACGGACGGCGGCTGCCGTTACCAAATCATAGCTGGTATGCTATGCTGGCGATAGCACCGGAAAGGGAAGA
>Ga0315268_10005325_pt1 | contig 13848 bp, 8 predicted proteins | sample C1_top_MG_FD_204535 | JGI IMG/M metagenome (GOLD analysis project Ga0315268, IMG submission 204535) | Sediment microbial communities from Yellowstone Lake, YNP, Wyoming, USA - C1_top | ecosystem: Environmental > Aquatic > Freshwater > Lake > Sediment | place: USA: Wyoming | collected 2017-08-01 | reverse complement strand
TATTTTTATGCCGGCAAGCACGGAAATCTTCCTGCTGGGTATGGCATGTGTGATTTTGGTTGCGGATCTGCTGATCAAACAAAGCGACAGGTTGGTCACTTATCTACTGGTGATACTGACCTTGATGGCTAGTACGCTGATCATTGCCGGAACACATAAAAGTGGCGTGACTTATGCGTTTCATGGAATGTTCGTGGATGATCTGATGTCCGACGTGTTGAAACTGCTGACCTGTGTCGCGGTTGTGATGATGCTGATATATTCAAGGGCATATCTTACATTGCGCGGCTTGTTTAGCGGTGAATTCCTTGCACTGACTTTATTTGCTACGCTCGGGATGATGGTGATGATATCGGCCAATCATTTTCTCACCCTGTATCTGGGACTGGAATTGCTCTCGCTAAGCCTGTACGCAATGGTTGCCTTGCAACGCGACTCCGCGATCGCCACCGAAGCCGCGATGAAATATTTTATCTTGGGGGCACTGGCATCGGGCTTGTTGTTGTATGGTATGTCCATGCTATATGGCGCGACCGGTTCTCTGGAACTGGGCGTCGTGTCTCAAGCGATTCAATCTGGCGGCACGAACAAGACTTTACTTGTATTCGGGTTGGTTTTCGTGGTTTCCGGCTTGGCGTTCAAGCTTGGTGCGGTGCCCTTCCATATGTGGGTGCCCGATGTGTATCAGGGTGCGCCGACTGCGATAACCATGTTCATTGGTTCGGCTCCCAAGCTTGCCGCCTTTGCCTTTGTCGCCCGAATCCTGATCGAGGGGTTGCAACCGCTGGTTCAACACTGGTCAGGCATGTTGATCATTCTGGCGATTGCGTCGATGGCGCTGGGCAATCTCACGGCGATCGCACAAACCAACCTCAAGCGCATGTTTGCCTACTCTACCATTGCGCACATGGGCTTCCTGCTGCTGGGTCTGTTGAGTGGCGGAATAGAGGGATATGGTGCATCAATGTTTTACGCCATCGTTTATGTGTTGATGTCGCTGGGTTCATTCGGCATGATCATGCTGCTGTCGAGGCTGGGCTTTGAGGCTGACACACTTAACGACTTCAAAGGGCTTAACCAGCGCAGCCCCTGGCTCGCTTTCATGATGCTGCTGCTGATGTTCTCCATGGCCGGCGTGCCACCCACCGTAGGTTTCTATGCCAAGTTTTCGGTGCTGAATGCCGTCGTACAGTCAGGCCATATCTGGTTGGCCGTGGTTGCGGTGCTGTTCTCCCTGATTGGCGCGTTTTACTATTTGCGTATCGTCAAGTTGATGTATTTTGACACCCCTGAAAGTAATGCACCGATCACTCTGGGTCAGGATACCGTGTTGCTGATCAGCATGAATGGCCTGGGAGTGTTGTTATTGGGTTTGTTGCCTGGAGCGCTGATGTCGGTTTGTGCCGTGGCTATCCAGCAGTCACTATTGCTACATTAAAGGCGGGAATCAACCGTGTTGGATTTTAAATTAAAATCCAGATTGGTTAGGCCGTCACCTTGGTTGGTGGCACTTTTTTTTGCTGTGCTGCTGTTCGAGGCTGTGTTTTTGATATTGCTTTCAGGACCCGTTCACCCTGATGTGCAACGGCGCACTGAGTTGATCGTTGGCGCAAGTATATGGCAGGAGCCGATCACTCCAATACCGATACTTTTCAATCTGGATGCTCGTAAAGTAGCTTTAGGCCGACGCCTATTCAGCGACTCTCTTTTTTCCCGTAGCAACAAAATCTCATGTGCCCATTGTCATAATCTCAAGACGGGTGGAGCCGATGGTTTGCTACACACGATCAGTGCTGGCGGGAAAGAGAACAAGATCAACACACTGACAATTTTCAACAGTGGATTGAATTTCAGGCTGTTCTGGAATGGCAGTGCGACCACCCTTGAAAGCGAGATCGAATTTCCGATGGCACATGCTTCTGGGATGGATTCAACCTGGCAAGAGGTCATCGAAAAATTGGGAACAAATGCGGCATATCGCCAAAATTTTTCTGACATTTATCAGGGGGAAATCAAGCCACAGTTTATCAAGGATGTCATCGCCACTTTTGTGCGTTCATTGAATACCCCAAACTCGAAATTCGATCGCTTTTTGCGTGGTGACAAGTTCGCCCTGGATAGTTCCGAGTTGGCCGGCTATGAGCTGTTCAAGAGTCTGGGCTGCATCAGTTGTCATCAGGGCAGAAATGTGGGCGGCAATATGTTCGAAAAACTCGGCCTCATTGAAGATTATTTTAGGCATCGCGGCAATGTGAGCGAGGTGGATTTCGGTCGTTATAACGTCACCCATGTCGAGGCTGATCGATATGAATTTCGCGTGCCTTCTCTGCGCAACGTGGCCTTGACTGCGCCATATTTCCATGATGGTTCGGTGAGCACACTGGAAGAGGCGGTGCTCATCATGGGAAAATACCAGTTGGGCGTAGATCTGCGAGGTGATGAGGTTGCCAAGATCATCAAATTTCTTTCTACGCTAACTGGCGAATATGAGGGGAAGTCTTTGATGGAACCACTGGCCATAAGACAAGGCGAGCAAGCCGCACTCGTCAAGTCGCTGGTAATGTTCGAAAATCAGCAAGATGAGGTGCTCAGGTGATTGATTTTGCCAAGAGAAACCAATGGGGGTTGATTCTGTCGGGTGCGGCAGCCGGATTTTTGCTGTTTCTATTTGTCAATGCCCAGCCCGTTGATCCTGATATGCATAATTTGCTACAAGCAGATATCCGCGAGTTGCAAACGCGTGATGCGGAGTTGGGTGAAGCTGTGTTGCAGATACATTATAGTTTTATCAGTAACTATGATGTGGCGGTTGCGACGATGCAACGCATGGAGGAGCTCAGTGATTTGCTAGAGCGGCACCTGCAAAATGCTGCGCTGCCAGATACGCCCCAGATCAGGCGGGAATTGAGCGAAATGAGGGTACGTATCGAACAGAAACGGGTTGCGCTGGAACAATTCAAATCCAATAATTCGGTGATAAAAAACTCTCTTCTTTATTTGCCGCGCATGGCAAATATTGTACTGGAGCTGTTGCCCAAGGAAGACACATTAAACCGTGAGCAATTTTCACTGCTGATACGCGACGCGCTTCTGATGAATGTCAATTCCGATATGCGTAATCGTGAAACTCTGAAACGAGGCATTCGTGCGGTCGAACGAGCCATCCCCGATTTGCCGGATCGAGCCAAAGAATCCGCTGATATGGCATTACGGCATGCCAAGCTGATTCTTGAACATGGTACTACCACGACAGACTTGCTCTTGCACCTAAGCCCGATCGGAAAAAATAATATCGGATCAAGCATGGAGCAGACATATCTGGATTATTACCAGATACTGCAACACAAGGCATTCCGATATCAATTGCTTCTGTTCCTGGCAGCAATGTTGACGCTAGGATATGCCATTTATGCCTACTATAAAATGGTGGAAAGAGGCCATGAGATGCGCATTGCCGCGACAGCATTCGAGACGCAGGAAGGTATTCTGATCACTGACTTGAATAAGCGCATCTTGCGGGTTAACAGCGCTTTCACACGCTTGACCGGATACAGTGCCGAAGAGGCGATCGGGCAGACCCCCGACCTGCTTAGCTCAGGCCGGCATGATGAGGAATTTGATCAACTCATGTGGCAAAACATCGTACGCGAGAAATACTGGCAGGGAGAGGTCTGGAGTCGCCGCAAAAATGGCGAGATTTATCCGACATGGCTTACCACCACCGCAGTGACTGATGAAAGAGGAAAAATGACGCACTATGTCTCGGTGTTCACCGATATTACGTTGCGAAAACTGGCCGAAGAGCAGATACATAAGCTTGCTTTTTACGATCCTCTCACCGAGCTGCCAAACCGTCGTTTGCTGATAGACCGCCTGCGCCATACAATGGCTTCAGCTAGCCGAAACATGGCTCATTCTGGCATCCTGTTCATCGACCTCGATAATTTCAAGACGCTCAATGACACCAAGGGGCACGATATCGGTGACCTGCTATTGATCGAAACCGCCAAGCGACTGCAAGCCTGTGTACGCGGAGGTGATACTGTCTCGCGCTTGGGCGGCGACGAATTTGTCGTCATGATGGTAAATTTGAGTGATGAATTGAAACAGGCTGCTGCCCAAGCACAGATGGTTGGTGAGAAGATCCGTGAGTCACTTAATCGGCCATACCGGTTACGTGCATTTGAATACCATAGTTCTTGCAGCATCGGCATCAGCCTGTTCCGTGCGAATGAAGTTACCGTGGACGATTTGCTCAAGCGGGCGGACACGGCAATGTACGAAGCAAAAACTGCCGGCCGTAATACGCTGCGTTTTTTTGATCCGGCCATGCATACTGTGCTTGAAGCTCGGGTCAGGCTGGAAGCCGATTTGCGCCAGGCCATCGCAGAGCAGCAATTCGATCTCTTCTATCAGATACAGGTGAACAGTAGCAATCACTACATCGGAGCTGAAGTATTACTGCGCTGGATGCATCCGGTGCATGGAATGATATTTCCAGATGAATTTATGGGTTTGGCGGAAGAGACTGGACTTATCGTGCCTATCGGCCGTTGGGCTCTAGAAACCGCTTGCACACAGATCAAGGCATGGGAGACCAATCCACAGGCCTCTCAATTGCAAATCGCCGTCAACGTGAGCATGGCCCAGTTCCATCAAGCGGACTTCGTTGAGCAAGTGAAAAAAATTCTGGATATGACTGGCGCAGCCCCGACCCGCTTGAAACTTGAGCTGACCGAAAGTGTGGTGTTGAACAGCATCAGCGATGCAATCAGCAAGATGGATGCACTCAAAAAAATCGGGGTGAGTTTCTCGATGGACGATTTTGGTACGGGCTATTCCTCACTTTCTTATCTGACGCAGCTCCCGCTTGACCAGCTGAAAATAGACCAGTCTTTTATACATAACATAGGCGCGAAATCGACCGATGCGGTGATCGTTCAGACCATAATCGGCATGGCTAACAGCCTGAGCATCGAGGTGATTGCCGAAGGGGTGGAGACAGAGGCGCAGCATGTCTTCTTGAGGCAAGCTGGTTGCATGGCCTATCAGGGTTATTTGTTTGGCAAGCCATTAGCTCTAAAAGAATTCGGGGATACATTCCTGAGTGACAATTCTATGGGAGCCGGCATGACTCAAGGTCTGACGTTGCATAAAGCTTAACAGTATGGTGTGCCGTATCTCTGCGCGGCACCCTGAATTTTGAGAGCAGGGCGTTTTGCGGTATCATCGCGCCCTACTAAATCATTTGATAAGACCACTAGCCATTCCGCTAGGCAGCCAAACAACGGCAACCAAGCGGCTGGTTATGTCCAGGCACCTGCATGACCAAGTTCATCTTTATTACCGGCGGCGTTGTTTCTTCCCTTGGGAAAGGCATCGCCGCCGCTTCTCTTGCGGCCATCCTGGAGTCGCGCGGCCTCAAGGTGACGATGCTCAAGCTGGACCCATACATCAACGTTGATCCCGGCACCATGAGTCCGTTTCAGCACGGCGAGGTGTTCGTCACTGAAGACGGTGCCGAAACCGATTTGGATCTGGGGCATTACGAGCGATTCATTTCAGCCAAGATGCGCAAGGCCAACAATTTCACCACCGGCCAGATTTATGACAGCGTGATTCGCAAGGAGCGGCGCGGCGAATATTTGGGGAAAACGGTACAAGTGATTCCGCACATCACCAACGAGATCCAGGCATTTGTTGAGCGCGGTGCGGCTGCTTCATACGATGGCAAGGTCGACGTGGCCATCGTCGAGATCGGGGGAACGGTCGGCGATATCGAGTCATTACCGTTTCTGGAAGCTGCTAGGCAAATGGGTTTGCGCATGGGACGTCATCAGGTTGCATATGTGCATCTCACCCTGGTTCCTTATATCGCCACCGCAGGTGAACTGAAAACAAAACCGACGCAGCACAGCGTGCAGAAATTGCGCGAGATCGGTATTTTCCCTACAGCCTTGGTATGCCGCGCCGACAGGCCTATCCCTGACGACGAACGAGCAAAGATATCCCTGTTTGCCAACGTCCGCGAAGAAGCCGTTATTTCGATGTGGGACGTGGACAGCATCTACAAGGTGCCGCAGATGCTCAACCAGCAAGGCCTGGATCGAATTGTCTGTGAAGAACTTGGCCTGGATCTGCCGCCCGCCGATCTGTCGGTGTGGGCGAAGCTGGTGACCGCACTGGAAAATCCGCAGCACCAGATTACCATCGGTATGGTCGGCAAGTATGTCGACCTGACCGAATCCTACAAGTCGCTGATCGAGGCGTTGCGCCATGCCGGGATACATACCCAGACCAGGGTGAATATCGAGTACATCGATTCTGAAGCCCTGGAAGCAACCAACATGCAAGGTCTGGAGCACTTCGACGCGATACTGGTTCCGGGAGGTTTTGGCAAGCGCGGCACGGAAGGAAAGATTTCCGCGATCCGGTTTGCGCGCGAAAACAAAGTCCCCTATCTGGGTATCTGTCTCGGGATGCAGTTGGCGGTGATTGAGTATTCCCGCCATGTCGCTGGCATGAGCGATGCAAACAGTACCGAATTCAATCAGGCAACCGAGCATCCTGTGGTCGCACTGATCACTGAATGGCTGGACCGCGATGGCAAGGTTGAAACGCGCAGTGGCGATTCCGATCTGGGCGGAACCATGCGCCTCGGTTCGCAGCGTTGCCCAATCAAGTCTGGCACGCTAGCTCAGCGCATTTACGGCGACGAAGTGAATGAGCGCCATCGGCACCGCTATGAAGTCAACAATCACTACGTACCCGAACTGGAAAGATCAGGATTGATCATTTCAGCGCGTACGCCCAGCGAGAACTTGCCGGAGATCATGGAATTGCCCCAGTCCATGCACCCATGGTTCGTCGGTGTTCAGTTTCATCCAGAATTCACCTCTACGCCACGCACCGGACATCCATTGTTCAAATCCTTTGTGGAAGCGGCTTTACAGCGTCAGGCGATCCATACAACAGTGAAGGCCGCAATATGAAATTATGTGGATTTGGGGCTGGGTTAAATCGACCAATTTTTTTGATTGCAGGGCCGTGCGTGATCGAATCGCAGCAAATGGCGATGGATACTGCCGGCAAATTGAAGGAAATCTGTAACGAATTGAAGATTAATTTCATCTACAAATCTTCATACGACAAGGCCAATCGCAGTTCCGGAAAATCGTTCCGGGGTTTTGGCCTGGATAAAGGGTTGAAGATACTCAGCGAAGTGAAAGCACAGATCGGTGTGCCGGTGTTGACCGACGTGCACAGCATCGACGAGATCGCGGCGGTCGCCGCAGTCGTGGATGTGTTGCAAACCCCGGCATTCCTGTGCCGGCAGACCGATTTCATCCACGCGGTCGCGAAATGCGGCCGGCCGGTAAATATCAAAAAAGGTCAGTTCCTGTCGCCGTGGGATATGCAGAACGTCGTCGAGAAGGCCCGTGAGGCCAGCGGCACGGACAACATCATGGTCTGTGAACGCGGCGCGTCATTCGGCTACAACAACCTGGTATCCGACATGCGCTCGCTGGCGGTGATGCGAGGCACAGGCTGTCCGGTGGTATTCGATGCAACGCACTCGGTTCAGTTGCCGGGCGGGCAGGGTACGGTCAGCGGCGGGCAGCGCGAGTTCGTGCCTGTGTTGGCGCGGGCGGCGGTAGCGGCGGGGGTTTCCGGCTTGTTCATGGAGACTCACCCCAATCCTTCCAAGGCTCTGTCGGATGGTCCGAACGCCTTTCCGCTCGGGCATCTCAAGGCATTGTTGCATACGCTTAAAGTGTTGGATGAAACAGTCAAGCAGCAGGGGCTGATTGAAGAAATTATCGATTTGAAGAACGTTTAAAAGAAGGAAAAGTATGAGCGCAATTGTTGATGTCATCGCCCGCGAGATACTGGATTCGCGCGGCAACCCTACCGTGGAAGCGGATGTATTACTGGAGTCCGGTGTGATGGGACGAGCCTCAGTGCCATCCGGTGCGTCTACTGGAGAGAAGGAAGCCATCGAACTGCGTGATGGCGATAAGCAGCGTTATCTGGGCAAGGGCGTGTTGAAAGCAGTCGAGTTCGTGAATACCGAAATCGCCGAGGCGATCATCGGCCTTGATGCAGCAGAACAGGCATTCATCGACCAGACCATGATCGATCTTGACGGCACCGAAAACAAATCGCGCCTTGGCGCAAATGCCATACTGGCAGTGTCGATTGCGGTGGCGCGCGCCGCTGCCGAGGAAAGCGGACTTCCGCTGTATCGTTATCTGGGTGGTTCCGGCAAGATGTCCATGCCGGTGCCGATGATGAATATCATCAACGGCGGAGCCCATGCCAACAATAATATCGATATGCAGGAATTCATGATCATTCCGGTCGGCGCACCCAACTTCCGTGAAGCGTTGCGCTACGGTGCCGAAGTGTTCCATGCACTAAAGAATCTGATTGATAAAAAAGGTATGCCGACTACCGTGGGAGATGAGGGCGGTTTCGCGCCGAACCTGCCGAGCAATGAAGCAGCGCTGCAACTGATCGTGGAAGGCATCGAATCTGCCGGTTATGTGCCAGGACAGGACGTGGCAATCGGTGTGGACTGTGCCAGTTCAGAGTTCTATAAGGATGGCTTGTACCATCTGGATTCTGAAGGCTTGAAGCTGACCTCCGCTCAGTTTGTCGATTATCTCGCCAACTGGACGGACAAGTATCCGCTGATCACCATCGAAGACGGCATGAGCGAGCACGACTGGAGTGGCTGGAAGTTGCTGACCGATCGGCTTGGTAAGTCAATACAGATCGTGGGTGATGATGTTTTTGTCACGAACACCAGAATCTTTCGTGAAGGTATCCGTCAAGGCATAGCGAATTCCATCCTTATAAAGATCAATCAGATCGGCACGCTCACCGAAACATTTTCCGAAATCGAAATGGCCAAGCGTGCCGGCTACACTTCGGTGATCTCGCATCGTTCCGGCGAGACCGAAGATACCACTATTGCCGACATCGCCGTGGCCACTAACGCGCTGCAAATAAAGACCGGCTCGATGTCGCGCTCCGATCGCATGGCAAAATACAACCAGTTGCTGCGCATCGAAGAAGACTTGGGCGATACTGCCAGCTATCCTGGGCAGGATGCGTATTACCAGCTAGGTTGATTCCAACCCCATTCCGTCTGAGCAACCGTCGTGGTTTCTGAAATGGCAATGAATTTATTTGCCTTCGAACTGAAGATGGAAACATGCGCCGTATTGTCACACTGATACTGGCAGCGCTGCTGCTGCTGTTGCAGTACCCGCTGTGGCTGGGCAAGGGCGGTTGGTTGAAGGTGTGGGACATGAATCGCCAGGTTGAATCCCAGCAGCAAGTCAACCAGCAGACCCAAACGCGCAATGCAGTGCTCGATGCCGAAGTACGCGACCTTAAACAGGGAACAGCTGCCATTGAAGAACGTGCGCGCAGCGACTTGGGCATGATCAAACGCGACGAAGTATTTTTTCAGGTGCTGGAAGATACATCCACAAAAATCACAGGTAAGCAGTCGATGTCATCGCCTGCTTCTGCTGTATCCACCGTTACAAAGTAAGACGCGTCCGACCCAGACAAAGGTATTAGACGACATCCTAATAAATTATCCGCAATTTTGTGACGATCCGAAAATATCCACGTAGATTTTAAGCTGGTTACTTACTGAATCCTGATAACCACTCTGCCGAGCGCACCGTGTTCGCCACCAGCATGGCGATGGTCATCGGCCCGACGCCGCCGGGTACCGGAGTGATGTAGCCCGCCACTTCCTTTACGCTGGCGAAGTCTACATCGCCGCACAACTTGCCTTCCGCATTGCGATTGATGCCGACATCGATCACGACGGCACCAGGCTTAACCATATCGCCGGTGATGAAGTTGGACTTGCCTACCGCGGCGACCAGTATGTCGGCATCACGGGTGTGCTTGGCCAGATCAACCGTCCTGGAGGTGCAGATGGTCACGGTGGCATTCTTGTGCAGCAGCAGCAAAGCCATCGGCTTTCCGACGATGTTGCTGCGCCCCACAACCACCGCGTGTTTTCCTTCGATCGCAATGCCGGTCTTTTCGAGCAGCACCATCACGCCAAATGGAGTGCAGGGCGCAAATCGGGTGTTGCCGGTGACCAGAGCACCGACGTTCATCTGGTGAAAGCCGTCCACGTCCTTGTCCGGACTGATCGCTTCCAGCACCTTGCCGCTATCGATGTGCTTTGGCACAGGCAATTGCACCAGGATGCCGTGGATCTTCGGGTCATTATTCAGCTCGGCGATCTTAGCCAGCAGCTTGGCTTCCGATGTGTCTGCAGGCATGACGATGTGCTCTGAATGCAGGCCGAGTTCGGCGCAGGCCTTCACTTTGTTGGCGACATATACCTTGGAGGCGGGATCTTCGCCGACAAGGATGACTGCGAGCCCCGGCGTGGTACCGCGTGCCTTCAGCGCATCAGCGCGTAACTTCCACTCGGCACGTACCTGTTGCGCGATGGTTTTGCCGTCGATGATCTGTGCCGTCATTGCATCTCCTCACTGAATTTTTATTAGGGCGGGCAAAGCCCGCCATAATTTTATGGTGTCTGGCAAAGCCCGACCTAAATGGCTTTTAGAAGCTGGGTTTGTCCGGAGCATTCTGGTAGTTTTCAACACCTGCCATGATTTCGGCGCGGGCATCCTCAATTCCGCTCCATCCACCGATCTTGACCCACTTGTTGGGTTCGAGGTCTTTGTAGTGCTCGAAAAAATGACTGATCTGCTTGAGCACGATTTCTGGCAACTCATTGTGACTTTTCAGGCCACGATAAAGTGTGGAAAGTTTATCTACCGGCACGGCAAGAACCTTGGCATCGAATCCTGCCTCGTCCTCCATCTTGAGCACACCCAGCGGGCGGCAACGCACTACCACGCCGGTGTTCAGCGGCACGGGTGTGATCACAAGCACGTCCACCGGGTCGCCATCGTCGGATAGGGTGTGAGGGATATAGCCGTAGTTGCATGGGTAGTGCATCGCGGTATTCATGAAGCGGTCGACGAAGATCGCGCCAGACTCCTTGTCCACTTCGTATTTCACCGGCTCCCCGTGCATGGGAATCTCGATGATCACGTTGAAATCGTCGGGCAGACTTTTCCCGGAGGGGACTTTGTTCAGGCTCATTACGGCTTCCTTGATGTTTAAAAGTCGATAATTATAAGCGATGCGGGCGATGCGCACACTGGAATGGGCGGAGTTGATGGAGCCCGCTGAATTGGGATTTGTCGCGCTCCCGCTAAGCTAGCCGTTCAGTGAAGTATTTTGACCCTTACAAATGAGAAAGGCTACTCGATTCAACTTCTATCGAATAGCCTTCCCGTTTAATACACCAACTTTTAAAAAACTCTCAGCAGAGCTTCCTTATTCTGCATATATCGGTTCAAAGATCATAGGCAACCGAGGAATGCAATAAGCGCATCGCGATCAGCAGCACTAAGTGCTTCGAACGCTGTTTTGCTTGAGCTCGCCTGACCGCCGTGTGCAAGGATCGCATCCGCGAGCGTGTTCGCACGAGCATCGTGGAGGAAGCGCAAGCGTTCTGCCATAGCGACCAGAGTCATCGTGCGGAACTCAGAGCCCGTTGCCGATCCCTGGGTCAAACCATCCGCAAGTCCGGGTCCCATGTCATGCAACAGAAGATCCGAGTAAAGGACAGCTCGTGTTCCGCCAGGTCCTGGGAGCGATGGTGTATGGCAAGTAACGCAACCAGCCGTCGCGAACACTGCGGCTCCGGCCGAGCCGGTACAGGTTGCACTAGGCTTATTCGCATCGACTGACTTAAGGAAATGAGCCGTGGTCACCAGCGGAACAGCATCAAGTTCCGGGACAATCAGGTTCGAGCCGGTACTGTCGACCAGGTCAGTGCGCATCAGACCATTGGTAAGCCCCATTTCATTGCGGAATGCACCACCCATGAACTCAATGAGTGTAGGTGTATGTGCTTTCCAGCCGAAGCGACCAATCCTGCCGTCAGACAGGCGGTTTACACGCCCCCTGATCTCAACTGGCTGTGCCGCTGCGCCTGCAAGGATATCAAAATCCTGCACGGAGTCGATAAGACTTGTACTCCTCAACGTCATCGAACTGCGGAATGCGCTAACCGTGGCGTCGCTAGGTACTCCCGGCGTCAAGGTGGTCGCGCCGCCGATCTCATTGATCGAGTGCAGACGTGCTGTCGGTCCGTGCGGCCCATCGATTGCCAAGACAGGCACGGTGCTCATGCCGCCTGCTATCGGGTCGCTGTGACATGTATCACAGCTCTGCGCGTTAAACAAAGGACCAACGCCTTCATCAATTGAATAATCTCTCTTGAAGAAGAAGCTGCCAAGGTCATTCGTCGACTTCGCGCCCTGGCTGCTGGCTGCTGTCATAAGACCGGACATGATCGGGCTAGAACCGAAGGCGGGCACTTTTACTACAATACCGCCCTTATCTTTGGTCTGTCCCGTTACCCAGATTGTCTGGCCGTCTGGCGAGACGCCCATGCCGGCTGCGCGGAAGGCATCCACGCCGTCGACTACAACAACGATTTTGGCAACAAGGTCGCCAGCCTGGGTGATACGAACGATACTGTTATTGCCACGGTTCAACACATAAAGATCAGCACCAACCGCGAGTGTAGAGTTGCTGGCAAAGTTCTCCGATGCAACTTCAGGTATTGTTGGAGCGACATCAACCGGGATGTTATAGATGTTCTTCGAAAGATCGCCAAGTACACGTGGAGCGGAGGCAATAAAGAGCGTACCGTCGTCCGTGATATCAAATGCAACGACACGGTTAGCTTGTGGATCGGTCACATAGAGCACTCGCTTGGGGGCCCAGTTAAATGCCATACCGGCGCGCACGACTGTTCTTTTGTCGGTAGACTCTGCTGCGGCTGGAGTTACAACTGTTAAAGGAGTGATTGTCCCAGGTGGCACAAGATCATTTATGCCTTTTGCTACATGGATCTGAACGATACTGCCGTCGGCTTCAGCAGAGGCAAACACTGCTCTGGTGGAACCATCTGGAGATTTGGAAAAGATCGCAGTACCGATGCTACCTGAGGATAGGCCGTGTGACGTTGAGCCAACGCGGTTCGTCAGGGTACCACTGAACACACCGCCGGCAACAGCGGAAGGTGCCCCAGCCAATGGAGCGCCTACCGGATCGAGGACCGTAACTTTACCGGGGCCTGTCGCACCGTAAGGTGCATTCGCGATCCATGGTCGGCCATTGCCGTTGTTGATCGAGATACCGAGCGGCAAGCTCACACCAGTCTCGATCGCCGTTACGGCTAAAGGGTCGAATCTGCTATTGACAAAAGCTGCGTTGTTAGCCGAGTACACCTGCACGGCACCATTCGCCGCTGAGGCTTGGTCGCCCGCCGCAGCAAAATTCGCGGGTACGTCTACGAGACTCGATGGGTCGATAGACAGTATGGAACCAGCATATTGATCCAAATTCGAGAGCGGCGCACCGTAATTCGAGGTACTCGCTACAAGCAGACGCGCACCATCCAGAACTCGGCCTGGATTGGTGTATGGATTAAAGAGTGGGGTGGTTTTATAATTGATCGGGCTGCCACGTTGGAACATACCGGTTTGTGCAATCGCTCCCGCGCCCTTGATACCCGTTGCGACAATTTGTCCATGGATTTCATTTGCGTCGTCTGTTACAGCTACTACAGTAGCTGCCGCCATTACACTAAGGTTACTGGCAGAATTGTTGGCTGTTGAAGCGTTGTTCCCACCCCCGTTACATGCTGCTAAGATCATCGCACTTGACGAAGCAAGTACCCCTAACGACCTTTTGAATTTCCTTTTCATAGTGAAT
>Ga0315268_10005324_pt1 | contig 13849 bp, 14 predicted proteins | sample C1_top_MG_FD_204535 | JGI IMG/M metagenome (GOLD analysis project Ga0315268, IMG submission 204535) | Sediment microbial communities from Yellowstone Lake, YNP, Wyoming, USA - C1_top | ecosystem: Environmental > Aquatic > Freshwater > Lake > Sediment | place: USA: Wyoming | collected 2017-08-01 | reverse complement strand
CATACAATGAGGAAACCCATGTGCTCAGATTCAGGCTTCGAATGTATCCCACTGCGGCCGCTCTCCGACGAGGCCGCTGTCGAAATCCTCGACTTTCTGCAGGTGTTTATGACAGACTTTGAAAATCAATACGGCAACCAGATTCGTCGCTACTACGACGAGCGTTCCCGTCATAATATCATTCAGGATTCTCCATCAGAACCAACCGACGATCCCCCATTCTGATCATCTCATCGGCAACACTCAACAACACACGGCGTCAGTAAAAAACTGACGCCGTTTTGCTTGAAATTATTGGCCGTAACAACCATCACCGAACGTGAACATCAGGCCATCAAATTAGTTGACCACACTCATTCTCTGCACCAAAACACAGTTCGCCATAGGTAATAGCAGACATGGCGACCTTGCCGGGAGGAAGTTTTGAGAAGCGCGCCAACACTTCGGCGGGGCGATTATTTTTGATGTAGATGCAGATATTGGTATCAAGCAGGAAGCGCGGCATGTTTCACAACCCTGGGCGCTCTTGCGGCAGGGCATCTTCGCGCTCTTCCATAAAATCAGTTGGCAGCGAGGTGAGCAGGTGGAAAGCCCGTTCCAGCGATTTGGCTTTTACCCGCAGCACCAACTCATCATCTCTGCGGAAAATTTCTACTTCGTCGGTATCGAACTGAAATTCAGCCGGAATTCTCACCGCCTGAGAATTGCCACTTTTGAAAACCTTTGCTGTACGCATAATTTAACCCTCCCATGTATGCACACATGGTATATACATTTGCGGATTTATGCAAATACAAACTGTAAGATGCTACTTATAAACACATAGTTACCACACTCACTCTAGATCATAAAACTCGGAAAATGCACTCCCATTTACAGAGAAAGGGTCCTGTGTAGCGAAGGGTATCTAACAGCATACCCCTTGCGGGTGTAATTTGCGGGTGCAATGTGATGACAGGGATTCAAAACGTGATGATTTAAGGAGAGCGCGATAATTAATTTGGCTCATTGGCGTTTCACTATTTTAGCTGCCCGAATCGAACAGCACGTTCTCCCTGAGTTTTTTGAGTTCGTCACGTAATCCGGCCGCCTTCTCGAATTCCAGATTTTTTGCTGCCTGCAGCATTTCTTTTTCCAGACGCTTAATTTCTTTTGATACATCTTTCTCGCTCATCGCCAGATACTTCGCCTGAGTCTGCGCGGCCTTGAGCTGTTTACGCGCATCGTCCGGCTCGTACATGCCCTCGATAATATCCTTGATGCGTTTGGTTACGCTAAGCGGTGTGATGCCATTCAACTCGTTATGCGCAAGCTGCTTGTTGCGGCGGCGCTCGGTTTCATCTATCGCATAACGCATCGAATCGGTGATGCGGTCCGCATACAGAATCGCGGTGCCATGCAGATGGCGCGCGGCGCGGCCTATCGTCTGGATCAGCGAGCGGCGCGAGCGCAGGAAACCTTCCTTGTCCGCATCCAGTATCGCAACCAGCGACACCTCGGGGATATCCAGGCCTTCGCGCAGCAGATTGATACCGATCAACACGTCAAACATGCCGAGGCGCAGGTCGCGGATAATTTCCACGCGCTCCACCGTTTCAATATCGGAATGCAGATAGCGCACCTTGATGCCATGCTCGGACAGATAATCGGTCAAGTCTTCCGACATGCGCTTGGTCAGGGTTGTCACCAGCACACGCTCTCCCGCTTTTACCCGAAGCGTGATTTCAGACATCAGATCATCGACCTGCGTAGTCGCCGGACGCACTTCAATTATCGGGTCAACCAGACCGGTAGGGCGCACCACCTGTTCCACTACCTGCCCTGCATGCTCTTCTTCATAAACCGCAGGTGTAGCAGAGACAAACACGCTCTGGCGCATGACCTTTTCAAATTCGTCAAAGCGCAACGGGCGGTTGTCCAGCGCGGAAGGCAGCCGGAAACCATAGTTCACCAGATTTTCCTTGCGCGCGCGGTCGCCCTTGTACATGCCGCCTATCTGCGGAATGGTGACATGGCTTTCATCGATAAACATCAGCGCATCCGGCGGCAGGTAGTCGAGCAAGGTGGGTGGCGGATCGCCCGCGTTTCGCCCCGACAGATGGCGCGAGTAATTTTCAATACCCTTGCAGAAGCCGATTTCGATCAGCATTTCCAGATCGTGGCGCGTGCGCTGCTCGATGCGTTGCGCTTCCACCAGTTTGTTTTCTTTCTGATAAAACGAAATACGTTCGGCCAGCTCAACCTTGATCTTGTCAATCGCACGCAGGGTGGTGGCGCGCGGCGTGACGTAATGGCTGGACGGATACACGGTATAGCGCGGTACTTTCTGCAGGATTTGCCCGGTAAGCGGGTCGAACAGCGAAAGGCTTTCAACTTCATCGTCAAACAGTGTCAGGCGCAACGCATGCTCGCTGCTTTCTGCCGGAAAGATATCGATGACATCGCCGCGCACACGGAAATGGCCACGCGTAAACTCGATATCGTTACGCTCATACTGCATCTCGGTGAGGCGCTTGATCACCTCGCGCTGCGGCACAGACTCGTTCTGGCGCAAGTGCAGAATCATGCCGTGGTAATCCACCGGGTCGCCGATACCGTAGATCGCGGAAACAGTGGCTACGATGATGGAATCAGGCCGCTCCAGCAGCGATTTGGTGGCTGACAGGCGCAATTGCTCTATCTGCTCGTTGATACTGGAATCCTTCTCGATAAACATGTCGCGCGACGGCACATAGGCTTCAGGCTGGTAGTAATCGTAGTAGGAAACGAAGTATTCCACCGCGTTCTCGGGAAAAAACTCGCGAAATTCAGAATACAACTGCGCTGCCAGCGTCTTGTTCGGCGCCATCACTATCGCCGGGCGCCCCATCTGCGCAATCACATTGGCCATCGTGAAGGTCTTGCCCGAACCGGTAACCCCCAGCAGCGTCTGGAACGACAGGCCGTCGCGTATCCCTTCCACCAGCTGCGCAATCGCCACCGGCTGATCCCCGGCCGGCTCAAACGGCTCATGTAAGCGAAAAGGACTATTGGGAAAGGTTTTAATCACGGGTATAATTTTACGAAATTTTGAGCAAACAATATTAACATGCGGCAGTGCCGTGCCAGACCCTTATAAGGACTACCATCTTGCAACTCTCCAAACGCGTTCAAGCTATCAAACCCTCCCCCACTCTGGCCGTCACTGCCCGCGCCGCCAAACTCAAGGCAGAAGGGAAAGACATTATCGGGCTGGGTGCAGGCGAACCGGATTTTGACACCCCGCAGCACATAAAAGTTGCAGCCATCGACGCGATCAACAAGGGCTTCACCAAATACACCGCAGTGGGCGGTACGCCTTCACTCAAACAGGCTGTTATTGCCAAATACAAGCGCGACAATGGGCTGGACTATACCCCCAAGCAGATTCTGGTGTCATGCGGTGGCAAACAGAGCTTCTTCAACCTGGCGCTGGCGGTAATTAATCCCGGCGACGAGGTGATTGTTCCCGCACCTTACTGGGTGTCATACCCGGATATCGTGATTATCGCCGAAGGCAAGCCGGTTATTGTAGAGGCTGGTATCGAGCAAGGCTTCAAGCTGACACCCGCACAGTTAAGCGCCGCGATTACGCCGCGCACCAGAATGCTGGTGATCAACAGCCCCAGCAACCCGTCTGGCGCGGTCTATACACTTGAAGAGCTGAAGGCACTGGGCGAGGTGCTGCGCAAACACCCTGATATTCTGATCGCCACCGATGACATGTACGAGCATATTGCGCTGACCGATGCCAAATTCGTCAACATCCTCAACGCCTGCCCGGATTTATACCCGCGCACCATGGTGCTCAACGGTGTATCCAAGGCCTATGCGATGACAGGCTGGCGTATCGGCTATGCAGCCGGTCCCGAACCGATCATCACCGCAATGGAAAACGTGCAGTCACAGAGCACCTCCAACCCAACTTCAATTTCGCAGGTTGCCGCTGAAGCCGCGCTCAATGGCGACCAGTCCTGCCTTGCTCCGATGATCAAAGCTTTCCGCGAGCGCCATATATTCGTGGTCAACAGCCTGAACAAGATTCCCGGCCTGAAATGCGTGATGGCGGGCGGTGCGTTTTATGCCTTCCCCGATGCACGTGGCGCTATTGCCAATCTGCACAAGAAGGGCACCATCAAGGAAGCCACAGACATCGCGCTTTCAGAATACCTGCTGGTCGAAGCAGGTGTAGCAGTCGTACCCGGCTCCGCATTTGGCAGCGAAGGGTATATACGCCTGTCTTTTGCTACCTCGATGGCCAATCTGGAAAAGGCGATTGCCCGTATTGCCAAGGCACTTTCCTAAGCTGCGGTGGCTGAATGCTGTTGCTCGTGAGCGGCCGTTTTTAGCCACACTCAGTCGCTCCAACCACCAGATAATTTCCATCTGCCACTCCCACGAACAACTTGTTCCCACTACATTGCCGCTGGAAACTTTCTGTCATGCCTGCCAAACACCAAACCCGGCTTCGCGCAGGCTGATCCCCAGCTCCACTTCCATATCGCATGCTTCATCATAAGACATCGGGTTATAAGCTTCGTAGAGGTCGGGCCATAAACGCAAGCCGTATTGTTTAACGTATCTGTTGGACTGGATACCGGCCTTGTGTTTGTCGAAGCGCACGTCGGGATCAAGACCTGTCATACCGACATAAACGCATGGCTTTCCGGTGACGTAATCCGGATTGCGCTTGTTGAACTTTCCTTCGTAAAGGACGTCTTTTGACAGTTCAATCACATAGACGTTGTAGTGCTTGCGTCGACCCATCGTTGCGTTCAGGTATGTGTGCAGTGCCGGCACTCAGGCACACTGCATTTCAAATCACTCAAGCTGCACAATTTCCATATACTCCGGCACCCTCGCCGGCCAGTGCAGTTCTTCCTCAATATGCTGCACCATGGCTACGGCAGCTTCCTGCTCTCCATGCGTAACAAACACCTGGCGCGGCGCCTGTTTCATTTTCTTAAGCCAATCAAGTATCTGCGCATAATCGGCATGGGCGGAAAGGCTGTCGATAGACTCAACATGAGCCAGAACCGGCACATACTCGCCATGTATCCTGATGCTTTCTGCGCCTTTGAGCATCGCTGCGCCGCGCGTGCCTTCGGCCTGGAAGCCCACAAACAAGATGGTATTGCGCGGGTCGGGAGCAAAGGCCTTGAGATGATGCACGACGCGGCCACCGGTGGCCATGCCGCTGCCCGCGATGATTACCATCGGGCCTTTTCTGCGATTCAAGGCTTTGGAGTCTTCTGCAGTACGAACGATTTTGGCGACGCCGCATGCAGCCTCGCATTGCTTTAACGACAGCCTGTGTTCGGCATGATAACGGACAAAAATATCGGTCGCATCTACTGCCATCGGGCTATTCAAGTAAATCGGCAAATCGGAAATGGTTCCAGCATCTTTCAGCAGCCGGATGTAGTGCAGCAACATTTGCGTGCGCCCCACCGCAAATGCCGGGATGATTACCACTCCTTCGCGCTTTGCGGTACGGTTAATGATTTCACCCAGCAATTGCCGGGCATCTACCTCGGGATGCCTGCGATTTCCATAGGTGGACTCCACCACCAGGTAGTCTGCACCTTGCAAGGCCATGGGCGGATTCATAATCGGGTCGTCAGGGCGGCCAAGGTCACCGGAAAAGATAATAGAGGTTTTCTGGTCGCGCAGCTCAATGCTGGCTGCACCAGGGATATGGCCTGCCGGATACATTCGCATCGTTACCGAGTGATTGACAATATATCCTGGCTGAACTCAACTGCGACCAGGTGCTGCAAGGCCAGTTCTGCATCTGCCTGTGTGTATAGCGGCAAGGCCGGGTGGTGCTTGGAAAACTCATGACGGTTGGCATATTCCGCCTGCTCTTCCTGCAGGCGTCCGCTGTCCGGCAGCAGGATGCCGCATAAATCACGCGTGGCAGCACTGCAATATATACGGCCTTTGAATCCGTGTTTCACCAGCAACGGCAGATAGCCGCTATGATCGATATGCGCATGGGTCAAAACGACAGCAGAGAGAGTCGAAAGATCGATTGGTAGCCGGTCCCAGTTGCGCAGGCGCAGTTGCTTGAGTCCCTGAAACAGGCCGCAATCAATGAGGATGGATGTGGAGCCACTGCTGAGTAAATATTTGGAACCTGTTACTGTCGCGGTTGCACCCAAAAAACAGAGCTCCATGCTGATTAACGACCGGCTTGCAACAGCGGCTCCGCAGGGGAGCCTGACAAGCGAAGAGGCACATTTCCATTAGCCAGCCCCTTGATATCCACCAGCAGCTTGCCTGCAAGTTGCTGCTTTTCATCCACGTCAAATGCTCCTGTACCAGTTGCCGCACCGGCCGAAATTTTGTTCAGCGTGATGTGCTGGCCACGACTATCCGATTTCAGAGTACCTATCAATTGGCTGAATTCGGTGTGACCAGCCACACCTTGGCGAGAACCAAATCTGGCAATGGTATCAATATCCAGTTTCTTGATCACGCCATCTTTTGCCTCAAAGGTTCCATCCATATGAGGATCCCTAGCCAGCAACGCCAGTTTAGATCCATTCATGGAAACATTGACGTCACCATAAAGCTGTCCAGCTACACCAAAATTAGGGAACATACTTTTCAATTCCAGACTTTTTGCATTGATCTGGCCATTTAACTTCCAGCCATTATTCCAGCCCAGTTGCCCTTTGCCAGTAAGAGTTCCACCGTATACATGAGCAAAAAAATCAGAAAAAACTACTTCACCATTTTCCACCACTCCACTTACACTCAGATCGTTAAACTTGATAGCAGTCAAAACCGGCAAGCTGCTTTCACGGATATTCAGTTCCAGCTGCAAAGTATTCTGCAGCGATTGAAGATCAAGAGCATATTTGGCATCCCCACTTTTCAAATTTGCCTTGATAAATTTTCCTTGCGCATCAAAATCTGCACTTCCATTAAGCATTGGCAGCTTGATATCTTCTTCTGTTGTCACTCCCGCATTTTGAAATTCCATATGTGCTACGGGATACTTCTCAAGCCCGCCAGCGGCTTGTAGCCAGGCAAGCAGCTTATCCAGAGACGCTCCCGCCAAAGTTACATTTTTAAACTCAATACTGTTTATCGACATGGTTGGTGAAAACAGCGCGGAGAAATCAAAATTCAGCACCGCATTCCCGACTTTAAATTCTTCTCTGCTGCCCACTGTCAAATTTTGCAGTTCAAGTTTCGGTAAAGGCAACAGGGCAAAGTGAATTTGCTTGAGATGTACAGGCTGATTAAGTTGCGAAGAAATCTCCTTCTCCAGTGGAGCAACATAATCGTCCAGGGGCCACACGTACGGCAGACCTGCCACTGCTATCAATGCCAGCACAAACAGGCTCGCCACAATTTTGCCAATGGGCAGCGGTTTGCGACGAGCCCTGCGAGTTTTTTGTTGAGCCTTTGCCTTCTTTTCCTCTGTCAATTCTCTCGCAAGCCGCTCCTTTTCTGCCTGCGCTTGAGTAGCGGCGCGCCGCTGAGCCTCTTCCCATTGTTTAGTCTGCTGATCGGTTAGTTTCTTCGCTTCTGCTTCAGCTTTTTCCCGCTTTTCATCCTGTTCCACTTTTAAGCGATATGCTTCATGCTCCGCCTTCAGGCGTATTGACTCCTGTTCTGCTTGAATTTGCGCAGCAGCTTCTTGCTGCTTTGTATTGTCCCGGGCCACTGCTTCCCGTTCCATCCTCAGTTTCTCCGCCTCTTGTTCAGCCTTTATCCGCCGAGCTTCGGCTTCCTTTTTAGCCCTTTGCTCCAAGGCTGCCTTAACCTTGGTTCCTGCGCCCGGCAGAGCCTCTGGTTTTTTTGGCTGAACTGTTAATGCCGCAATCTTCCCGGTATCAACAAAAGAGAATTTTTCCAGCTTGAAGCTGGATTGACCGAGTTTTTGTTTATCACTGTCTTGCTTGAACGACTCAACGAACGACTTTCTGAGTCTTTCTGCCGGATCCGCCAGTGCCTCCCCGGCGATACTGGAGTTAATTCCAGCTTCTTCAGGAGCGACCGGATAGGCAGCGAGCCGATCTTTCTGTTGAGCTAGCGCTTCCTCTCTTAGACGCGCTTCCACTTCTGCCCTGAGTCGGGCCTCGGCTTCGGCACGCATTCTTGTCTCTGCTTCTGCCTTTACTCTCGCCATCTCAAGCTCTGCACGTTTTTTCTCAAGCCTCAAACGTTCAGCTTCAGCCTCACGCTTCATTCTGGCTTCTGCTTCGGCTCTGGCGCGCGCTTCCGCCTCCAGCCGAATCCTCCTCTCCTGTTCCGCCTTGGCTTTAGCCGCTTCCAGTTCCAGGCGGATTTTTTCCGCCTCTCTTTCAGCCTTCAAACGTGCCGCTTCCACTTCTTGCTTGATCCTGACTTCAGCCTCAATTCGCGCACGCACCTCGGCTTCAACTCTGGCCTTGGCAGCCTCCGACTCTGCACGAGCCCTCAATGCCTCCTGTTGCGCTTGCAACTTTGCCGCCTCCGCCTCATTTTTCAGACGGGTTTCCGCTTCAATTCGCACTCTTGCTGCCAGCTCAATCTGTGCTTTTACTTTTGCTTCTTCATAAGCCTTCAACTTGGCGGCTCTTGCTGTAGCTTCAATCTGAGCGGCTTGTTCCGCCCTTAGACGCTCCGCCTCTTGCCTGGCTTTCAACAAGGCTTCAGCTTGTGCCTTTTCTTTAACTTCTTTGGCAGCATCATCCTCACCACCACCACTGCTTCTACTGTCTCCCGACACAATGAAAGAGAAGTCCAGGTCCGCTCTTTTATCTGATTTGTTTGCCTCTTCTTTTTTTGTCTCGGGCGATGGCATGGGCATGGTGGGCATCGTCATATCCGGCATCGGCGATATCGGTGTATGCGATGGCGCTCTGGACTGTGTTGCAGCATCAGGTATATCTTTAGAAGGCGGGGCAGGTTTGGGGGGGGCGGCAGTCTTTGGAGTTGCCACCCTGAAAGCCGGGGAGGTAATTTTTATGGCAGTTTTTTGCTGCACGTTAACCGGTGCACGCATATCCCTGATGTAGCCACCGTCCACCAATTCCTGCAATATATCCTGCAATGTGTCGCGCAAACTGGGCGGAGCACGTTTGGTAATTTCCCCTACAGTCGATTCGTCATCTACCAATAGGAAAATACGCTTGACATCTCCGTATAGCGTATCACTACGGCGGCCAATCTCGCTTTCGCCAGCATCGGTTTTTACAAAAACAGTTTTTTTATCCATATCCTGCTAAAGTGTTTGAATGCCATGTAGCGACCATGGTTAACCACAACGGCGACCCAACATATTAATTTAATGCATACTATTCTAACATTCAGAGTCAAGCTAAATATTTTAATTGTATCGTGTGCTGACCATCTTTTTGCATCACTACAAAATGTCACAGGCTAATCCTTGACCGGAATGGCCAGACTCAGTATCATGCCGGTCTTGTCAATTCCCTGATAGCTCAGCCGGTAGAGCGACGGACTGTTAATCCGCAGGTCCCTGGTTCGAATCCAGGTCGGGGAGCCAAAATAATCCTGCAAGCCTGCATCATTCAAGCGAAAAATACTCAGTAATTGCTCTACACAGATATGCTTCTGTTCGCCTCGCATTTCCTAAAATACAGCACTTACATGGAGATAGCTTGCTTCGATGATTATGCCAAATGCACAAAACCATTGTACTGCCACAATGGCACATAAAACGGACTAAAATTCCCGATTCGAAATTGGATATTGTCTTTATCTCTGACGCTTTTGCCATTCATGATAAGTACCCTGAACCCTGCCCAACGCGAAGCCATCAATTATCTGGACGGACCATTGCTCGTGCTTGCCGGCGCTGGCAGCGGGAAAACACGTGTAATCGTGCAGAAACTGGCATATCTGGTAGAAAAATGCGGATATTCGCCGCGCAATATTGCGGCAATTACCTTCACCAACAAAGCCGCCAACGAGATGCGCGAGCGGGTTGGCAAGTTGCTCTCCGGTAAAGACGCGAAAGGCATGACTATCTGCACTTTTCATGCTTTGGGTATGCAAATATTGCGTGAGGAAGCGGGGTTGCTCGGCTACAAAAAGCAATTTTCAATTTTTGACACCGCAGATACCGGCAAGATCATCAGCGAATTGCTGGGCGCGCCCGACAAGCAGGATATCCGCTTGGCACAAAGCATTATTTCGAACTGGAAATCAGGTTTTGTTTCGCCCGAACAGGCTGATGGGCTGGCAAAGAACGAGGGTGAGCAGCGCATTGCGCTGCTTTATGCGCGCTATCAGGATACTTTACGCGCCTATCAGGCGATGGATTTCGATGATCTGATTCGACTGCCGGTAAACTTGTTTAACCAGTTTCCGGAAGCGCTGTTGCGCTGGCAGCAGCGCTTGCGCTATATCCTGGTGGATGAGTATCAGGACACCAATACTTGCCAGTATCAGTTGATGAAATTGCTGGCCGGGCCTCGTGCCGCACTTACTGCCGTTGGCGACGACGATCAGTCCATATACGCATGGCGTGGCGCCAGCACGGCCAATATTCAAAATTTGCAGAACGATTACCCGAATTTACGTGTGGTTAAGCTGGAACAAAATTATCGCTCCTCGCAACGCATTCTGCAAAGCGCAAACCACCTCATTAAAAACAACACCAAATTATTTGATAAAAGCCTGTGGAGCGAGCATGGCCTGGGCGACCAGGTGCGTGTCTTCGCGGCAAAAGACGAAGAACACGAGGCCGAGTCAGTTGTGTTGAGGCTGCTTGCCCATAAATTCGAACATCGCACCCGCTTTGCCGATTACGCTATTCTGTATCGCAGCAACCATTTGTCGCGCGGTTTCGAGGAGCAATTACGCTCACAAAATGTGCCTTATACCGTAAGCGGTGGCACCTCATTCTTCGAGCGCGCCGAGATCAAGGATCTGGTCGCCTATTTGCGCCTGATTGCCAACCCGGACGATGACCCTGCATTTATCCGCGCCATTACCACACCCAGGCGCGGCATCGGCAACCAGACCCTGGAAAAGCTGGCGTCTTATGCAGGTACCCGCAACATCAGCCTGTTTGAAGCCGCATTTGAAACCGCCATGGAGCAGCAGCTACCCGCTCGCCAACATGAAGAGCTGCTCACTTTCTGCAAATTTATCAATCGCATGCAAGAACGTGCAGAGAAAGAGGAATGCACGCCTGTTCTGGCCGACCTGATGAGCGCCATCGACTACGAAGCCTGGCTATTCGACAGCCATGAGCCGCGCCAGGCCGAAAGCAAATGGTCCAATGTGAGCGATTTTGTCGGCTGGATCAATCGAAAATCAGCCGCTGACGAAAAAACCCTGCTGGCCATGACGCAAACCATTGCACTGATGAATCTGCTTGAATCGCGCGAAGAAGAGACTGATGCTGTTTCTCTCTCCACTCTTCACGCCGCCAAAGGGCTGGAATTTGGCCATGTCTTTATGGTGGGTGTGGAGGAAGGCGTATTGCCGCACCAGCGCAGTGAAACACCCGAACAAATAGAAGAAGAGCGCCGCTTGATGTATGTCGGCATTACGCGCGCGCAACGCTCCTTGCATATCAGTTATTGCATCAGGCGCAGGCAAGGCAAGGAATGGCGAAATTGTGAAGCCAGCCGCTTCCTGAAAGAGCTTCCTGCCGACGATGTAGTTTACGCGGGAGCGGTTCCCGCAGGGAGTGCGCCCGAAGTCAGCAAGAATGAAGGTATGGCAAAACTGGCGAGGCTGAAAGCGATGCTGGGTTGAATCCGTCAAAATCTCATACTATTCCAGATAGTCGTTCTTGAGCTCTACATAGTGCCTGGCTGATTGCTCGAACCACCTCATCTCCTTATCCGTTAATTCGCGTACTTTTTTGGCTGGCCGTCCCAGCCATAAATAGCCGCCTTCCAGGTCTTTTCCTTCCGGCACCAGCGACCCGGCACCCAGCAGTACCTTGGAGCGTACGATCACGCCATCGAGTATCACAGAACCCATTCCTATCAAACACAGGTCTTCCACAGTGCAGCCATGCAATACAACTTTATGTCCGACGGTCACATCGCTGCCTATGCGTGTTGCATATCCCTCGGGAAGTTCGCCGTGGCGGTGGGTAACGTGAATGACGCTACCGTCCTGAATGTTGCTGCGTGCACCAATGCGAATTGAATTCACGTCGCCCCGAATCGAGCACATTGGCCAGATGGAAGCGTCTTCACCGATTTCGACATCACCAATGACAACCGCGCTGTCGTCGACGTAGGCTGTTGCACCGAGCTTGGGAAAGGTACCTTTAAACGCACGGATAGTCATGAATAGCTCATTATTATTAAACGAATATTTTATGGATTTGACGAATTCCCATTTTCATTAATGAGCTCATCACGAATCTCTTCAAATTTTTTATGCAAATTTGCCGCATCGCCATAAGCCAAAAAATATTTATAGCGCGCATGTTTCCCCAAAACTTTTTGAGCATGTTTAATGGGGCAGAAATACTGCTCGGTTCGCGCAAAAATCTCGGTCGCATAAGCCATTAATCCATTGCCATATGAGCAGTACAGGCAGTCAAATTTTTCAATAAAGTTCAGATAGGCCAGGTGTCGACGATCAAAAACAATATAGTCAACGCGACGAACCTTGGTGATTCCATAAATTGGAAAACAGCTCGCCTGATAAAACATCACACAAAGATCAAACAGAAACATTGGCACAACCATACCGTAGATAATCGGAGCAGTAATGTAATTCTGCGGCCGCACAGTCATAAACCAATGAAAAACACTCTTCTTTAAGCTGCGATGTTTTTCCTTGATGGAGCGTTCGAACTCGATGCGCTTGCCTTTAATTTGATAAAACCATCGGCTACTCTGTTCATTCAACTCAGACTGCATCTCATCTTCAAGTGCTTTGATCTGGTCGAGAATATCGTGAATCCTGTCGCTCATGCTTTGCCTTTACTTGTATTATTGTTGCAGTTGACGTGCTGACACGCAAGCCTGAAGCCCACAATCGACACGAAATTTTTCCGCTGAATTTTTTGCTCCAGAGCCGCCACAAGTCGTAGTATCCCAGCCTATGAATAAAATTGATAGTGCCGGGAGCAAGCAGGGACCACGATCAAATTGGCCTATTAATTTTCAATATAGTAGAATTCCTGTCAATTTATTTCTTTCTATCCGATTCATTATGAACACAACGGAATTAACAGAACAGATTCCCGACTCCATGCTGGAAATTAGCGTCTCTACTGCTATTGAATTGATCCGTTTGAAGCTCACCTGCCTGATCGATGTCAGGCAAAAATTCGAACTGGAAATGGAAAAGGAAATCCCCGGTGCGAGCTCTCTGCCCTTGTTTCGCTTCAAACAATTGTTGGGGCACGCCATGACCGAAGACGAGCATGAATTACTGGACGCCGACGTACCGGACAGTCTGGACGTGCAACATTTTTTGACTAATATCAATCGCTTGCATTACACCAAGGATTGCATCCTGCTGTGTTACTGCAACAGTGGACGGCGCAGCCTGCATGCAGCGCGACTACTGCGCTCTTTGAGTTACGAACGCGCGTTCTCATTGGCAGGAGGATATCGTGCGCTGATGACAACTTTCGCCATAACTGAGGAAGGAGTTGCAATCTCCGCAAGTCCCGACACAAAACAAACTTGAGCACAAAAATACAGGTTCCAGACACAAAAAAACCCGCACTCTGCGGGTTTTTTCTCGGCCAATATAATTGACTCAAGTTTAGACATTCAGCCCCAATAGGACGGGAATTTTAGCACGGAAAAATATTTACAAAAATGCAAAGAAATCACTTGACACAAGGAACGGTTCGCGCGCCCGCCGCCCTGCACGCGAA
>Ga0315268_10005323_pt1 | contig 13850 bp, 15 predicted proteins | sample C1_top_MG_FD_204535 | JGI IMG/M metagenome (GOLD analysis project Ga0315268, IMG submission 204535) | Sediment microbial communities from Yellowstone Lake, YNP, Wyoming, USA - C1_top | ecosystem: Environmental > Aquatic > Freshwater > Lake > Sediment | place: USA: Wyoming | collected 2017-08-01 | reverse complement strand
GGGAAACTGGACCAAGGGAACCATTAGGCACCTCCAGAATAGCGCTTCTACTCTGGATTATACTCGCTCCCCTGGCAGATGTCTAGTGCCTGGTTATTCAGATGTCAATGTGCTGCAAAAGTTGACTATGCCCTCTGGAACCGGGAAAGCTAGGTGACAGCAGATTCGGGTAGCAGATTGAGCAGATTCACCTCCGGTGGGCTAATCTGCTGAATCTGCTACTGAAATCTGCTGTCATCTCTCCCCTACTCCGGCGCCTGGGGAATGGCGAACTGCTGGCTGCGGGCCAGGGTGTAGCGGATAAAATCCAGCGTTTCGTGCAGATTGTCTGTAGGCGCGTCGTGCCGCCAGGCTAAGGCCCAGGCAATCAACGCTGCCCACGGCTCACCAAGCACCTCCTGCGCCCAACGTGCGGCAACTGCCTTGGGGACAACGGTGCCATATTGCAGTGTGTAGAGCGCCCGGCACATCGTCAGGACAGCGTAGGCCTGATACTCGCTACGGCGAAACCGCTCCGGTGCCGGGAACGGCGGCGACCACCACTCCCGTAATATGCCCAGCACAGCCCGCCGCAGGTCGTTGGGCTGGATGGGGTCAATCAAGGTTTGGGGGGCCGGCCCCGCTACCACGATCCCCTGTTCGCGGATGATGTGGCGTTGAATCACCCAGTCGCTCCTGTGCTCGTCTACGGCGAAACTCCCGTCCACACGCAGCGCCGGGTGCTGTGCCTGGGTTGGATCGTAGCGCCGCAGGGCCGGCTGCGGGATGTAGGAGCCTTCCAATTTCGTCACCAACGGCAAGCCGCTGGCCGTCAGGCGGGCATGCATGGCGGCTAAAGCTGGCAGCATCTCGTCGGGCAGCTCAGCGGTGGTGACAACGAGAAAATCAATGTCGCTCCGTTGGGGGTCGAAATCAGCGCTGGCCACTGAGCCATGCACGTACAGGCCGACGAAGTAATCGCCTAAAACGGCCTGCACGCCGGCTAGCAACGCCTGGAGCACGGCATTGACTTCGGGGTAAGGGGTAGGATGAGGAACGTGGGCTGACATAGAGTAACTGCTTATTTTGGATCGGCACTAGCTCACGGCCAGCACGGGCACCCTGGCCCGGGGCTCGTAGTTGTAGATTGCCTCCCCCAACTGCGGCTCGCGCCGGAACTGGCTCATGTACAGGTTGTAGTAAAAGCCTTGCTTCGCCATCAGCTCTTCGTGCGTGCCGCGTTCCACAATCTCACCCTCATTGATCACCAGCAACAGATCAGCATTGCGGATGGTGCTCAAGGCGTGGAAGCCCGCTCTAGCGGGCAAACGCCCCCCGGCGTTGAACTTACTCACTCCGGCCCGCCCCGTGATAGGCGAGACCGGGTGAGTAGTTACCTTTTCCGTCTAGATCGTCTGGGCGTTTTCAAACTGGCTATTGTAGAGCTCGGCGTAGAAGCCGTCGCGCGCTAACAGTTCCTCGTGCTTGCCCTGTTCCACGATATCCCCGTTATTCATCACCAGGATCCAATCGGCATCACGGATGGTGGACAGGCGATGGGCGATAATGAAAGCGGTGCGCCCTTGCATCAGCGTCTGCATGGCTTTTTGAATCAGTACCTCGGTGTGAGTATCCACTGAACTGGTAGCCTCGTCCAGGATGAGGATGTGAGGATTGGCCACCAGAGCGCGGGCGATGGTCAAAAGTTGCTTCTGCCCCTGCGAGATGTTAGTCGTCTCCTCGTTCAACACCATCTGGTAGCCTTCGGGCAGGGTGCGGATGAAGTGGTCCACATGGGCAGCTTTGGCGGCAGCGGTGACCTCTTCATCGGTAGCGTCGGAGCGGCTATAGCGAATGTTCTCCAAGATGGTGCCATTGAAGAGCCAGGTATCCTGCAGCACCATACCGAACATACGGCGTAGGTCCTCGCGCTTGAAGTCCTTGATGTTGTGACCATCCACCAGGATAGCACCGCTGTTCACGTCATAGAAGCGCATGAGCAACTTGACCATGGTGGTCTTGCCGGCGCCGGTCGGGCCGACGATGGCAATCTTCTGCCCGGATTTGATGACAGCCGAGAAGTCTTTGATGACGATTTTATCGGGAGTGTAGCCGAAGCGAACATGCTGGAATTCGACGTGGCCATCCACGTGATCCACCTGGACGGGATTGGCCGTGTCGGGGACTTCCTCGGCCTCGGCCAGGAACTCGAAGACGCGCTCGGCCGCCGCGGCGGTCTGCTGCAGAATGTTGGAGATGTTGGCGATCTGGGTGATGGGCTGGGTGAAGGAGCGCACGTACTGGATGAAGGCCTGGATGTCGCCAACAGTAATGGCGTTCTTGATCGCCAGGTAACCACCCAGGATGGTCACCGCCACGTAGCCCAGGTTGCCGACGAAGTTCATGACGGGCATCATGATGCCGGAGAGGAATTGCGACTTCCAGGCCGAGGAGTAGAGGGTGTTGTTGATTTGGTCGAACTTCGCGATGCTCCTGGCCTCGCCGTTGAAAGCCTTCACCACTACATGCCCGCCGTACATCTCCTCTACGTGGCCGTTGATGTGACCGAGGTAATCTTGCTGCTGCTTGAAATATTTCTGTGATTTGCCGATGACGAAGTTGATGATCACCAGCGATAGGGGAACAATCAACAGGGCGACCAGTGTCATCAACCAACTGATGGAGAACATCATCACCAGCACGCCGATGAGGGTGGTGATCGAGGTGATGATCTGGGTCAGGCTCTGGTTGAGGGTCTGGCTGACTGTGTCCACATCGTTGGTGACGCGGGAGAGAATCTCGCCGTGATTGGTGCCATCGAAGTACCTGAGTGGCATGCGGTTGATCTTGGCGGCGATGTCGCGGCGGAAACGGTAGGTGATGTCCATCGAGACGCTGGACATGATCCAGCCCTGGATGTAACTGAACAGGGCCGAGGTCAGGTAGAGCCCCAGGGTGATGAGGAGGATGCGCCCGATGTAGGCGAAGTCAATCCCCGGGCCGGCACCGGTGATTTGCGCCATCACCCCCTCGAACAGTTTGGTGGTGGCCTGGCCCAAAATCTTGGGGCCGACGATCGAGAAGATCGTGGAGGCGACGGCGAAGACCATCACGACAGCGATGGTGATTTTGTAAGCACCCAGATACTGGATGAGTTTGCGCATCGTGCCTTTGAAATCGCGGGCTTTTTCGCCTGGTAGCAATGCTCTTGGGCCGCCGTGTCCCATTGGCCCACCTCTGCCCATGGGTCCACGAGCCGGTCCGGCGAGGGGTGCACGGTCGGAGGAGGTATTGTTGCTGCTTTGCGTGCTCATGCCAATTCCTCCTTGCTCAGTTGCGATAAAGCAATGTCCCGGTAGATTTCGCAGGTCTCCATCAGTTCACGGTGCTTGCCTTTGCCGACGATGCGGCCCTCGTGCAGCACGATGATCTGCTCGGCGTTCTTGATGGTGGCCACCCGCTGGGTGACGATGAAGACAGTGCTGGAGCCGGTTTTCTCCTTGAGTGCCTTGCGCAGAGCGGCGTCGGTCTTGAAGTCCAGGGACGAAAAACTATCGTCGAAGATGTAGATGGGTGCTCTCTTGACCAGGGCGCGGGCAATCGCCAGGCGTTGTTTCTGCCCGCCGGAGACGTTCGTCCCGCCCTGGGCAATCTCCACCACCAGGCCCTCCGGTCTGGAGAAGATGAACTCGCTGGCCTGGGCGATGTCGATGGCTTCTTTCAGGACCTCGGGGCTGGCGTCCTCGTCGGCGTAGCGCAGGTTGCTCTCGATGGTGCCAGAGAACAGCGTCCCCTTTTGCGGGATGTAGCCGATTTTGTCGCGCAGGTCGCGCTGGGGCACGGTGCGGATGTCCACCCCGTCAATGAGGATAGCGCCGTCGGTCACATCGTAGAAGCGCGGGATCAGGTTGACGATGGTAGATTTTCCCGAGCCGGTGGAGCCGATGAAGGCCGTGGTCTCGCCCGGTTTGGCGACGAAACTGATGTTGTGCAGTACGTCTTCCTCGGCATCGGGGTAGCGGAAGCACACATTCCGAAATTCGACCGTGCCTGTGAACGGCTCAGGAAACTCCCTAGGCTGTTCGGGGTCTTTGATGCTCGTCTCGGTCTCCAGCACATCGGCGATGCGCCCGGCGGATACCGAGGCGCGCGGCAGGATAATGAACATCATCGAGAGCATCAGGAAAGCGGAGACGATTTGCATGGCATATTGCATAAAGGCCATCATATCGCCCACCTGCATGGTGGATTGGGCCACCTGGTGAGCGCCGACCCAGATGATGAGCAGCAAGAGGCCATTCATGATCAGCATCATCATCGGCATCATGACCACCATGAGGCGGGTGATGAACAGGTTGATGCTGGTCAGGTCCTTGTTGGCCTTATCGAAGCGGTCTTCCTCGAACCTCTGCATGTTGAAGGCGCGGATGACCATCATGCCAGAGAGGTTTTCGCGCATGACCAGGTTGAGCCGATCAATCAGGTTCTGGATGATCTTAAATTTGGGCAGGGCAATCGAGAATACGGTGAGGATTAAGCCGAGCAACACGATCACTGCCAGGGCGATGACCCACCACATGGAGGTGCTCTTCCCCAGCGCCCGGATGATGCCGCCCACACCGATGATGGGGGCGTAGAAGACCATGCGCATGATCATGACGATCACTATCTGCACCTGTGTCACGTCGTTGGTTGACCGCGTGATCAGGGAAGCCGTGGAGAACTTGTCAAATTCGGCGTTGGAGAAACTTTCCACATTTTGGAAAACATCCTTGCGCATGTCGCGTGCCGCTCCGGCGGCTGTCCTGGCCGCCAGAAAGCCGACCGCCAGCGTACAGGAGATGGAGAGCAGCGAGAACAGCAGCATTATGATACCGGTGCGCAGGATGTAGTTCATCTGCATTTTGCCGGTATCCATGCCCAGGACATCATACTCCGCCTTGACCGCCCGCACGGCCATCTGGGTGATCATGCTATTGCCCAGCGCGGCGAACTTCTGGTTGATGGCCTCGGTGATCTGGGAAAGTTGCCCGGCGGGGAGTTTGCTCAACAGGGAGAAAATATCCATCCCAGGCGGGAGTTTGGACAGGTCGAAGCCCAGACTCTGTCCAAGCGCGGCAGCCTTGGCCGGGTCGGCCAGCGCCTGCTCGATGCCCGAAACGACGACAAAGGCCTTGCCCATGATCAGGTTCAGTTTGTCTATTTCGGCCTGGTCAATTTTCTTGAGCACATAGACCGGCTTATTGGCCAGGGCGGGGTATTGCTGGACGTAGGTCTGGTAATCGGGCGAGTTAGAGTCCACCAGGGTGTAATCCCCCAGGACGAGCGCCTTGTCCTCGGCGCTCATGAAGAGGACGAGTTTGTCCATCGTGCTCTGGCGAATGGCCTGCGGCACGGCCTTTTCCACACCGCCTTGCTGGATGCCGACATTAACGATTTTCGACATGTAGTCGGGCAACGCCAGATCAGCATTGGCCTGCACGAACAGCAGGACGATGGCGAGCAAGATCAAAAGAATATAGGGTTTCAAGTATCTGGCTAGACGTAGCATGGTTGTAGAGACTCCTCGAAGAGATTTACAAGCTGATACTCCAACTCGATGCGTTTTTCGAGTTGGTTGGCTTTGTTAATCAGGGTGTTCGGCTTACTTATTCCAGGCGATTAGCGGCCTCAATCAGCGTAGTAAGCGCGGCGGCGATCGCTTTCTGCTCCTGGGGGGTAAGCTCGTTGGTCAGCCTTTCCAGCCAGAACCGGCGCATGGCGATGGTTTTTTCCACCATCGCCCGTCCCGCGGCGGTCAATGCCAAGTGCTTTACACGCCGGTCATTCGGGTGCTCGGTGCGTTCCACCAACCCGCGTTGCACCAGCCGTTCTACCATCTGGCTGGCTGCGGCGTCGGTGATCCCCAGGTGAGCAGCGGCTTGGGAGACGCCGCAGGTACCCCGGTAATACAACTGAAACAGCGCATTGGCCTGCGAAGGTGAAAGGCCCTCCTCATCCATGAATCGTTTAAACTCCTGGATGTTGCGCTGGGCAAACACCTCAGTCCATTTAAGAATAACGTCGGGAAAAGGTTTCGTATTTGACATAGTTAAAACCCCTTTTTAGTTAAGCGGGCTTAATAATACTCTGTTTACTTTTCTTTGTCAAGGGGGTGGCAGGGAACAAGAGGCAGGAGGCAAGAGGCAGGAGGCAGGAGGCAAACGTGAAACGTGGAGCGCGGGAGATGGCGATGACATCTGCAGCGTGAACCATCTCGTCTCCCGTAATTCGCATCCACACTATCCCTTCACGTAGGACAACTGTTCGCAGATGAAACCGTTCTTCACTTGGAAGATGTCCACTCCTCGGACATGTCCCTTTTTGCCCGCCACGTCCAACCAGTCGTATCGCCAGCGCATGACGCACCGCATACCAAGGCCAAAAATCTGCTCGATCTGGATATGGGCATGGGGTGACTGGCGGAAGAAGTCCTGCCAAAACTGAGTTACTACTTCCTTTCCCGAGTACACAGCGCCGTCTGGGGCCGGACCAGAGCTTTCGAAGATACAATCGTCGCTCATAAGCCGCATCATGCCGGCGACATCATGACGATTAAAGGCCTCATTGAACTCCAGGACGACGCGTAGCGCTGATTCTAACCGTGACATCCTCATCTCGCTAAAACACCTCTCAGTAGAAAGCCGATTGGCGGCATAACAGCCGCTTCCAGCCGACACGCTCCGCTGCGCTCCGCGTGCGGCTGATGCGCAGGCCGTTATGCAGCTTTCTACTCCTGACACTCACAATTCGTCAACCAAGTACGTTTGATAGTTATCAACACGCCATCTCTTCCCAGCCCTGACCACTTTGAATCCTTCCTTTTCCAATAACGCCATGTGTGACTCAGCTCCACCAGGGAATTTCTCATTCAGGTAGCCGTCTGCCTTCAAAACCCTCCAGTAGGGAATATCCAAATCAGCGCCCTCTCTTTTGGCTTCTTCAGCGGCATGAGCGGCGGTCATGATAAAAATGCCCGCTGTCAGCGTACAGCATCCTTTGACGCGATGCTTTTTCGCAATGTGCCTGCAGATTTCGACGATGGTGACCAGTCGGCCGCGCGGCACTCTCTTCATGCACGCAACAATCTCGCTAGGATTGACTAGCACGACATCTTCGCCGACGTCAGCCCCCATCTTGTGCAAGGCGTTGAAACATGGGAATCGCCTCTCTAATTCCAAAACCTTGGGCAAACCCTCTTTGTCGGCGAGTTTTTCTCGCCAAGTCTTTCTTCTGGATGTCATTCAGGCTCCTATCTCTCTAGATCCGTTCATTGTCAACTCGCTGCTGCATAACGGCCTGCGCATCACCTGCGGCGAGCCGAGCGCAGCGAGGCGAAGCTGTCAGGTGGATGCGCGTGTTAGCCTGCGCTGTAGGGGCAAGGTTGTGAAGTAACCGCAGAGTTCCGAATCCCGCCACATTTTTCATCGTCATTTTCCAGATAAGTTTTTCCAAGCATTGTAACCGAGTTTTTCAGCCCCATTAAATTTAATTAAGCCAACTGCATCGTTCTCATTCAAATCATGAAGCCATGGCCATCCAAACAAGTGCAAATTTATTCCTCTATCTCGAGTGAGGCGGCCAGTTGCTTGTGTGATGAAATCCGCCTGCGCTTGTTCTCCTCCAAGTGCATCAAGTGACGCCCAGGCAATTTCACTGAAGCCAAATGGTTTCCCTGGCATGTAGTTTGCGGCCTTTGAGTAGTAATCCTCTGGGATCTTTGAAGGATTAGTTTTCCCAAGCGCATAGGGATAACTTGTAAAAACCAGTAAATCCATTTTGTCCGGATTGAATAAGCGCAGAACTTCCAAGTTCGCTTCACGGTTTTCAGAAACGATTTCTCTGGCGAAAATGCAGAATACCTTTGTTTCTGGAGAAAGTTTTTTAACGGCATCGTAAGTTTCTTCATAGAGACGCACATAGTTTGTGAAACCATTTGATCCATCTTGGCCATATTTTTCATACCACCTGTTAACTTCGTTCCCGAGTGATAGGTATCGTGGACGTGAAGCTTTTACAACGTCAAGTGCCTCTTGCTTATATGCTGATCTCCATGCAGGGTCACTTAAAGTTGCGTTTTCCATTCTTGGCGGTGTGACAAGAGTGACTCCGCTACCCATAAATGACAGATGAATTATCGGAAACATTCTGTTGCCACGGATGAGTTGTTTGACAAAGATTTGCCCCCAACTTCCATTTAAGTCAGCCGCAAGGTTGTAGAATGGAGTAGGCTTGCCCCACACATGAACGAATTCTGAGTAGCGGGCGGCTTGGGCATATACATCTTCGAACGACTGACCTTGAGCCGTAGTAGGTAGCACGCCCATAAAGAATCCTCTTGATGGAAGTTGCAGAGAATCCGCTGGAACCAGTTTTCCTGGTTCAGTAGTGAGTGTAGGTACAACACCGCAAGCCGCAAGAAAGGCACCGGCAGATGAGATACCGAGAAGTTTAAGAAAATCTCGACGGGTCAGGTAATACTCACGCTTATTGACTGTCATAGGTATTCCTAGAATTTGGTGGGAAAAGCAGGCTAACGGCTCGCGCATCAGCCGCCGCCGACTCTGGCAAGACGCGCCTCAATCACCATCACGCTGACTGGCAAATCGCGCCGCGCTTACCCGCGCCGAAGGCGGTCGGCTGCAAGCGCATGTTAGCCCGCTTTTCCTTTGGGAACAGCTCAATGCAGTTCATGAGGCTGTAACTGTTCCCGTCTATGCTCGTCTCATCGCGCTTGCCAACACGAAATAACTCATCGGAACTGCTTGATACAATAAACCCAGTACGCCAGTAATAACCACTCCATTCAGCGTTAGTTGACCTGAGCTGGTAAAGAGGTAATAGGTGTACACGGAAAGCGGCATATAGAGCAGAATCCCAGTGATTACACCAGGCGCATACCCTTTTACTCTGACGCATCCCATAATGTGCATCAAGCCGTTAATAAAGAGCAGAGCCGCTACCGACATGCTGAAGGTAAGAACGTTTTCTCCAACCGCAATTGCGACAACGCACAACAGCAATTGCAAGCCGTTGATGATAACTGCCATTGGCGCAGTCACTAGCGATGCGAACTTGGGATTGAGACGCTTCATAACGTCCATGAAACCACCTGGGTAGAAGTACTCTTCCCCCATGTGAATCATAGAGACCACAAGAAATGCGCCGAATATCCACTCCATCTGACTTCTCCATCACCGTGCCGCTGAAGGGCAACTGGGCTAATTCATTGCTCCCCGCGATGACGACGAGCGGGCTAACGGCATCGGCGTCAGCCGCCCGCCGGTGAATTGAAGACCCCTTTGCTGGCACGGCACGCTGCAATAACCAGAACCTTCGCTGGCACGGCGCGGTAGGCGGGTCGGCTGCACGCCGTTGTTGGGCGGCTCTTTCTGGCTCGTGTCGTTAAGCCCCGGTCTGGAGACTCTTGCGGAGTTTCTCCAAGTGGTTGCGGATATGAGCCTCAGTCTCTGGAATAAGCTCAGCAAGGGTTCGTAGTTTAGCACCCGCTTTGATTTCCACTGTGATTTTGCTTGGGTCGTGCTGTTGGTAGACCTCCACAAGACGCTGATTCGCTTTCTGTAACCGCGTCACAAGTCTGGCTGGAGATACGCCTCTACTCGCCGCGACCGCCGTAGCGTTCAAATCCCGAAAGCGCCCCTTGGGCGGCACTACGGGCGTGCCGGCCAAGAACGCCTCAACCAGGTTGACGTAGAGTTCATGATGGTACACCAGATGGGCGAGCACTTCCTTCGGCCCCCAATCCTGCTCCACCAGCGCGCTCGCGGGAAGAGCGGTTATGAACTGGCAGAATTGGTCAACCGTTTCCGTAAGCCGTGCCGAGTCTTTCATCGTACCCCTCTGTAGCGGAATGTTTTTCTGCGCCCATCCCTGAAGATGCGAGTGTATCCGTCAATTGCACGCTTGTTCCGATCATTCTCGGCGGGATCAAGATTCTCCCAAGCCAGGTTTCGCCTCAGAAAGCGGTAGGTTCTTGTTTCGTCATCCGCCAGGTAGACTGCGCGATCAATTTTCAGCTCTTTTTGCATAGATCATTCTCCAGCGTTACTTCCACGTTGGCACCTTGCCGGGGTCAACGGGACAACCCAGCGCCTCAAAGTTCTGCTTGATCACATAATGCAATACCGGGTGATAAGGTCCCATTACACCCGGGCTGTTCCGTCCGATCAAGTTGGAGTCATATGCGTCTTCAGACCACGAGCCGATTGACCACGGGACAAGTTTATCGGTCGGGACGTAGGGGTTCGAGGCGTGGTCAGGATAAACGCTCAACCAGCGAATCAGTATTTCTTGCGGTTCCTCTGGACCGCGATTCTGCCAGGTGACGCCGCACTCGGGACGGGCGTTCGACGGTTTGTTCTCGGGACGCGAGAGGACGATGACGTAATCACGGTTCCGGTCAACGGCGATCTCGTCGTCCATGATACAGCCGTAGAGCACGCCGCGATATCTTCCTTGCGGACCGTGCCCGGCATGACAGAGCGACCAGTAACGTAACTCCGCCGGTTGCATCGTCGCTTCACCCTGGCGAGTTTGGGGCGTGGTCGGCAGACGGCCGGTGAAGACCAGCCCCTTGCCGACGCCGATGGCAGTCGGTCGTGTCAGGTAAGTGATGTACGGAACCAGGGTCGTGCCGGGCGTCAAATTGCCGGGCGGAGTCTGATCGGGTCCACGATTGTAGAAGCAGGCCCGCTCGCCACGGATTTCCCGCCGGACTTGCTCGATTGGGCGGTTTCCCCACGGTTTTGCCTGTTGGATGCCCCACCCCTCGGCGTACATCGTAAAGCCGTCGAACATCTTGAACCAACCCAGGTCGGGTCCGATAATCGGCGGAGGATCAATCGGCTTGCTCTCCTGACCGGCGATCGGGCAGGTGTCGCGGCGTACCATTTCGCTTTTGTCTGCTTGGAGCCAGAAGGTTTCGCCAGTATTCAGGCGTAGAAGCACTTTGGGGAGCGCGATGCCCGCCAGCGGACCGGTTCCCAGGTCCGGCGCGTAGTAGCGCAGCCAGAGGATGGAGGGAATGGGGACGCCTTGCCCGGTGGGGCCGGAGGCCGCCATCGGTCCGCCGACGCGGCGATTGCCCGGGGCGCGAAACTCGGGCGCGCGCATCGCTTGTGGATTCAGATCAGCGGCGTTGCCCATCTCCAAATCGAAAACGACATGATAGTGGCGCAATGGGGCATTGCGACCTGCTCACGTTCGGAAGGGGTTGGTGTGCCCTGGGTCGGGTTCGATGTCCACGTCAACCAGGGGTACTTCATTTTGACCCAGGTTATTGGTGGCCGGGTGGCGCGGATCGAAGGGCTGTTGAATCTGAAAATCCATAAACCGTGCGTGAGGAAAATCTCCTTCGATGATCAGATCGCTGCCGAAAGGCGCCACAAACACAACGCGCAGGTACGTGACGTGCGGCTCGGCATACGCACGCATGAGAACCGGCTGGCTGAAATCGGTGGGATTATCCCGCGCCGGAACGATGTACCACTGATCGCGCGGATCAACCTCCTCAGGTCGAAGGAGAGTCCAATCGTGCAATTTCTCATTGTCCATCGAAGGCGGCAGCAGCCCCTTTGGAAGTTTCGCGCTGGCTTCGCCCTTCAGCCAGCGGCGGATGTAATTTTCGAGCGCCTGGCTGATTTGCGTCGCCGTCTGGGTCTGCTGAGCGAAAAACGTCTCCCATTGGGCTGGCGTCATGGTACAGTAGGTGGAAACTACCTGTCGCTCCGTGGCGTCGGGCAGTTCCACGTGTCCCCAGTAATCGTGGGGAAACGGTTCCTCCGTGGGTGGCAAGGGGACGTTAGAGCAGTCTACGGGGCGCGGATAGAGCGACTCGCTGGCCGGCGCGGCAGTGGGTGAGGCGGTAGAGCGTCTCACTGCAGTGGGCATGGGGGGCTGACTTTCTCTCTGTCTGCGGAACCCACAATTCGTCAGTATCATTGCAACCACGACGAGCAGGATCGGAAGCAGGAAGATTCGCTTGTTCTGATAGAGATCAACCAGGTTTGTGTTTCTTTGAAACCGCCGGTTGTTTGCTTTCTCTTCCATCGGGTCTTCTCCTTCCAAATCACGATGTCAGTAGCGCCTGTGGCAATAGTCTTCTTCGCGCGGCGCGAACAAGTGAGAGTTCATTGAGTGCGGCAAATATCGGCTCTGCGCCGCCGAACGGCCCGCGCTTCAGCCGCCGCCGTCTCTGGCTAGGCAGCGCACCCAACCACACCCAACGCGCTGACAAGGTTGCACGCGCGTACCCGCGCCACAGGCGGTCGGCTGGAAGCGCATGTTATACGGCGCAGTGGATTGGGCATAGTCACCACGCCCTACAACACTAACATTACCTTGCTTTCACACGCGCCTTCCCGGCGCGAAAGACGCGTGGCTTGGTGCGTCGCGCGCGATTTTTGTTTCAGGTTTGGGCGCGCCATATAACGACTCGCGCTTCAGCCGCCGCCCCGCGCAAGGTACCGCACCCCGCAACACCAAGCACGCAGACAAGGTCACACGCGCGGGCACGAGCCGAAGGCGGTCGGCTTGATACGCTTGTTATGCGGCGTGCGGATGGGGCAAAGTCAACGCACCCTGCCGCGCGTCCCCGCCACGCGCGCACTGCCGCGCAAAATCACACACCCGCAAACACGACGCTGCGCACACATTGACGACAAGACGCTGTGCCTTAGCGCAACACAGAACGCGCGCGCCACTTCGTCCTGCTGGCGACGCGCCGCATAACGGTTTGCGTTAGCCGCTGGTGGGCGGGCGTGGATTCGGCTGGGGAGCAGGAAAAAGCCCGAAGCCAGAAAAATGCTCGAAAACGGCGCAGAATCCCACCAGTCGGCTGCACGCTTTGTTAGCCCGCATTATTTGAGACGGATATATCCGCCCGCAGGCTGAGGTTTCATATTTAGCCTTGCCCCTGGAATCATCTTCAACATCGAATCCAGAACCATCTTGCTGGGCGTTCCATACACGTCGAAGCCGACAATTTCCATGAGCGAGAATGCCTTTGCTCCAATGTTGCCCAGGTTTTGCATGTGCATTTCCATCGCTTCAACGTCGGGGAAGATGTGAACAACGCTCGCCTCTGTGCCATCTTCGCTGATGTACGCGATGTGTGCGGCAGTCTGGGGCTTGTTTTCTTCCATCCACTCTCCAACTTCCCGATAAACCTGCTTGTACTCTTCGGCTTTGCCCTGTTTGACCTTTTGATGGGCGATGAAAATAATCGGCTCAGGCATGGCTCTTCCTCTAAATCTCCGACTCCATCAGTTGTTTCCTGATCTGGGCGGCGTGTTCCAATCGGCTGTTCAGAAAGGTCTTGTCCGCATTTTCATCCATCCAGGGGATGTCAATAATGGTCGTGAGTCTGGTCTGGTTTTCGTTGAGCGCTTCGAACGTGGTTTTGCCATACATGACAGCGGGACCGTCATGGATTTCCATTACAACCACATGGTTCGGGTCGAATTCCAGGACCTTCATCGTCCCTTCCACTGGGGTTCCGCTGCGTTTATTGCGCCTGTGGATGATCGTCCCAACGCCGGTGGGAGCATCGGAATCCAGCCAGAGTTCGATGTCCGAATCCCATCGGGGATGATTGCGAACATGTTCCACCGCGTAAAAGTGAAACACTTTGTCTATCGGTCTGTCAATTACTTGCGATGATTCAAATTGTAGAGCCATTGTTTTCTCCTTCGCTCATGGGTAGAAAGAGGTAACCGAGAGACGGCGTCGGAACAAGACACGGCGGCGCTTGCGCACCATCTGGTGCAGGTAGCGCCCACAAGCGTGGAAGAAATAGCCCAGGGCCGCCTTTG
>Ga0315268_10005322_pt1 | contig 13852 bp, 11 predicted proteins | sample C1_top_MG_FD_204535 | JGI IMG/M metagenome (GOLD analysis project Ga0315268, IMG submission 204535) | Sediment microbial communities from Yellowstone Lake, YNP, Wyoming, USA - C1_top | ecosystem: Environmental > Aquatic > Freshwater > Lake > Sediment | place: USA: Wyoming | collected 2017-08-01 | reverse complement strand
CGCCGATTCAGTCGCGAAGGCGAACGCATCTCTGAGGGGTGGCGAACTAGTTCTCACTGAGAAGAAGTCTCGGAAGAAGGACCCATATTCCAGAATCGCTGAGCGGGCGAAGCCCATCAAGGATCCGGTCGAGAGGATGCATGTGATCGCTCGCGAGCTGACCGAACTGAAGTCCAGGTTCGGTCTCGAAGATGTCCGGAAGGTCGCTGCCATGCTAGGCAAGGACTCCCCCGAGGACATCATCGCACGCCTGCAGGAGCACAATCTGATCTACGAGACCGAAGAAGGCACGTACAAGGCGGTCTGAGCTTTCCCGAACGGTCTACTTCTTCTGCGCCAGACGCTTTGCGTCTCTTACCAGGGCCGGATACGAGAACCTGTGAACCTTGATGTATTCGTAAGCGACCACTGCAGCTGCTGCGCTGAGCCCCAGCAGATTGAATGGAGGCTGGATGAGCTCGACGATGAAGAACGATTCGTAGAACAGGCTGAAGACCACATGGACGAGGAACGCCTCTGCGAAATAGGCCTTCGCGTCGCCCCTGGCAACTCCTATACCTATCAGGGCGGTGGTGGAGCCGTGGAGCAGGACAAACATGAAGCCGAGTATGCAGACGATTGCTATCTCGAGCGCTTCTGGGTTCGTCGCATCAAGCAGGAATACGTAGACGGTCGCGAACGTGAAGGTCGAACTGATCCCGAGCCCCATCGAAAGCCCATAGAACCCGGTATCGATCTTGCGCTGGAACCTGGGGAAGTTCAAAATCACGAACTTCATCAGCTCCTCCATCGCCGCGAACCCGAGTATGAGTGCCAGGAGCGTCTCGACGCCGGCTATGCTCGCCCCCCAGTTCTCGAATGCGAATATCACCATTCCGAGCACGACCCCGAGCGCGAAGAAGGCGAACATCTTGCGATCGTCGAAGTAGGGCTTCTCGACACTAGGGAAAGTGTAGTCTTTCAGCGTGAAGTAGAGCAGAGCCAATGCAGGTCCGAACCCCGCTGCTGCGGCCGCCAACTGAAGGAAATCTACCATGCTGACCCGCTCGTATCCTTCCCACCTACATAATGCTGTGCTGTGGGTTCTGTTGCATTGTCGGGTGGTGCCATTTATGTCACCCCTGCGATGCCACTCGTTCCATTCGGCTCCGACCGTGCGCCCGTCACCGGGTCGTATAGGATCATCATCACGTCATGCTGGAACGCGCCGGGGTTGAACCGTAAACCCCCTGCCATCCCCTTAGAGATGGCTGTCTGCAGCAGGTTGATACTGGCGTTGATATGCCTGTCGAGTCGCCAGCCGCACTCACACACGAACTCCGCACCCATTCGGGAATCATGTATTCTCCCACATATCGGGCACGTTCTGCTGCTGTTTCTTGGATCGACCTTGAAGACTGGAATGCCGCTCCACTGAGCTTTGTACTCGATGATCTGATGGAGCTTCCCTCTCGGCCACATGCTCAGGCGCCGATTCAGCTCCTTACTCCTTTTCGATTTGAACCCTCTCAGGTCCTCGAGGACGATCGCAGATCTCCGCTCCTCCGCGAACTTCAGAACCGAGTTCGCCACCTGGTGGAGTCTGTAGTCGATCCTACGGTGCTCCCTTGATCCCTCTCTCCTGCAGAGGTTTCTCGAAATTCGTCTATCGTGGGCCTTCTTTTTCTGGAGCCTCTTGCGCCTGTCGTGATGCCGCTGCTGGATAATGGCGATATCTGGAAACTCCGCTTTGATGGCCTTGGCGACACCGCCTTCAGCGAATACGCCGTCAAGGCTCTGCTCGTTCGTGTCCAGGGAAATCAAGGAGTTGGGGGCATACGGTTTGGGCGCATCCTTCCTGAATGCCACTATGACTCGATCCGGAAGAACCGTCAAGGATCCGAGGGAGAGCGTCATGTCATCCAGATACTTCCGATGATACTGACTGACGACGAGCTTCAATTCGACATGGCAGCCAGCTCTGATCGGAAGGTCCACGACTCCCGATTTTCGGTCGAGCTTGTATGCCTGGTTCTCTGCTTTCATGAACGGACGCTTGACGTATGGAATCCTGCAATTTGCACCTTTCCGATCGCGCTTGCGGTAGTTCTTGAGGATGCCGCAAGCCACTCCGAACGCCGATACTAGATGCAGGGAGTACATCAATGGGTGATCTTGACGGAAATCCTTGTAGGCGATCTTGACAAGGGCATTCCTCGATGTGACTCTCGCTTGAAGACCAGCTCGGATCGCGTTGTTGACGGCCAATCTGAAATCCTCGAGGAGGAACTTCGCTTTTGTTGGAAGGCCCGTGTCCAGATAGAAGACTGCCCCCTTGACCAGCATCTCGTCCTTGAAGACAGCCCGAGTACTACACATCTCCGACTACATGTATCTCCTCGAAGTCGACATCCGTGTCTCCCAGCGGCTTCACCACCCAAATTGCTACAGAACTTGTCCTGTGATAAGTTTATGAGGTGGGTCGATGCTGTTGACACAAGAGGAAGAGAAAATGGCGAAGTGCGCTAGATGCGGCAAAGCAATCGGGAACGCAAAAGAATGTCCACACTGCGGGTCGAGCCCGAGCCAGAGCGTCATCGACAAGAGCGTCGACAGGATGGCCAGGGCGACAGGGGCAGTCCTAGTCAAGGGCATAGAAGTCACCGACATGGTCGTCAAGGAGGCCAAGCCAGTCGTGAAGACGGTGCTTCACGAGGGCAGGAAGGGTCTATCGAAGGCCAAGTCCGAGACACTGAAGATTGCGAGATCGCTCAAGGAAGAGGGCAAGTAGTCAGCGTCTACCCTTACTCTCGTGCGGGCGCTCTTTTGTTGAGACCTCGCCTGCAAGCTTGTCGAAGTAGTGTGCAACAACACAACTCTCAGCACACTTGCCGCACAGGTCACACTTGCTCTCGTCCACTACAATCTGTCCATCCAGCTTGATAGCTCCATTCGGGCAGGCCCTGACGCAGATGCCGCACTTCGTGCACATGTTCGCTCGGAGGACCGCTCTGGCGACTCTGTCAAAGAACTCCGAGGCCTCCTTCGTCGTGTCGCCGACTGCGGATATTTGTCCTCCTGCGAAGACCTTCGCGTTTGCCCTCTTCGAGCCAACCATCGCGACGCCGAAATCCTCCACTAGCTTCACGTCTCCAACCGTCTTCAGGAGTTCGGCGACCTGCTTCAAACCTACCGCCTCGGGCGTGTTCAGGACTGCTTCGACGGAGTAGCCGCCTGCCGCGCAAGGGCTGACACCCTTGATGACATGGATCGCGAGCGTGTCAGCCCTTTTCGGCTTTACGACGATTTTCAGCCGCTCCGCGAGCGAGTGCATCTTCGGAGGCAGCTGCTTCCAGCGCCAGAAACCGTATTGTACGAATTCCCTCGGCAACTTGTTCTCCTCAGCCCAATCCCTGAGTTTCTGCTCCCAAGCCTTTGCGAGTTCCGGACTGATGCGGGAGATCTCCGCGCATTCACTCGCGAGAGATGACGGGCACATCCAACATCCAACTCTCTCTATGTCCTCGTCGTAGAGCTTGTTGTACGGCAGCTCCCGCCAGACTATGTAGAGCCAGACGTCTAGTGCGGTCCAGTCTCTTATGGGGTTCACGATCGTCTGCCCTGGGACGAACGGATTCTCCTGGATGAGCTCAGTGTACGCGCGCGTGAATGATTCCAGCCGCCTGTTCCCCTCGACTGTGAGCGTCCCCTGCGGAAACGTCTCTTCTATCAATCTAGAAGCCGGAGCGAGTTTACACACCTTACAGCACCAGCGGAAATCCTTGGCCGGAGGACCGAATGCAGGAAAATTGTCCTCGAACGCTTCTCCGGCAGGTGCGGTGAGCAATTTCACGCCTCTGTCGGCAGCGAGCTTATTGACATATTCTCTAGTCTCCGGATGCTCAAGGCCGGTGTCGATGAAGATTGCCGTCAAGTCCTTTGTCATGGACGAAACGAGGTCGAGCACCACAAGACTGTCCTTTCCACCGCTGAAGGAAACCGTTAGCGGGAGCTTGTTCGTTGCGAGAATGTCTTTCAGCTCGTGCTCGGCCTTTGCCCGTCTCGCGTTTAAGTGCGGGAGATTCGCCTTGATGATGTCCTTCGTCCACGCCTTTCTGCCGGGACCAAGAGGCCCTGCTTGCGAGAAGTCCCTGACCTTCACTCCCTTGTCCGAAGATCTCATCTCGCTCGCGTTTACTTTGGCGGAGCCGCATCCGATGAACTTGCCCATCTCGATGACTACCTCATCGCCGGCCCTGATGCTAGGATCAACGGATGCGATATCCTCCCTCGGCAGGTAGTTGCCTTTCATGTGGCCTTCTGCTTTCTTGAGCGTGATCAATCTCTTGGGGCTGAGGCGCGCGAGCATGCGCGCACCATCTATCCTGAGCGTGAGCGAATAGTCCTGCTTCTCGAGATCGTAGGTGAGAAGAGCGATCTTGCGACCGTTGATTATGACCTCATCTGCCCTGTCCTCTCCCGAGGTCTTGTTGAGCACGACGATGTCGGGTATCAACTGCTGAACTCCGAACTGTTTGAGGAACAGGTACCGGAGCCTGCGCCTGGTCCCCTCCAGCGCCAAGCGCACATCCCCTGGAGGAGAGAGTTCAACAGCGTGTCCATTCTGCCCGCACCTTCCGCAAGTCTTGCCGAGCAGAGGGACGTTGCAGCTGTCGCACCAGTAGAGAACGTTCGCAGCTTGGTGGAACCTTCTGTTCACGGGCCGAAGCTATGCTGAATGCATCTAAATAACTTATCCGAAACGCCATGCGTTTGACAAATGGACCCTGTGGGATTTGTGACCACGAAACTGACTGGCTAGACCTCGAAAATGCCCTTGTTAGGGCATCTTCACTGAGGAGAACAATCGAGAGATGATCTAAACCCTTCCTTTTTCCTTCTTATGGTCTTTTCCGAGGCGAGAACCCCTGTCCATCTTTGCTCCGCTGCAATCGTCTCTCTCTGGCCTCACCAGCAAGCCACTCGAAGTAAGGATAGGATGGCCCATGCCTTTCCCCGTTTGGGTCGCCAGCATTTGGGGGCCTTGTCCACACCTTAATCTTCTCCCACGCGTACTCGAAGTCAAAAGTATCGAGTATGGTATCCTTGGGCACGAGTTTGTTCTTCGCGAGAGTCCCAAGGAAGTCGTTGTAGTCGGCAAGCATCATGAGACTTGGCAAAGAGAGTTGTTCTTCTGCCTCCTCTGGGGTCTTGAAGTTAGCTTTGACGAATCTGGCACCTACCTCCTCGAATTCAGGCGTACAAGAAAACTCCGCTATTCTGATGAGAAGCTCGGTCTTCCTATTCTTGGTCATTGTCCGCAGCTCGATAACTGCAAAGATCGCGCCCGCGATGAATCCCACATACGCCAGCCCCTCCAGCACCTGAAGAACTTCCACCACGCCAATCGCCTCGGAGTGGCACCGCCTTTCCATCCCTATGGTCTTTTCCGAGAATGATGGTGGACACTGTGGAATCTACTTGCCTCCGGCGTGCTGGTCCGCCGGGCTTTCGCAGGCTTTCGAGGGCATGCACCCATCAGTCTCACCGAACGCCGGGTACCTGAGGTATGCGATGATGTTCCCCTCCCAGTCGAACATCTTTCCCGGGTTCATGATGTTCTTCGGGTCCAGGGCCTTCTTGATCCTCCTCATCGTCTCGAGCGAATCGGCCCGCTCCTTCTTCATGTACGGCGCCTTCGTGATCGAAACGCCGTGCTCACCGGTGACGGTCCCTCCGAGTTCCAGGACCTTGTCGTAGATTTCGCCGACCGCCTTCTCACCCCTTCTCCAGCTGTCGTCCGAGCCCGGCTCCACTAGCATCTTGGTGTGCAGATTGCCGTCTGCTGAGTGTCCGTACGTCCCGATGATCACGCCGTTCTGCTCTGCGATTTTCTGGAATGCAACTACGGCTTGTGGTATCTTGGATATCGGGACGGACATATCATCCGCGAGGGCGACGGACACGAACTTCTCGCCGTACCTGCTGAGAGAGGGCATGATGCATTTCCTCGCATAGGTCCAGTAGTCGATCCTCTTCTTGTCTCTCGACGCCTCGGTCGAGACCGCCCCGCTCTGCCTCGCGATCTCCTCGACGATCTTGAGCTCGTCCTCGACGGCTACGGGGTGCCCGTCCACCTCTATCATGCATATGGCCGCGACATCCGGGAGCCCGATGTTCATGCACTTGTTGACCGCCTTGATGCATACAGAGTCCATGAGCTCGATTGCAGAAGGCATGAGCGGCCTCGCTATGATGTTCGACACGCATTTCCCTGCATCCTCAAGGGATTTGAACGCTGCGAGCGTCATGGCCGAAGCCTTCGGCTTGAACGCCAGTTTGAGCGTGATCTCGGTGACGATGCCCAGAGTGCCCTCGCTCCCGACTATAAGTCTGTCTATCTGGTAGCCTGAGGAGTTCTTCAGAGTCCTCGTGCCTGTGTGGATGATGTCTCCCGTCGGCATCACGACCTCCAGTCCGAGGACGTAGTCTCTCGTCGCGCCGTACTTGATGGCCCTCATCCCCGAGGCGTTGGTGACGACCATTCCTCCGATCGTGCATGCCTCACCGCTTCCCGGGGTGGTCGGAAACCAGAATCCCCTCTTGCCCAGGACCGCGTTGAGCTTATCGTAGATGACGCCAGGCTCTACGACGCAGTAGAGGTCTTCGACCCGGACCTCTTTGATCTTGTTCATCAAGGTCATGTCGACAATGATGCCACCTTTCAAGGGGACTGTGTGGCCGCACATCGCTGTCCCTGCGCCTCTCGGGACGATTGGAGTCCTTGTGCGATTCGCCAGCTTGACGATCTCAGAGACTTCTTGCGTGTTGGCCGGCCTGACAACAACGTCGGGATCCTTGTGATGAATGGAAGCATCGAAACCGTAGACGTAGAGGTCGGCAGTCTTGTCTGACATGCGTTCCTTTCCGACTATCTTCTCCAGTTCCCCAAGGACCGTCTTCTTCATACGGATACCAATTGTGGCTAATGCCGCCAGTCGCATAAAGACATTTTCTCTGACATCCGGCTTGCATGGTGTGTAGACATGCGAGAGACTCCTCGGCAATGAATAAGTACCCGCTGCTTGATGCATCGACTGGTTGTGAGCATGAAGCTTGTGATATTCGGTCCGCCAAGCGCTGGCAAGGGCACCCAGGCACAGAAGCTGTCGAAGCAGTATGGCATCCCACAGGTCGCCACGGGCGACCTTCTCAGAAAAGCGGTTGCCGACAAGACACCTCTTGGCCTCAAGATCAAGTCCTATCTCGACCAGGGCAAGCTTGGGCCTGACGAAGTGATCGTCCAACTTATCAAGGAGCGGGTCGCCAAACCGGACTGCAAGAAGGGCTTCCTCTTGGACGGCTTCCCTAGGACCATGGGCCAGGCCAAGGAACTCGAGAAGATGACCGACATAGACCTCGTGCTCAGCATCGTGGTCGACTTCGAGTCGCTAGTAGAGCGTGCTGTTGGTAGGAGAACTTGCCCAAAGTGCTCTGCCGTGTATCACATCAAGTTCAACCCACCAATGAACGAAGGAGTATGCGAGAAGTGCGGCTCCAAGCTGATCCAGAGGGATGACGACAGAGAGGAGACCGTCAGGAACAGGCTCAAAGTCTATCAGGAGCAGACCGCCCCACTCATCGAGTACTATAGGAAGAAGGGGAAGCTCGTCGACATCGATGGCTCGGGCGGGATTGATGCCGTCTTCGCACAGATGGTCGACGCCATCTCGCACCTAAAGAAGTGAAAGCCCCCATTTCATGGCGGGCTGTAGTTCCTGGCGGATTTGAGAACATCCGGCAATGCAGACTGCTTCGCGGCCTCCCGGAACAGGAAGTCCCCGAGGAAGTTGAGAGCCTCCATGACGTCGATGTCTTCGCCTGTTTCCAGCCTCGCAGCCACTCTGAACGCTCGAGCGGCTTCTGTGTTCGAACCGTCTCCGTTTTCGAAGACCTTCGCGAGGTCCTTTTCGGTCTGGAGGACCTGTCTGGTCAGGTTGGCGTATGTCAGGGCGATGCTTGTAGCGACGGGTCCCGACATCATCCTGAAGCTGTCCCAGTCCTGGGCCGCGTAGAAGTTCCTGACCCTTCCCAAGTCCTCCCATATTCCTGAGATTCCCTCACGGACACCGTTCTTCCAAGCCTCTCCTGGGACACTTGATGCTAGGCTCTTCAGCCGTGCGAACGCCCCCGTAGGATCGTGGGCCGGTAGAACATTTGTCAGTGAGCCTATCGCGAGGGGCAGGTGGTCGTTCCCTTGCGTCAGTTCTTCTCTCCAATCAGCCTCGGTCCGCACATTGACCGAGAACAGGCAGTTGTTGAGGACGAACGAGTGCGATCGGAGGTTGGACCCCTTCCGAACGAGTACCTGGAAGTCTATGTCTGAGTGCTCGCGGTCATCTCCTCGAGCGACGGACCCCACGACCGCGGTCGCAATAATATCATGATAGTATCTCCTTAGCAACCTCTCGGACACCTCTCGACAGGCTTCCACCCTCTCCCTGTGGTTCATGTCCAGCCTAGGTCCTGAGAGTCTGATGAGAATATGAAGGTGGTGTCCGTTCTCACCCATTAAATATCAGTAGCGGAATAGTGATTTCCGCTGACAAAGCCCCGTAGTGTAGCGGTCAATCATGCGAGACTCTGGATTGCTTCTCGCAAAGAGAGATCTTGCGACGGAGGTTCGAATCCTCCCGGGGCTACCCTTCTCTTCACGCATCTCATCAAACTATCTATTATGTGCCGGTGATTGAGATCGCGGACCGCAATTCAAAGGACTAAGGGATCATCTGGGATACTCTCTGTCCAAGACCTCGTTCGCTAGCTGATCCACGAGCTGTATTCTCGGATTGTCGCGCGTCACGTGCCGTACCTCGAAGGCTGTGAAGAGCATCTTGTTTGCGAGAGTCATCGCCAGGTACTTCTTCATACGTTCGTTGCTGGCCTTGTATCTTCCGTTTATCTGTTTTACCATGAACTCGCTGTCGGAAAACAACTTCAGATGGTCGCATGTCCTCTCCCTGACCTTCTCCGTCGCCCACAGGAGCGCCTCGTACTCCGCCTCGCTGTTCGTGTGCTTGCCGATGCACTTCGCGCCTTTCTCTATCAAGTTGCCCGTGAAATCATACATCGCGTAGCTTATGGCCGAAGGGCCGGGGTTTCCCCTCGACGCGCCATCCGTGTAGACTGAAAGTTCTATCAAAGCTCTCCGACCTCTGTGAGTTCGCAGACGAATCGGAATCCACTTAACCTTTGTGCCGCGATTCCAACTCTGGTTTGTTCTCCAACCATTGGCATAGGGAGAGAAGAGCAAAGGGGTTTGAGCCTCGGAAAAGACCATGGGAGAGGAAAGGCGACCGATTAACAAACAACAAGGGCCGCATTGAGCAATGTTCGTGCTCGTAAGTCCGGCTCATACCTGGAAGCTCCGTCAGTGAATACTCGGCAAACGCTCTCTTCCTTCATCGTTCCCTCTCGATATTGACTGCCCTCGTATGCCTCCGCAGCGCCAATGGGAGGAGGTCTTGACTTCGCATCTCTCGGTCGTGGAGACACGACAGGGCTGTGGTCCTACATTCTTCTTAGCGTGTGAATGCCCAGGGACGTATCTGGCGAGAAGGCACGCTCAGTGGACGGGCTAGGTGCGAAAGCGGCCACGGCACTCGAGAGCGGTTCGTATTTGTCTAGCTCCTCGGGCGCCTTGCCTGTTCGCGCAAGGCGGTACAGCGAGGCGACCAGGACACCTGAGGCGGCTGAGCTGAAGATGGACAACACCGCCACATATGCTATCAATACCACGATCCCGAATAGGATTCCTCCAAGAGCGTATGCGATTGGAAATGCGAAGAAGACGCCAATCAACGCCAGGCCGAAGAAGACTAGACTCATTCCAAAGTTGCCCGCGAGCGACTCTCTCCAGGTCCTCCTAACGACGTGGGCACTTCTTTCTATGGCGGATAGTGGCCCTTCATCCTCGAAGAGTATCACAGGGACCGAGAAATAGGTCGTGACAGACCATGCAGCTCCTGCAACCCTGGCGGCAACTCTTGCACCCCTTCCTCTCCTGCTGAGCGCCACCAGCAGAACGCCGACGACCGCGGATATTATCGCCCACCCAAGGATTGGGAGAACCTTCCGGGACGCTGCCTCGACCCCGTCCGCGAAGACGGGGTTCCCGCCCTTGATCCGGATTGTAGCTACCGCGATGGTTGCCGCTTTGAAGAACGTGGCCACGAAGAACGCTATCACGTAGTACGGGAACAGCTTGACCACGAATTCAGGGCTCTCGACTACCTGATTCACAGTCTCGGAGTCATAGCTCGGGATTAGTGCGGATATGAAGAGGAAGAACAGGGTGAGGCATAGGATGGCAGAGAGAATCTGGTACGCAAGGATTTCCTTGTCCTTCCAGACGATCCCCAGACAGATTCGTACAAGGCTGAGGCCCCTTGGAAATCCTCCCAGGTCGGTATCGGGCCACTCCGACACATCGTCCTCTTCGTCAACAAACGGGTCGATGCGCCCTTCGTCATCCCGATATGTTCTGAACGAGTCCTCAGACTCCATCTCTGCAGTCGGGGGGATGAATATCGGCGGTGGACCCATGCCTCTCTACCTCGCCATTTCGAAAAGATGGATTGCCGGCCGCGAGTAATAAATCCTCTCCTGGGTTCCCGCTAAGTCGCTCTTCCTTCCATCTATATGGTCGGAGCAGATGCTGATGCCTGACCATAACTAGAAATAGCCCACCACTTCTTTTTTGGTCGGGGGAGCAAGGTAGTGGGAAGAGCGGCCACGCCGATGATGGAGCAGTACTTCCGGATCAAGGAGAATTACAAGGACTGCATCCTGCTCTACCGGATGGGCGACTTCTACGAGATGTTCGGCGAGGACGCGATCATCGGGTCGAAGGCGCTCGAGATAACTCTCACCTCTCGGGAGAAGGGCAAGAAGGAGCGTATCCCGTTGTGCGGGGTCCCTTGGCATGCGCTCGACTCCTATCTGCCAACACTTGTTAGCAAGGGTTACAAGGTCGCGATCTGCGAGCAGATGGAGGATCCGAAGTTCGCGAAAGGTCTGGTCGACCGCGATGTCGTCAGAATCGTGACGCCGGGAACGGTCCTCGAGAGCACGGTCCTGGACAGCAAGACGAACAACTACCTGATGGCCATTTCGCAGGGCGACGGAGCCTTTGGATTATCGTTCGTGGACATCTCCACGGGCGAGTTCGTCGTTACTCAGATCGAGGGCGAGGACTCTGAGAACAAAGTCTTGGCGGAGTTCGCGCAGCGAGCCCCGAAAGAGGTCCTGCATCAGTCCGCTTTCGAATCGAAGAAGCTCAGAGACGAGTTCGCACTGGCCGGTGCCACGATGACTCCCGTAGAAGACATTGCGTTCATTGGAGAGGCCTGCGAATCTATGCTGAAACGGCACTTCAAACTCCAGTCCATTGACGGTCTTGGTATCGCGGACAAGTCGCTTGCCGTTTCGAGCGCCGGAGCTGTCCTTCGATACCTCGAGGTTACCCAGAAGCGCAGCTTGGATTTTCTCTCTCCTCCGAAATTCCTCTCCACATCGGACAAGCTCGTGCTCGACCAGACGACTCTCAGAAATCTTGAGGTCCTGAAGAACGTAAGAGACGGAAGCCAAGAGCACACGCTCGTCTCCATCCTTGATCGCACTCTCACTCCCATGGGAGCAAGGCTCCTCAAGAAGTGGCTCATGGAGCCCCTGATGGACGTCGAGTCCATCAACAAGAGACTGGACGCAGTCGAGGAGCTCGTCTCCAACACCGTCCGAAGAAGGAATCTGGCCGACTCGTTGGACGAAATCCGCGACCTCGAGCGGCTCATCAACAAGACGATCTATGGAAGCGCGAACGCCCGTGACCTCATCGCGATTGGAGCTTGCCTGACCGCGGTCCCAGGATTGAAAGGTGTTCTCGGGGATATGAAATCCCGACTCCTCAAGGGACTATCGGACGGCATGAGTGACGCGGGCGACATTGCCAGCCTGATCGGAAGATCGATAGTTGAGGATCCGCCCGTCGCGCTCAAGGAAGGCGGGCTAATCCGCAACGGATTCGACCTCGAACTTGATTCTCTCAGGAATTCGTCGAAAGAGGGTCGGGAATGGATAGCTGGGCTCGAGGAGACCGAGAGGAAGCGGACAGGCATCAAGAAACTCAAGGTCGGGTTCAACAACGTGTTCGGATACTACATCGAGGTCTCGAAGTCCTACCTCGAGCAAGTCCCTCCAGAATACGAGCGTCGGCAGACGGTTGCGGGCGGGGAGAGATTCGTTACCCCCGAGCTCAAGGAGAAGGAGAAAACCATCCTCACGGCCCAGGAACGCTCGTTCGCGATGGAGTACGATGCATTCGCAAGGGTCAGGGACGAGGTCGCGAAGCACGGTGAGGCAATCAGAGAGATCGCCAAGGCGATCGCGTCGATAGACGTACTGAACTCTTTCGCAGAGGTCGCAGTGTCATCAAGATTTTCGAGACCGGAGATCAACGATTCGGACACGATAATCATCAAGGACGGCAGGCATCCGGTCGTCGAGAAAGCGTTGCGAGGATCGTTCGTTCCGAACGATGCGTATCTCGACACGAACCTGAACAGGCTCATTATCCTCACCGGCCCGAACATGGCGGGCAAGTCCACCTATCTGCGACAGATCGCCGACATAGTAATCATGGCCCAGACGGGGTCTTTCATCCCAGCTTCCGAAGCGAAGATCGGTCTTGTGGACAGGATATTCACTCGCGTCGGCGCGTTCGACGACCTCTCGCGCGGGCAGTCGACATTCATGGTCGAGATGACAGAGCTGGCCAACATCCTCAATAGCGCATCGAAGAGGAGCCTCATCCTGCTGGATGAGGTGGGGAGAGGAACCAGCACCTTCGACGGGCTCGCGATCGCGTGGGCGGTGTCGGAGTACTTGTATGACCATTCGAAGGTTGGCGCGAAGGCTCTATTCGCGACTCACTATCATCAGTTGACCGAACTGGCTGACTCATTGGAGGGCGTGAAGAACTACGCGATGGCCGTCAAGGAGCAGGGCTCCGAGGTCATCTTCCTTCGAAAGGTCGTTCAGGGGAAGGCGAACAAGAGCTACGGCATACAGGTTGCGAAGCTCGCAGGCGTTCCTCACGAAGTGATTCACCGCGCGGAGCAGGTCCTCAGCAGGATCGAAGAGGAAAACGTCCTTGAGGTGAAGGCGGGCAAGAAGATCCAGAAACAGGCGTTCCTGCTGACTCCCGAGAAGGAGTCGACCATCGAAGAGGAGCTGAGGAAGATCAACGTCTCGAAGATGACGCCGATGGAGGCGTACTTGAAGCTCAGCGAGTTGAAGAAGAAGCTCGGGGGATCGAGTGGCAAATAGGATCAGGGTCTTGGACGAGGCCACTATCAACAAGATAGCGGCTGGCGAGGTGGTCGAGCGGCCAGCATCTGTCGTCAAGGAGCTCGTTGAGAATTCGCTTGACGCAGGTTCGACCGCTATCTCCGTGTCCGTCGAGGATGGCGGCAAGAAATCCATCTCTGTCAGGGACGACGGCTGCGGCATGTCCTCCGAAGACGCGAAGGCGGCTTTCGAGCGACATGCGACGAGCAAGATAGTCTCGATCGACGACCTTCAGAGACTCGCGTCGTACGGTTTCAGAGGGGAGGCTCTCTCGTCCATTGCAGCGGTCTCGAGGGTGACTCTCAAGACCAGAGAACGCAATTCGAGCGAGGGAACTCAGGTGGTGGTCGAAGCCGGGAAGGTCATCGAATCCTCCCCTACTGGTTGCCCTCCTGGAACCGAGGCACTGATCGAGGGTCTGTTCACCAATATGCCTGCAAGAATGAAATCCTTGAAATCCAGAAAT